>Ga0187859_10000819_pt1 | contig 20385 bp, 13 predicted proteins | sample June2016WEW_10_1_2_FD_133019 | JGI IMG/M metagenome (GOLD analysis project Ga0187859, IMG submission 133019) | Peatland microbial communities from SPRUCE experiment site at the Marcell Experimental Forest, Minnesota, USA - June2016WEW_10_10 | ecosystem: Environmental > Terrestrial > Soil >...
CTGCGCGAACGGTCCTGCGCGGCGGCCAGCGCATCAAGCGTGTCGATCTTTTCGGCAACGGCGCGGAAGCTGATGGTTTTCTCGGTGTTGCGCATAATGCCAGAACGATAACATGTATTATTGCATATTACGATGATTTCCTATCCCGCGACCGCAGTTTTGCCAAAGAGACGCGCCTATTAACGGTAAGCTGGAAACGGGGAGAAACTAGGGCAGGGCGGATCACGATACTCGCGTTCCTTCCAAAGTTTCCACGCCCACTCCAGGGAGCTTCATCGCATCTGGGCCCTCATCTAACCTCTGACCGATATCAAACTAGAAATGGTCGAAAGAAAGAATTAGTAGCTTCATTTCGCAAAGCCATCTTCTGAGCGATCTTTGTGCGAAGCTAAAAGATTCGTCCAAACCGCAGTGATTACGTTAGGAACCACCCTTCTGTCCGAAATTTTCCTCTTGCAGGGGCCGCATTGGTTTCGTTTCGCTTTTTGACTTCATCCAGAGCGGTCCGACCGGAGGAGTCCGCCTATGCCGCCGAAGTTCAATCGTCGCCGAGCCCTGTTCGTACTGAACAAGATTGACGAGATTCTGGCTTGGGAGCGGCGCAAGGATACAGAGAGGGACACCAAGTTCGTCGAACTCGGACGCTACCTATGTGAGGTGCGGGCGGGACAGTACTGGAGGCTGGAGGATCTCAAGTGCCTCGATGAGTTCCTGGAAAGGCGGTTTCCGGGGTCGCGGCGGAAGGCGTACTACCTGATGTCGATCCACGAACACCTGCCGCCGCAAGCGAGAAAGCAGCTGAAGGAAGTGGGATGGACGAAGGGATTGGAACTGGCCAAACTGGCACGGAGGGACCGGCAGCACTTCGATTGTGCAACCTGGTTGCACCGGGCACGAGAGATGCCCAAAGAGGATTTCAAGCGGGCGGTCGAAAGGGAACTGACGGGAAAGGAAACGGAACCGTGGAGATCGTCTACTTCAAGTTGTACGAGAGTCAGATGCCGGTAATCGAGCGGGCGATTGAGACGGCGGCTCTAATGCTGGGCAGCGACCGATCCCGCGGCTACTGTCTGGAAATGATCTGTGCGGCTTCCTGGCGGGGGCCAATCTGGTCAACGGAGATCCCGAGATGCTGCTGTTTTCGATGACGAGATTCTTCAAGTTTCTGCCCGGAGAGCAGCAGCAAAAGTTCCTGTCCTACCTGGATCAGAAAGCGTCATGACCGGAAGTCTTCCGAAGCGCCCACGCTTGGAGTTAGATCCCCACTCCTACAAGGAGCTTTGTCGCCAAGTCTTGGAGCGAGACAACTGGAGATGCCAAGTCTGCGGCTCAAGAAGCAATCTGCAGGTTCACCACCAGCAACTACGCAGTCATCAGGGCTCGGATGAGGATTCTAATCTAATCAGGCTGTGCGCGGGCTGCCATGCACCATTGCATGGCAGCCGCAGTGAAAATTATCGGCCACGGGAATGACAGAAAAGTCCTAGGTAGTAGTCCCTTCCATCGACCCCGGCGTGGGCCCTATGGGCCTTCAATAAGTCGCATGTCTTCTTGCCTTCAGTAAACCATTAGAGAAGAAGAACGTCAGACTCTGATGAATTGGGAGTGGCCGGGAAATGCAATGGAATTGCAGAACCTCATACGCAGAACCTCAATACAACGATGCATAATTTTGACGACCTCCCAAATCCTGAACGTTCCGGTTGGCGAACTAAGAATTAATGCAAGGGCACATTCTTCCCTAGGCGCGGCCGGCGGCGCGGCGGACGCAGCCAACAGGCTTGGGATGAAGCGCACAACCCTCCATTCGAGAATGAAAAAGCTTAAGATTTCTCCCCCTGAACCTTGGACCTAGGCCGCACTGGTGTTGCTGGCCCGGGGCGTAGCTGTCCCATCTCTCGTTAAGGAACCCGGCGCCGGCTTGTTTGGCCGGCGCCAGGTCTGTATCGGATCTCGATCCGACATTTTTGAGGAATACGGTTTGCGATTTCAGCGCGGGCACTCCATGGCCCCTATTGCACCGTTATCACAACCTTTGTGGTTTGTTGCATCCCGCCGGCACTCCCGGTCACGGTCACCGTGTACGTGCCCTGCGGTGTTCCCGGATTCGATGCGACAGACGCATTGCTTCCACCACATGCCGTCTGCGCCACGCAACCGGAGATGATCAGCATGGCGATTCCGAACCCGAGGAGTTTTCTGCGATTCGGACGGCCGATCCCAAACGCGCCGAGACAGAGGCCCGGAATGCAGACAGCCAGCAGGAACAACTTCGCCGGCCCCGACTTTCTGTCAGCCAGCCGTCGCGCATTAGCTTGAGACGCCGTGGTGGAGACGCGCAGCGTCGCAGTGCCGACTCCAGCGGACACAGAGACCGAACTCACCGAGCAAGTAACCGGGTCACCGACGACCGGGGTAACTGCGCAGTTCAGGCTTACCGTCGAAGGATTGAATCCGCTCGACGGGTTGATGGTAATGGTCCACTGTGCCGAACCTCCGGCTGGCGTCGTCGTGGGCGTCAGAGCAGTGGAGGATAGGCTGAAGCCGGCAATGCTGACCACTTCATTTACCGGGCTCGAGGTGCTGGGGTTGTAATTGTTGTCGCCGCTATAGACGGCGGTGATGCTGTGCGATCCAGCAGTCAGGGTTGAGGTTGAGACTGTAGCCGATCCGGCGCTCAGGCTGGACGCGCCAATCTGAGTCGATCCGTCGAAAAAGCTGACGGTCCCGGTCGGTACACCGGAAGTTCCCGGAGTAACGGTTGCGTTGAAGGTGACGCTCTGACCGACATTCGCTGGATTCGGAGCTCCGGTGAGCGCGGTCGTGGTGGATGCATTCGTCACCACCTGGGTGAGCGCGGTGGAAACGCTGGCGGCATAATTCGAGTCGCCGCTATAGGAGGCGGTGATCGAATGCGAACCGATCGCCAACCCGGACGTCGACAAGGTAGCCGTGCCTCCGGACAGAGTCGATTGCGCGAGTTGTTGCGATCCGTCGCTGAAAGTGACGGTTCCGGTGGGAGTGCCCTGGGTTTGCGGGGTAACCGTGGCGGTGAAGGTCACGGATTGTCCGAAGCCGGATGGATTGCTTGAGCTGCTGACCGCACTCGTAGTTGAAATCACGAATCCATCGGAGATGTTCAGCAGAATGGTGACTCCGCCGACCGCGAGGTCAGGCCGTCGATCGCCGTTGAAGTCGGCGATCGCCGTGCCGATGCCGACAGCTCCGAGCGACACCGGCGGTTGAAGCGTTCCGTCCCCGTTGCCCAGCAGGAACACACCGGATCCTCCGGAGGCGACATCGAGTTTGTGGTCCCCATTGAAGTCTCCCACCACGATCGTGTGCCAGCCTTCGCTTTGGGGTATGTTCGTCGTGATCGCTGTCTGGAAGGTGCCATCCCCGTTTCCCAGCAGGACGGAAATCGCCCCGGTCGAGCAATCGCTGGCGCATCCATTGTCGACAACAATGTCCAGCTTGCCATCGCCATTCATATCCGCTGCCTGCAGAGAGATAGCATTGATGCCGCCGCTATTGTAGGTAACTGCGGATTGGAAGGTGCCATCGCCGTTGCCCAGCAGCACGCTCACAATACCATTCGAGCAGTTTTGGGGGCTTAAACATTCGTTGGCAACCATGATGTCAGGCTTGCCATCGCCGTTTGTATCTCCTACCGCCAATCCGAGCGAGTAAACTCCTCCCGAGTCGTAACTCACTGCACTCTGAAACGTACCGTCGCCATTGCCCAGCATTACGCTTATCGAGCCGCCCTCGCTGGCCAGCACGATATCGAGCTTGCCATCGCCATTCACATCTGCTAGGACGACGGACTCGCCATCGTTGTTGGTTGAGTATGTAACCGGCGCCTGAAACGTACCGTCGCCGTTGCCGAGTAATACGCTCACCACGCCCTGGGAACACTCGTTGGTGTTGTTGCACTCGTTGGTCACAACGATATCGGCTTTGCCGTCTCCGTTCACATCCCCGGCGGCAAGCCAAAGCGCGTACGCACCGCCTGAAGGATAGCTGCCTCCGGCTTGGAAGGTACCGTCTCCATTGTTTAGCAGGACGCTTACTGCTCCACTGTTGCAGGTGGTACTATTCGCGCATTCATTGGCCACGATGATGTCGGGCTTGCCGTCCCCGTTCACGTCTGCGGTGGCAAGTCCATACGCGTCCCAACCGCCGGATGAATAGATTACGCCTGCTTGCAGTGTGCCATCGCCGTAGCCCAGCAGAACGCTGACCGAGCCCGTGCTGCAAAAAAACGAGTTGCCAGCACAGGAATTTGTGACCAGAACGTCAGGGTTGCCGTCTCCATTGACATCGCCCAGGATGACGGAGGTGACGGGTGGTGGTCCCTCAAAGTCTTCGAAATTGTTTGAGCCGGAGGAATAGCTTGCGCTCAGCTGAAACGTTCCGTCTCCATTGCCTAGAAGAACGCTCGCCGAACCGCCATTCTGGCAACCGGAGTTGGATTGGCACTCGTTGCTAACCACCAGATCGGGTTTGCCGTCGCCGTTGAGATCGATGACGCCGACGGACTGAGCGTACTGTCCACCGGATGTGTATTGAACTGCTGTTTGGAAGGTTCCGTCACCATTGCCCAGCAATACACCGACCGCGCCATAAGTGCAGTTTGATGAGTTGTTGCAGCGATTCGCCACAAGAAGATCGGCATGGCCGTCGCCATTGACGTCTCTGAGAGCTACGGAGTCGGCATATGCACCGCCCGAACTAAAGGTGACGGCGTTCTGAAAGGTTCCGTCACCATTGCCCAGCAGCAGGCTAACGACACCGCTCGAGCAATCACTGCTGCTGGCGCACTCATTGACAATCGCGACGTCGAGTTTGCCGTCGCCGTTGACATCGGCCGCTGCGATGCCTTCTGGCGACTGCCCCCCCGAATTATAAGTGACGGCCGTTTGAAAGGTTCCATCTCCATTGCCCAGCAACACGCTCAGGGCGCCGTTCGAGCATGAGTTACTGCTGGCGCAAACACTGGTTACAAATAAATCGAGTTTGCCATCGCCGTTGGCGTCTGCCACCGCCAGGAAGTTGGAATTCGCCGCTCCTGTGTTGTAGGCCACGGCTGGTTGAAAGGTCCCGTCACCGTTGCCCAAAAGCACGTTCACAGCGCCAGAAGAGCAACCGCTATTGCACTCGCTCACCGCCAGGATGTCGAGCTTTCCATCTCCATTGACATCGCCGAGTGCGACAGATTCCGTGTCCTGCCCGGTTACATAGCTGACCGGCGTCTGATATGTGCCGTCGCCATTGCCCAGCAAAACGGTCACAACACCATTGGAACAATTATTTGTGGCGCACTGGCTCGCTAGGACTACATCCAATTTGCCGTCACCATTGAGATCTCCTGTGGCACCTCCGAGCGTGTTCTGACCGCCGGACGACGAGGTGATTGCCGCCTTGAAAATCTGCGTCGTGGAGGTTGGTAAACCCATCATAGGCCGCATCTTCCGGTTTTTCTGCGCGGCCGCAAGCACTTTCTCCCCCGGAGTCATGGGGCGGAAAGATACCGGCTTCTGTGTGCCGAACGAAGATGGCACCGGTCCGACAGGATTTGCCGTCAGATGAGGATTTCTTGAAAGAGTTTGGGCTGCGGCGTTAGGTGGGCCGAATTCATAAGCCAGGACTGCTGCGAGTACAATCAGCAACAAAATGACGCGCTTCGAAAACATTGAGTCTTCTCCGCTAGTGGAAATTGAATTGTTTTTGATCCCATGAAGTAGCTGTTCTTCCTCCAGGGGATGAATGTCAGCCAGCAACTTGCGCAGGAACTCGTCTCGAGAAAATCCATAATGCTCGACCGCAGCATCATTCGCCTCGAGACAGTGGAGGGTTTTCAGATCGTAGACCCTCATCGGTTCAGGGTGATTGCTGAACAGCGTGCGGAAGCTGACTTCGTTTCTCCGTACGATATGGGTCTTTCGTGACGCGGCGGGTGCAGCGCCAGGCGAAGCTTGCGAAGTTACTCGCACTTCTCTGGAATGCGACATCTAAGGTCCTCAGTGTTCGGTCGACGACAGACTGCGGTTGACTTGATCAGGAACCAGAAAGACAGAGGCAAAGATAGAGACTAACGATCGGGAGTTGTATGGAACCGCCAGAGGATTCGGCCCTGCCTGTTCAGGCTGCTATGACGACCGTAATTCCATGTGCAGTTGACGCGTTTGCTTCAAAAGTCTCCCGTGTCACAGGAGACTCCAGAAGCGGCTTCAACATGTCGGCGATCGTGTAATAGTGTTGGCGATTATATGTTTCGGCATCTGCTCGCAAAGTCCAGAAACTGACGCAGACCAGTCTCTCGGGTTCGGACTTGTCGGAAAGCGTAAGGAAGTCGACAAAGCCTGGTTGCTTCTGCAATCGGCAGTACGTCCTCCTCTAACTTGGTGCCGACTTGCCCACTTTGTCCAGCTTTCGATTGGCATACCACGACACGAGCAAACATAGCAGTGGCCTCCTTCACTTTCTGTTGCGTTCGGATGCTGCGTAACTCAGGCCGATGATTCGTCAAGCGCCCTCAAGTAGTAACGCCTGGTGATCCGCGTCGGAAAGAAATTCCAGCAGACCACCAGACACTCGAAGCGCTCCCAGGGGAGGGCCAACGTATGCGACGGTGCTTCTCGAACGCGAGCGGATAACGCCGCTGACCCCGTCCGCGACGAATTCGCGCTGAAGAATGTCACACATCCACGGCTGCCCCCGCCGCGTGCCATCAATTGGTGCACGCGTCGGTCCATCTCCGGATAATCGCTAAGTCGTAGAAAACACGCCGCGGCGATCTCACTGCCTCGTGTCGACACTGTCGAAAGACAGCCGAGTCGACACTTGATTCGATCTTCCCAAGTTTAAAGCTAATCGTCGCCATCCCTCCTGCACTAACGGCTTGACACCATCGCTCGCCTTTACAGTTCTTCCGGCTCGGAAGTTCGATGCTGACTCTTACACGGCTCGCGCGGCCGAATGTGATCCGCCGAGCAACTTTGGGCTTGTGTATATCCTTTGATGCAAGGAGATTCTTGTGAAGTGAGTATGTTTGTCGTCCATCATCTGTCTGCACCATGACAGCTTCGGGGATGTATTTCCCGATTGCCCTGTCGAAGTGCTCGATGCTCTCCCAAACGCCGATGTTGACAAAAGTCGAGTAGAATGGGTCGCCCAGACTGCAAGGTGTGGAATCTAGGATTTGCAGGCTCTCGATCTGGTTCTGTGAGTATTTCCCGATAAAGGCCGGAATCTGAACCATTTCTCGAAATTCCCGATCTCAATCTCAGGGTCTCGACCCCAAGGCGGTCCAGTTTTCGGCGGCTACGTCAGGGGACACTAAGCACAGTCAACAAGTAGAATTGTGGACAGTTTGCGTATACGTAAGTAACTCTTCCCCTCATTCCACCTCATTCCAGCACAAAGCACATAAGTTATGAGTTCTGCATCTCGGATAACGGAATCATGTCCACCTTTGCACGCAGGTCCTTTGTCATAAACGGCGCTCCGTTCAGTGTCGTTTCCAATGCCTCTGGGACCATCTACGACTATTCATTGGGGTCTCTCAATTTCTCAGAGGGTAAGAATAGCTGGTCTGGGACGCTTTCCAATATTGTGTTCTCTCGTGGGGCCAATGGTGTCATTCATTCAATTCAAGAGCTTCAGGCCACCTCCCGGTTTGCCGGCGGTCATTAAAGGTTACCTCCAGCAAACCCGCCCCGAACCTCGGGCTTGGAGCCTCCCCCACCCGACATACCACCTTGGTAATCTCGACTCCCAATGAGGATTAGAGCACCTTTATTGTGAGTCCAATCACACACCGAACCGGTCCTTTCGCCGGTCCTCCCCGTTTGAAACAAGAACGACCGCAACACAAAGTGCTGTCCCGCCCTTCGGCGGGCCCTGTGCAGTGCTTTCCCGCAAGTTGGGATTTGGTGTACGCGGAAAAGCAAGTGCTCGACCTGAATTCAGCCTGCGGTTCGACAGCGTTTGCGCGCACCGCGGGACTTAGGGGGTCGTATATGCGCGGGATCATCACGCGTTCTTGGCCGCTGGCCTTCTGCCTGGTGTGGGCTGCTGCGGCTGTCGCCCAGAGCGACTACAAAGTTATCTCCGTCACTGATGGCGAAACCATCTCCGGCACCGTAAAGTGGTCGGGCCCGGTGCCCCGCCAACTGGCTGTTCCGGTCAACAAGGATCCGCAGATCTGCGATCCGGACTCCAAGAAAACCGCCGATCTGGAGCGGCTGATCGTCGGGCCGGAGGCGGGCGTGGCCAACACCATCGTCTACCTGAAGGCGATCTCGGCCGGCAAAGCGCTGGATCTCCCGGAGCAACGGCGCCATCTAGATCAGAAACATTGCCATTACATCCCACACATCCTTCTGGTTCCCGAAAACGCCGTGCTCAGCATGCAAAGCTCAGATGCCACCTTGCACACCATCCACATGGACGGCGCGGCCAGCTTCAACCTGCCCTTCCCGTTCGTCAACAGGGTCACCGAGCGCACCATGTCCACGCCCGGGCTGGTTCATCTTCGCTGTAACGGCGGTCACGTCTGGATGAATGCCGAGATGATGGTGGTTCCTCACCCCTACTACGCTGTTACGGATGAGAGCGGCCGCTTCGAGCTCCTAAACGTGCCGCCGGGAACCTACCAGATCGTCGCCTGGCATGAGGGCTGGATTCTGACCGGCAAGCAACAGGCCTACGATGTTCTGACCGAGCGCACAGTGGAGCGCCCCATCTTCACCGAACCCAAGATCTGGGAGAAACCTGTCACGGTCAACGCCAATCAGCCCAGCGTGGTGAATTTTGTGATTTCCAGCAAGTAAGGACTGGCTGCGTCGATCTGCGGTTCGGTATCGTAGTTCATGCCATGCAGCAGAATCACCACCGGCGCAATGGCTGTTCCTGAGCCCGACGACGCAGCACCGGCTTTCCCAGAGTTCGACCGGGGAGCGGGACGCCGCTTCATTTTCTGGCTCCTCAAATTGCGGGATGGCGAAAAAATCCGTCGAGACAGACACCAATTGGAGGTGAACGGGCGGGAGCGCGAACGTGAACGTGAACGTCTGGCACGCCGTGATGCATACGATTGGGACGTGCAACGCCGCGGTAAAAAGCGAAAGCAAGGATGAAGCTTGACCTACTCCCCGAAAAGGGTGCAAATCTAGATCGAATGACGCGACATCGGACGTAATGTCCACGAAGAAGCACCAGCCGCAGACCAAGCGCAAGGCGAAGACAACGGCGGCTCCTGGACCGATCGCCATCGCCCACGACATAAGCTGGGTGACGGAGCAGATCGCAATCGGAAGCTGTATTCGGGATGGCGCCAAAATGGCCGAGGCGTCCCGGCAGGGCATTACTCACATCCTGAACCTGAGCCGCTTCGATAACACGAAACTCGCCAAGCTCCACGGGATACGCATTCTCTGGAACTACGTCTCCGACGACCTGGCGCCAAAGTCACCAGAAGTGTTCAGGCGCGGCGTGAAGTTCGCCAAACCGGCGTTGGCTAAGAAGGAGAACAAGCTGCTCATTCACTGCGCGGCGGGCTGGTACCGCGCCCCGATGATGGCACTCGCGGTTCTTGGTTCGATGGGATGGGCGCCGCAGGACGCCAAAAGGAAGATCAAGAAGTGTCGTCCGGACGTCGGCTTCCCCGACGTGTACGTCGAGAGCGTGCAGCGCTATCTTCGGGAGGAATCAGGGCGACCTGTGAAATCGCGACGAAAGTGGTCGTCGCATCACTGCCAGCCCGTTTCTTATTTTCCGCGCGTCGCGGGGATTCCCATTGGCTGGCAAAACTGTCCTTCAGCACGTCGCATGTTGGCTGCAGAGACGACATTGGTCGACCCTACTTCAATCCGTCCACTACATAAAGGTCTGACGTGATGCGCTGGTAGGTATACACGTAACTTCTCAGGTCGCGCGAAAACTGCGGAGGCGCGTTGGAAAAAAGACCTGTGGGATCCGCGGGAGAAAACGTTCTGAGCAGCTTGCGCTGTCCAGTTGCCAAGTCGATCGTTAATATCCTGCTGGGTACCTCCCGGCGCCCGATTAGCAAAGATTTCCCGTCCTGTGTCCACTGCACTGGAACATCTCCTGCTTGGGTATTCGGGACGATCATCGATGTCCCGCCGGCCACGGGGTAAATGGTAATCTTTCCTTCCGGATCCTGCGCTGCCACCTGCTTGCCGTCGGGTGAAATACAACTGCGATAGGCGACGCTCACGCCCTCTGGCGTGAAGGGTCGGGGCGTGGCTTCGTTCATATCCTGCACCCATAGTCTGAGTCCATGGCCATCGGGTACGCTGCCCAGTTCCAGGATATGTCTTGCATCCGGAAAGAAAAAAGCTTGGTGGACCCGAACGTTTCCAGTAGATATCGTCCGTGACTCACCAGCGCCGGTCGGCAGTTCGATCAGGCCACGCTGGGTCGTAGCGTTGTTGAGGGCCAACGCCCAATTCCCATCGGGAGACAACGATGGGCTTCTACCATCACCCAACCGGACTGCCGGCGAGCCGTCCGTTCCCCGAACATACAAGCCTCCGGTCTCACCGCCCGCCTCACCTGTCTCGTCAAAGGACACAAGCTTTCCGTCATCGCTGATATCCCGTGGCACCGACCAGTCGTGCCAGCTCAGGTCGCGTTCCTTGGTTTCTCCAGGCGCGAGGGCAATCATTCCCGCGCGTAAATCGTCGCGCGAGAAGAGCACGCGTCCGTCCTTCGAGATGTCCTGCAGAGTCAGAGTACCGGTTCCCAGATATACGAGCCTCTCTTTTCCCGAAAGCGTAACGGCGCGCAGCTCGCGACTTGATCCCGATGTTGTTCCGGTAAACCAAACCTCACTTCCTCCCGGCCACCACGCAAGGCCTTGGGCACTTACGAACTCACCGGTCAGCGTCTTCTTAGCGCCGGTCTGGTCAACCGTTGCAATTGTGCCGTCATCGTCCCTCTGGTAAGCATGATCGACGAATGCCACCAATTTACCGTCGGGCGATACTCGCGGGTGGCTGACCCACCCCGCTGTCTCATACAACACTTTGCCGACTGGATATTCCAGCCTTACCTTCCCGCCAACCCGACGCACGATAGCAATGCTTGCGCCGTCAGGCGACCAGTCAGCGTATTCCACGTCATCTGCAATGTCTCGCGGGGCGCCGCCTCCTCGCGGGGAGCGAGCCAGCATCCCGGCCGACTCAAAACCCATTACGAAGTGGCGATTGGTGGAGACCGCCAATTCTCCCGAGCTAGAGATGGCCAGTATGTCGGTTGTTTGCAAACCAAGGGGCCGTGATTCGGTGCTTCCGTTTTCCGCCACAAAAAGCTCTTCGGGCCGACCCTCCCAGGCGGCGCCGTAAATCAAGTTGCCGTCGGGCGTGAAGCGCGCATTCCATATCGTCCCCCGTCGGAAGGTAATGCGGTGCAGCCTGGGGTGGAGGGCCGCATTGCTCGGATGCAGCCACGTCGCTAGTCCTAGCCCGAGCGCCGCGAGCAAAACCAGCGCCACCATCGCCAAGCCCAACCATCCTCTCCGTGCCGGCTCGGTTGCCACGGGACGGGTTGTGCTCGACATTCCGCTGACCGATTCCAGCGCAAATGCGATATCGTACGCCGACTGAAAACGCTGCCCGGGCCGCTTCTCTAAACAGTGTCGGACAATCCTTTCGAGCGCTGGTGTGACCGGAAGGTTCTTGCCGGAGGCTTCGGAGGGCTCCTCATTCAAGATGGCGGCCATGGTTTCAGCCGCGGTGTCGCGCTTGAATGCACGCTGGCCATAGAGCATTTCGTACAAGATACTGCCGAAACTGAAAATGTCTGAGCGATGATCCGCGGCATCACCTCGGACCTGCTCCGGTGACATGTAGCCCACAGTCCCTAGAACTTGCCCGACGCTAGTTTCTGCAATGGTGACCCCATCCAAGGTCTCGGCGATGGCCTGCGGCCGACGCAGCTTCGCCAATCCAAAATCAAGTATTTTCAGCCGCCCATTTCGGGTGACGAAGATGTTCTCTGGCTTAAGGTCGCGGTGAACGATATCCCTCTCGTGGGCAGCCGCCAGACCCTGGGCCAGCTGGACAGCGAGATCGATCACTTTGCGCGCCGACATCCCCGAAGGAGAGATGAGCTGCCGCAGCGTTTCGCCCTCGAGAAACTCGGAAACTATGTAGTGAACGCCGCCCGCATCCCCCACGTCATAAACCGAAACAATGCTGGGATGATTCAGGGCAGCTACTGCGCGCGCCTCCTGCTCAAATCGGCGCAACCGGTCCGGATCAGTCGTAAATGACTCCGGCAGTACCTTCAGCGCAACATCGCGTTGCAGACGAGTGTCACGCGCACGGTACACTTCCCCCATACCGCCAGCACCGATGAGCGCAAAAATTTTGTACGGGCCTAACTGCGTTTCAGCTGGGAGAGACATAACCGGCCAAAATTATAATCCTTCCACGCAAGTCTTGGATCGGTACCTCCGGGAGGTGGGAATCTTTGTTGGTGGTTGCCGCTTGTGTGCGGAAGACGAACCAACCAGAGGTGATGCTTCGCGGATTCATACCGACAAATGCCCCTTGTGGTGACTGACCGCGCTAATTTCTGGAACGTCGGCAAAGGAAGTTATTTGAGCCAAAGGGTAGGCAACCTCTCACTTGGCGCTAACGGTCTCTGACAACAATGTATCGGCCGCCCCGTTTTACCTGACGTATGGTGCAGTCGGTCCACAGGGACCAATCGGACCTGCTGGAACTCTCGGAATTCCCGGAGCAAAGGGTGCCACTGGTCTAACAGGTGCAACAGGAGCGGCTGGGCATGCTGGTCCAGCTGGGTCCATTGGACCAGTAGGTTTGACAGGTTCAATTGGTGCTACCGGTCTAACAGGTGCAACAGGAGCGGCAGGTGCAATAGGACCAGTAGGACCAGCGGGCTCGAACGGAACCAATGGAACGAATGGAGCAGCGGGCGCCATTGGTCCAATCGGCCCGGCGGGGGCAGTGGGACCGGTGGGACCAGCAGGTCCGACAGGTTTAGCTGGTGTAGCAGGGCCTCAGGGCTCGATTGGTCTTACAGGGCCTCAAGGGCCAGTGGGCGCAGTTGGACCTGCAGGAGCGACAGGCAGTCAAGGATCTACTGGACTCACTGGCTCTGCAGGACCAGTTGGACCGATGGGAGCGACAGGTCTGACCGGCGCAGCAGGTGCAGACGGTGCGACAGGTGTCGCCGGAACAAATGGCACCAATGGAACGAATGGTACCAATGGCACAAACGGCACAGGCTTCAGCTTCGCAGGCCCGTGGTCTTCGTCCAATAGTTACAGCGTTAATGATGTTGCCACGCTCGGCGGCAGCAGCTACGTCGCTCTTAACGCTAACACTAACCAAGAACCTGACTTGGGGTCCACAGTGAATGTCACGGTTAACTGGCCTGCTGGGAACTACCTTTTGACTTTCACAGTTCCGTCACAGGCTAGTCCTTATATCAACTCTGGTAACACCCTGTTCTACTATTTCAGTGGCATCCCGGCTTTGCTAAATGGTAACCCAGTCACGATTTCTGATCGTGGGTGCGGGTGTGCTCTAGAGTTGTTCTCGAGCCCGGGTACGGATTTGGGGATTTCTCTCAATGGCGGCGGTGCGGCTCCCGATGACTTCGAAGGTCCATCGCTAATTTCGGCAACCGGCCAAGTATTGACAGGGACTTTCAATCTTACTGAATATCCAAGCGGCGGTGCCGCTACCGTAACTATTCAATCGCCAACGGCGAATTCAAACTGGGCCATCGTGGCGCAAGCTGGTGCTGCGGGAGTCGCAGGAACCGCTGGCCCTCAGGGCTTAGCAGGTCCACAAGGTCCCATTGGATTGACGGGAGCGCAGGGTCCGGTAGGCGTCGCTGGTCCGCAAGGTCCAGTAGGCGGTTACGGTCCCGCCGGGAACAACGGGACTAATGGGACCAACGGTGCTGGCTTCAACTTCCGTGGTGCTTTCAACACGAGCAATACTTATGCCCTCAACGACACTGTAACTTTCATTTCTCCTGACATTACTTACAACGTCAACCTGCCTTTCGGCAATTCTGGGTCTTTCGTTGGTACTATCACGACCGATGGCACAATCGGCGTATTGGGCAGTTCCAACATCGTTTCTTGGAACTTAACGTTGAACGACGGTTCCAAGGTTACCATTCTGACACCCTCTACATCAACATCATCGTGGTATGGTGGCGACTTGTCCGCCACTTCAACCAGCTTGTTGTTCAACTACACTATTGGCGACAATGGTTTCGGGGGTTTCTCTGGTAGCGGAGGGCAGTTCTGCATCACGAGTCAAACTAACTGCTTTGGACCTGCTGACACTTACGGGTCGTGGGGCGTTGGCGGCGACAGCTGGGTATATTCTTCTGGGTCTGGTGTACAAACAATCGCCAGCGGCGGTGCTGCAACTTTTGGTGGTATGTCCACCTATGTTGCAACAGGTCCCATAGCAGCGGGGACTGCTATCCCAGGCATGCTTCCGTGGGTGATGATGGCACAGGCGGGTGCTGCAGGAGCAGTTGGTGCAACTGGTTCAGTTGGACCGCAAGGGTTACTTGGCCTGACTGGAGCCACAGGGGCGCAAGGTCCAACCGGTAATACTGGTGGACAGGGCCCAACCGGGAACACCGGTCCGCAAGGTCCTATTGGGAACAACGGTCTCAACGGAGCGGTAGGTGCAACTGGTCCACAGGGTCCCCAAGGTATCCAAGGTCCAATCGGTCCCGCTGGGAACAACGGGACTAATGGGACCAACGGTACTGGCTTCAACTTCCGTGGTGCTTTCAACACGAGCAATACTTATGCCCTCAACGACGTCGTGACCTTTGCCCCCAGTACGATCACTTACAACGTCAGCTTGACCTTCGACCAATCTTGGTGTAGTCAGCCTGGTTGTAATACGGGGACGTCCGTGCCGCCCGCAGGCTCTGGTACTGCGATCGGTACAATCACAACCGATGGTACAATCGGTGCGTTGAGCCCCTCCAACATCGTCTCGTTCAATCTTACGCTGTACGATGGTTCCCACACGGGAGTTCTGACTCCGTCGAACGGTGCCACAGTGGTCGGAAACGGTCTGTCTGCTACATCAACTAACTTGTCAGTTGACTACGGCATAACCGCCTCCTTCGTTGGAGCAGGTGGACAGCTTTGTTTCTCAGGCAACTGGAACTGCTTCCCGGGCGGCGGCGCTGGAATGTGGGGAGTCGGCGGTAACAATCTGTGGATCTGGACCGGCGGCGTAGAGCCAATCGCCACTGGCGGCACAGTAAGCATAGGTAGTGCGTCAACGTACATTGCGACGTCGTCCGTGGCAGCAAACGGACTAGTGCCACCCACGTCTCCGTGGGTTATGCTAGCACAGGCGGGCGCAACAGGGTCGACCGGTCCGGCAGGCTCGGCAGGTCTGACCGGTACAACAGGTGCCACCGGCCTTCAAGGTCCAGCAGGTTTGAGTGTGCAGGGTCCAGAAGGTATCACTGGTCCTCCGGGTCCAGTTGGTCCAGCAGGTCCGACTGGAGCGAGTGCAACAGCGTTCTATTCGCTGGTAACTATAGGTGGCCAATGGCCCGTGGGCAGCAATTCGAACATTGCCTGGAGTGCGTCTACGGCGCTGCCCGCATCTGCAAGCGAGTATTTCGTCAATACGACCATTACGTTTGGGTTCGGGTCCACTGGGGGTACAGCAATCCCTGGCGTGCTTGTCGGGTGCTATATCACACCACAGAATGGGGACAGCAACAATCCCAATATCCAGACCAACTCTTCCACGACGGTGTTCACCCCAGCAGGAGGCGGGATGAGCACTTTGGTTTTGGTAGGAATTGTTCCTGCGGGCTCCACACCTGAGATTGTATGCTTTTCGGAGCCAACGACGCCGAATGTGACCTTCGGCGTGAGTAACTTTTCATCCGTTACTTTCACACCTGTGAGCACTTTAACGAAGTTCTAACAGGCAGCTAAGCTACGACCTAAGGAAAGGGACTTGTGAAAACTGGTTTGCTTCTGGCCTTCTTCATGCTTACCAGCACCTTTGGATGGAGCCAGTCCCAGAGAGTCATAATCATGGCTTTCTGGGCGGCTTCGTTCACGCCAATGAACCACACCATCCAGGTCCCTGCGCATAGTCACCGCTCACCATTGTCGACCTGAATCACTGGCTTCCAATACCAGTGTTTTCACTCATCTCATATCAGGTCTGAGGCATAGCTTCATAGCTGATGGGTTAATCTGTACAGATTGCGGCCAGGGCTAGGGTCCAGGGTATGAAGGTTCCCAAATACACCTTACATCACTCGTTTATGCCCCGACGGATCCCAGATATCCCATATCCACGCTAGGAAGTGCGTTTCCAGGTATCTTGGTATTGCTGGCTATACCCGGTAGAAATACAAATGCTACCCAGTGATGTGATGGGTAATAACTTGCCTCTTTCCTCTTTTTTCTGCGATGAGGTCGGCCCATCTCAACCTCTCGACCGCACGCCTGTGGTTTCGGCGCCTACCCAGACGGTCAACAGATCAACAGGAGGCTGGCGCAGCACGTCGATTGCTGAGGGCTGGCTGGAAGAGCTGATAAAGGCGTTTCCAGGCCTGTCGAAGGAGGGCTCTCGGAGCCGTCTAACAAAACCTCCACCCCGGCAGCTTGCGTGCGCTCACCGCAGCGTCGTGTACTCGGCCGCGGCTTCTTTCAGGATGGGAATGTCGGGGTCGGCGTCTTTCCAGAGGGTGAGGAAATCCTGGTAGGCGAATTTGGCTTTCGCCGTGTCACCAGAGAGGGCATACGCGCGGGCGAGTCCGAGGTGCGCCAGCGCGCCTAGCGGGAAGTTGGTGACAATGCCGCGGTGGTTGAGAAACTTCTGAAACTCGGCGGCTGCAGCGGGACCGTTACGTGCCATCAATTGAGCCTCGCCCCGCAAATAGGCGGGATACATCGTCCCTAATTGCAATTGTGCCGGCTGCCCCAGTTCGTAAGGCGCGGCTGCCTCAAGAAACACAATGGCCTGCGTGGCGTTGTTGGCATTCAGTTCCAGAGCGGCTTTGATGGCCGGCAGCCAATAGACCTTCAGCACTGTTTGCGATGGGTAGTTCTTTTCCAGTTCTTCTGCGATTGCCTTCGCGCGCGCGGCTTCGCCGGCCCGCGCCATCGCCAAAGCGGCGAAGAGCTTCACATCCCGGCCCGGAGCCAGCGTCAGTGCCGACGCGACACCCTGCTTTGCGGCTGCGTCGTTGCCGAATTCCGCCTCGCGCAAGGCGGCGTTGACCTGCCACAGCGCGGCCGCCTCTCTCGCGTTCGCCCGGACCGCAGCATCTACAGCACGCCGGGAGAAGTCCCGCGCTTTTCGCAGCCTCCCGTAGTATGCCTCGGTGTCGGATTGGCACGAGAGCAGCAGGTCTTCAGTTCCGGGCTTGCCCGCAGCCCAAGCCACTTGCCGCTCCATCTCCGCCGCGTCACCCTTCAGGAAAGATAGGTAGTAAATCTCCTGGTGCAGGAAATCGCCATCCAGGTTACTCGCTTTAGCCTGCTCGATCGCTTTCTCGGCGTCATCCAGTCGGCCCAAGGAGAGGTAATCTCCGGCTAGGTTGGTGTAACCGACGATGCTGGGCTCCAGACGCAGGGCCTCTCGTGCCTCGGTGACTGCCTTCTCGTATTGGCCAAGCTGGCCGTAAAGATCCCCCAAGTTGCCGGGCGGCACTGAATCGAGCGGATAGCTCTTCGCCCACAGTTCGTAAACCTGGCTGGCCTGCTCTAACTCACCAGTGACGTTTTGGTAGTACAGAGAAGAGATGCGGTATTTCTCCCGCTCGCTGACCTTGTCGCGAAGCGCATAGGCTTTCTCAATGCTTTCGGTGGCCAGACTGGCCTGTCCGAGATTCATGTATGCAACCCCCAGGGCGGCGTGCGCGGCGGCGAAATTGGGGTCGAGTTCGAGGGCTCGCTTCTGGAATGGGATCGACGCGGCATCGCCCTTGGTGCGGAAAGTTGTGATGCCCATGCTAAAGGCTTTCAGCGCTTCCAGCGACGTCGTGGTTGCCTCCACCGGCACGTCGAATTTCTGGATTGAGGCCAGCGATTCGCCGAGTTTGGCGCGCAGGCTGGTTGCTGCCCTGCCCAGTGCTTTCAGCACATCTTGTTTGCCAGCCGCCTCTTCCTGTTCCTTGGCAAGCGTATCCCCGTTGCTGCAGCCGACGGCATCCACGCCAATCACATACTGGCCGCCGAGGTTCGAAATTGACCCCAGCACAATTGCCTTGCTGCCCGTGCGCACACAGAGTTCTCTAGCCACCTCCTGGGTGATGCGGTCGCTGGTTTGGCGGCCCATGAGGCGCAGGGTTTCACTTACCTTGCGATCAGAGAGAATGTTGATGAACGGGGACTGGCCCAGTTGTACCGCCAGAGCCTGCTTCATTGCACCGTCAAAGACTACATCTCCAGTGGTGTTGTCGAAGTCGGCCAGGACGACGGTGTCCTTTTCCGTGAGTAGCGCAGCATTGTTCGCTGGAGCTACCGACCGCGAGCGCCAGTAGAGGCCACCGGCAATGAGTGCGGCCACCAGCACCACGACGGCGGGAACCAAAGTCCTCCAGAGTTTCCTGCCCGCTACAGGAACTTCAGCGACCTTCACTTCGCTCGATGAGGGAGATGGAGCAAGCGCAAGGGAGGAACCAGATGATGGCGACGGCGGTTGGGCTGCAACCTGAGCGCCGCTCTCCTGTGCAACCGCCACTGACCCCGAACTCGCTGGTACTCCGTGCCGCGATTCCGTTTCCCGTTTCAGCCGCTTCAGGTCGGCCCGCATCTCTGACGCAACCTGATAGCGCAAGTCGCGGTCTTTCTCCAGTGCCTTGTTGATGATGTCTTCCAGCTTGGGCGGCAAATCAGGATTCAGCCGCACGGCGGGGACTGGGTCGCGATTCAGGATTGCCTCGAAGATGGTTGCTGTACTGTCCCCACGAAAAGGCAATGCGCCTGTTGCCATCTCGTACAGCACAGCGCCGAAGGAGAACAGATCGCTACGCGCATCCAGTTCCTTCGCTCGCGCTTGCTCCGGCGACATATAGGCGACGGTGCCAAGCGCTGCGCCGGGACTTGTCAGGTGCTGCTGATCAATGGATCCCGTCTGCGTGTTAAGAGACCCAATGTTGCTCGAAGAACCGGCTGTAACCATGACCTTCGCCAGCCCAAAATCAAGAATCTTGGCGTGCCCCCGCTCAGTGACGAAGATGTTGGCAGGCTTGATGTCCCGATGAACGATCCCTTTGGAGTGGGCGGCGTCGAGCGCGTCGGCGATCTCGATGGCGAGAGAGAGAAGCAACTCGGTCTCCATCGGTCGCCCGCCGATGCGGTGTTTCAGCGTCAGCCCATCCAGAAACTCCATGGCGATGAAGGACAGGCCGTTCTCTTCGCCAATGTCGTAAATCGTGCAGATGTTGGGGTGGTTCAGGGTGGAAGCGGCTTTAGCCTCACGCCGGAAACGCTCCAACGCTTGGCGGTCTTGGGCCACGTCATCGGGCAAAAACTTCAAGGCGACAAGACGGTCGAGTCGGGTGTCCTCAGCCTTGTAGACGACGCCCATGCCGCCGCCGCCGAGCTTCTCGACGATGCGGTAGTGCGAGATGTTCTGGCCGAGCATTGAATCGCCGTATCTTAGGCGGGAGGCGGCGGGCAAGTCAATGCAGTGCGGACAAAGCTAGCTTCAACCCGCCCCCCAATCGACTCGCAGGAAGCGCCAGCAGATCAGAGTGCATCCCAGGGATAGAAATGCCTCGTGAATGGCCGTCCGCTTTTCATAGCGGACGCGCAGTCGCCGGACCTGACTCCGTCAAGCGACAATCCGTTCCACGACCCACCTTGCGATAGGTCAGGAGGAGGTTTTGTTAGGCTCTCTTAGCGTCGAACCTAGCAATGCTTTTGCTCTAACATTAGTTAGTTTCAGGCTAGGCATTACACCTCTCCCACTTTACGGTTGCTGAGTCTGCGTGCAAACTCCGGCTTACGCTCGGCCTTCATTCGCTTGAACACCCGCTTCTCTTGGAATTGTTCTGGTGGGTTGACCATATGCCAGACGAATGGATTGCTGTGCATTGCCTGCTTGGTGGGGCAGCTTTCTATTAGGCGGGGTCTGTATTTCTTCTCTTGGATTATTTCGCCGTTAACATCGACTATCATTTCGGTAAAACGGGAGTTACAGCCCGCAGCGACCCGTAGGGATCGTTATTTAATGTCTAGCTCCCTCGAAATAGCCTTCAGCGGTCGTAAGAGAACAAAGAGATTCTCCCCGCGGAGTGGTGTCACTTTACGGCGTGGCGGAACTTTATTGCAATCGATGTTTACGTGCGCACGCCTAC
>Ga0187859_10000821_pt1 | contig 20350 bp, 21 predicted proteins | sample June2016WEW_10_1_2_FD_133019 | JGI IMG/M metagenome (GOLD analysis project Ga0187859, IMG submission 133019) | Peatland microbial communities from SPRUCE experiment site at the Marcell Experimental Forest, Minnesota, USA - June2016WEW_10_10 | ecosystem: Environmental > Terrestrial > Soil >...
AGTTCGCGCTCGTCAGCGTCCGCGAGACCCGCATCCTCCAGCTCATCGAATCCCACCGCGCCGGCGCCCGCACCGTCCTCAAGCTTCACCAGCAACTCCAGCGTGTCGTCAACGGCGTCCAACTCGGAATCACCATCACCAGCCTCAGCCTCGGCTGGATAGGCGAGCCCGTCCTGGCGCGCCTCTTCGAAGCCTGGATCGGCAGCATTCCCCACGCCATCGTCTACGCCCACGCCATCGCCGTCACCATCGCCTTCGTCGCCATCACTAGCCTGCACGTGATCCTTGGCGAACTCGTTCCTAAGTCGCTAGCCTTGCAGCGCGCCGAGCGCGTCGCCCTCGCCGTAGCCGCGCCCATGGACGTCTTCCTTACCATCACCCGCCCCGTCACCGTCGGCATGAGCCGCGTCGCTGGATTCGTCCTCCGCGCCTTCGGCACCCGCGAAATCCGCCACGGCTCCGTCCACTCTCCCGACGAGCTCAAGCTCATCGTTACCGCCGCGCACCATTCCGGCCAGCTTTCCAACGCGCAGGAAGAGATGCTGCTCAATGCCCTCGAACTCGACAGCATCACCGCCCGCCAGGTGATGGTCCCGCGGACCAGAATTTTTTCCCTGCCCTCTGATCTCAACCTCGACGAGGCGCTCTCGCGCGTGGTCGACGATCAGCACTCGCGCGTCCCGGTGTATGACCCGCAACGCGGCCCCGAACACATCGTCGGAGTCCTCTACGCCAAAGATTTAATGCGGTGGACGCGCCAACGCCTCGGCCCGGTCGTAGCTCCGCCCGCGGCCCAACGTATTTCTCAGATGAAAGTCAGCCAGGTCATGCACGATGTTCTAGTCGTGCCCGAAACCAAATCGCTGCTGGAACTGCTAAGCGAGTTTCAGCAGCGCAAGCGCCACCTCGCCGTGGTGGTCGATGAATTCGGATCGACCGCCGGAGTCATCAGCGTGGAGGATGTCGTCGAACAACTCGTAGGCGAGCTCAAAGACGAATACGACGTAGCTGCTCCGCAGCCCGTGGTGACGGACGCAAACGCGCCTTTGGTCCTCGACGGAGCCATCAACATTCGTGACCTTGAAGCTCAATACGAAATGCAACTTCCGCAAGACGAAGGCTATGAGACCCTCGCTGGATTCGTTCTCTCGCGGCTTCAGAAAGTGCCCACCGGCGGCGAGGCCTTCGACTATGAAGGACGCTGTTTCGTGGTAGAAAAAATGGACGGCCATCGCATCGCGACGGTGAGGATCGAGGCCATATCGAAGGCGCAGCCAACCACAGCGCCAGCGCCCGTCGAGCAAGCCGGCGATTGATGGGTTTTGGGTGGCGCAGCGCTTAAGCGCTCCGGTACTAGCAGCCTTTTGAATGCGGCTTGAAGCCGCTGAGGTGAAATGCCGCGCTACATCCTATCCCGCCTCTTCTACACCCTGCCCGTTATCTGGCTGGTAGTTTCGACCGTCTTCCTTCTAATCCACTTCGTCCCCGGTGACCCCGTCCAACTGATGCTAGGAGAAGGCGCGACCGCTGGAGACATCCAAGCCGCCCGCCACGCCTACGGCCTCGACGTCCCGCTAGGCCGGCAATACCTGAACTACTGGCGGGGCGTCTTACACGGAGACTTAGGAAAATCCTTCCGCTTCAATCAGGGAGTTACGAACTTAATCGCCCAGCGCTATCCCTTCACCTTACAACTAACACTCGCGTCCTTATTAGTTGCAATCGTGTTAGCCATTCCCGCCGGAGTTCGCTCTGCCCAGCGCCGCAATCAATGGGATGACCGCGCCCTGAGTGTAGTAAGTCTCTTCGGCCTGTCGTTCCCTAACTTCGCGTTAGGCCCTGTGCTGATCTTGTTCTTCTCGATTGAGTTAGGATGGCTCCCCGTCAGCGGCTCCGGCACCTTAGCCCACTTAGTATTACCCGCCATCACCATGGGCGGAGCCTTAGCCGCGATCCTAACCCGCATGGTGCGCACGTCAATGTTAGAGGAGTTAGGCCAGGACTACATCCGCACCGCCCGCGCCAAAGGCCTGCCCGAGCGAACGGTAGTCTATCGCCACGCCCTGCGCAACGCCATGATCCCCATCCTGACCGTCTTAGGTTTGCAATTCGGCGCGCTGCTAGCGGGCACAATCGTAACCGAAACCATCTTCTCCTGGCCCGGCATAGGACGCCTAACCATCCAAGCCATAGCCAACCGCGATTACTATCTGGTGCAGGGATGCATTCTGGCGATCGGGTTGACTTATGTGGCAGTGAACTTTCTAACGGACTTACTGTATTCGGCAGTGAACCCGAGGATAAGACAGTAGGCTGACCCTCAACGTCCGCCTATTCTTAGCTCTTATAGGCACGTCGCTTTGTCGCCGCGCTCTTCCTCTTCTTCTTCGAACGTGTCGGCTGATTCCTGCCCCGGATTCTCAGCCCCCTAACTACCACGCGCTTGCGTCCGTTCTTGAAATCATCGTTTGATCTTTCGCCATCCATCATCAGCTTTCCGCAAGCGGCACACGCTCTACCGTGCAAGAGGACAAAGGTAAACTTTACGTGTTTCTTGTAAGCCGGGCATTTAGGATCATCGCAATACACAGTTGTTACCATGCAGCGTGCGCCTCCATTACGGATGCTATCATATTCGCCTTTTGTACGCCATACAACGCCAGGGATATGGGAGACGCATGGTAGCGCCGACATGGCATTCAATTGTCAGGATCGGCCGCAAGAATCTGACTGCAGGTCGGAACGTTATTAGCCCACTGAGCGGGTCCACCAAAATCTTTTTTCACTGTCCTGCATAACGTCCCCGTCTTCGTATCCAGGGCAAAGTATCCATTCCACGGAACGCCTTCAGTGAAAAACCCTGCCGCGGGGATTGGCACGAATTGCTGCGGTTTTGCTGGTGGTTGATTCTGTGGTTGGGGCTGGGATGCGTCACATCCGGCGAGAGCCACAACGGTGGCCGACAATAGGACCAACCAGACACTCTTCATGTCGCTAGGGATTCTACCGCACCTAGCACGAAGCCCTGCCGCGAAAGGGTCAAACCAACTCAACCACCACTCGCTGCCCCACCAATGCCGCCGCTCGCTGCAGACTCGACAGCGTAATGTCGCGTTTCGGATCGAGAATGCGATCCACCTGCGATCGGCTCGTCTTCAACAAGACCGCCATGCGCGCCTTGGAAATCTTTTTCTTCTTCATGGCCTTGGCCAATTGCCAGGCCACGACCTCTTTGACCGCTTGCGCCTGCGCTTCCTCAAAGATGTTTTCATTCTTCAAGAGGTCGTCAATGCTCGATCCCAAATTTTTCTTACTCATTGTTCCAACTCCTTCTGTCGTTTGCGCGCCAGCGCTAAATCGTCCCCAGGCGTGGCCCGTGTTTTCTTAATGAACCCGTGCAGCGCGACAAGGTAGCTCTGATAAAAGCAAATCAGCACCCGTGCAGTTCGATTACCAGGGAGATTTGTACGCACTTCCCACAAACCTTTCCCCATCGGACGGCACAATGGCATGCCCACCGGCCAACGCCATTGCGCACGTAAGAGATCAGTTCCAATGGCACGCCGATCTGCCTCACCCATCTCCTTGAGCCAATCGCGCACCGGCTCCCCGCCAGCATCATTGCGGAAGAATACGAGTTCGACCTTCCGCGGCGTTCTCTCACCAGCCATCTTGAACCGTTTCTAGTGTACCACAAAAGGTACAGGTACGGCATCCTGGAGTTGAAACTGGCATGTTTAGAAATGCACCATTCTGGTGTATAACGATGCCATGCCCGCAACCAAGCACGTTCGCCGCAGTGTCTCCCTCCCCGCTCCCATCGCCAAGCAAGTAGATCGCATGGCCAAGAGCCAGTGCCTGAGCGATACCGCGTCCTTGTCGAGCTCATCGAGTTGGGCATCGAAGCGCGGAAACAGAAAGAGAAGGCATTCTTCGAACTGGCCGAACGCTTCCGCAGCGCCAGTGACCCCAACGAAGCTAAGCAGTTAGGCGACGAGTTGGGACGCCTGGTCTTCGGCGGGTAATGCCGGAGATCGAAAGCGCCGGGAATGGCTCCTCCGTTCGCGAAACAGAAATCCGCCCTTGATCTATATATACAAATAATCTATCCTGTATATACGCTGGAATCGGGACAATCCTATGGCCGCGACCATGACATCCATCCGCCTGGACACTAAACTAGCCGATGAGGCCAAGAAACTTCTCGGCGTAAAATCCCGCACGGAAGCCGTTCACATCGCGCTCCGCGAACTGGTTGCGCTGAAGCGCTTCAAGGCCCTGATGAAAAAGTACGAAGGCAAGCTTTCATTCGCCGGTCTCGATGAGTGACGTTATCATCCTCGACACATCGGTGCTGGTCGATGATATACGCACCCGTCGTTATTCCCAGCGAATCGCGAACCTGGACGGGCTCATTCGGAATTCCGCGGTCGTGATGGCCGAACTGTGGCGGGGAGTCGTAAAGCCCGTGGAGCGGAAGTTTCTCCACGCTCTCGTCCGCAATCATCCCACCCTGACTCCTACGGAAAACAATTGGGCGGAATCGGGTGAGATACTGGGGAAGATTCGCGCGGATCGTGGCTTCACACCAGAAAAGCTGCGCGACATGCATTTCGACGTGCTTATCGCACTGACGGCCCGTTCTCATGGAGCACGCCTCATTACCTCAAACCGCAATGATTTTGAGATGATCAATAGCTACCAGACATTTCGACTTGAGGTCTGGTAGCTATCGTCTGCCGATGTCCACGCTAGCCATCTCGCTCCCGCGCGTTGCGCGCCACAACCCGCTTGCCGCCATCGGAGTCGCGCTCGTTTCCATCTTCGTCTTGGCCGCCATCTTCGCGCCCTGGATCTCTCCGCAAGATCCCGCTCACATCGATCTGCCCAATCGCCTGCAATCTCCTACAGCGCAGCACTGGTGCGGCACCGATGAGCTTGGGCGCGACATTCTCTCCCGCCTGATTTGGGGCGCGCGCATCTCGCTCTTCGTCGGCTCGAGCGTGGTCGCGGGCTCACTCGCGCTCGGCCTCATCATCGGCAGCCTTGCCGGATATTACGGCGGAGGCATCGACCGCTTCGTCAACGTAGTCGTGATGAACGCATTTCTCTCATTTCCAGGCATTCTCATCGCGATTGCTTTTGTAGCTTTTCGCGGCCCGGGAATTTTCAACCTCATCCTTGCGCTCTCTATCGGCGGTTGGGTCGGCTATGCGCGTCTCGTGCGTGCGCAGGTGCTGGCCGTGCGCGAGCGCGAATTTGTCGAAGCCGCGCGCGCTCTCGGCGCCGGCGATCTGCACATTATTACGCGCCATATTTTGCCCAACATTATTCAGCCGGTGATTGTGCAAGCGGCCATCGGCATGGCGGGCGCGGTGCTCGCCGAAGCGACGATGAGCTTTTTGGGATTAGGCGTTCCTCCGCCGACAGCGAGTTGGGGGTCTATGCTCAACGACGCTCGCTCGCATCTTTTCGACGCCCCACATCTGGTGCTTTTTCCGGCGTTTACGGTGATGCTTGCGGTGCTCGCCTTCAATTTTATTGGCGATGCATTGCGCGATCTGCTTGATCCGAGATCGCGCATTGAAGCGGGTTTGTAAGCGCTTGACATCTATAACTTAGCCAGTAAATTCACACGTTTTTAACAATTGCCCAAAATATTTCGGCGTCTCTGGATTCGTCCGCAAGAGGTGACGTTTGGCACGTTCCAACGTCTATAAGCTAAGACCGAAATCGTGGGAACTTTTTCAAGGGTAGTTCGTATCAATCGAAGTGAGACCTAAGACGTTGAGGATGATTTTTATGAACCGACAAATCGAACTCGAATTTCAAGTCGAACGCTTGCAGGATGTAGTTGTCGTGAATTGCTCTGGACGCATGGTGCGCGGAGCTGCGCTCGACCAATTGCGCCGTCGCATCGAACAACTTGATCGCGTCCGCGTGCTCGTGCTCGATGTTTCCAACGTCGATCATCTCGACGCTGGCGGATTGGGAACGCTGCTTCTTGTGCGCCGTTGGGCGGCGCGTAATGGCGCGAGTATGAAGCTGGTGAATCCGCCAGTCTTCTTCCGCCGGCTGCTCGAGGCGACGCATCTCAACTCGGTCTTTGAGATCTCGTCCCTGAAAGAAGCAATCTGTATTCTGCGCGCGAAGGACTGCCAGCCTGCGCGCTTCGCAGTCGCCTGAGCAAGTCTGCAAGGGCGCGATGCGTTATAATTCGCGCCCATGCAATACGACAGCAGTTCTCAGTCGGTAGTTCTCAGTTCTCAGAACTGCACCCTTACCGTCGGGTTTTCCCTTCTGCGTCCGCTTCGCGGTCGCCAATTCGTTCCTTCGACATCCCCAAGTATTAATCGCGCGCGATGACGCAACTCGCCCGCAAATTGCGCGTCACCGATTATTTCTCTCTCGGTTGGGGAACGATGATCGGAGTTGGCTGGCTCGTCGTGATGGACGATTGGCTGCTGCGCGGCGGAACGCTTGGAGGAATTCTCGGCTTCGCCATCGGCAGTATTCTCTTGCTTCCTGTTGGCTATGTGTATGGCAAGTTGGTGAGCGCGATGCCCGACGCGGCGAGCGAAGTGGCTTACACCGCCAAAGTGTTCCCGCGCTCGATCAGCTTCTACACAGGATGGATGATGATGCTCGCCTACTTCATCGTCTGCCCTTGGGAAGCCGTCGCTGTCGGACGAATCGCAGGATATATTTTCCCCGCGCTCGATTCGATCGAGCTATACCGCGTAGCGGGAAAGCCGGTTTATCTGCCGCATCTTGTGATCGGACTTGGGCTCACCGCGCTGGTTACGGTGGTGAATTATCGTGGAATACGGCTGAGCGCGTCCTTCCAGAACTGGAGCACATTCGGCACTCTCGCGCTCTTCGTCGTGTTTGTCGCCATTGGCGTGACGCGCGGATCGTCGGCTAATTTCCCGCCTCTGTTCACGCATACTCCGTTCATCTCCATTTTGCTGGTGCTGCAGATCGTCCCTTACTACATGACAGGATACGAGTCGGTGACCAAGGCCGCCGAAGAAGCCAGTCCGGAGTTTCGCTCGCGCGGATTCTCCCGCGCCATCTTTGCAGCAATCATTGTCGGCGCTGTGTTCTACATCATCGTGATCGCAGCGGTCGGTTTCGTAGCACCTTGGCGCACGCTGACCAATGCGCCATTCATGACCGCTGTCGCGTTCGAACACGCCGTCGGCTCGCGCTGGATTGTGAGCATCGTTCTCAGCGCCGCGCTGCTCTCGCTATTCAAGGTATTCAATGGGAATTTCGTCGCCGCCAGCCGTCTGTTATTTGCCATGGGACGTCGCGGGCTTGTCGATGCGCGACTAGCCAGCGTGCATCCGCTCAATCAAACGCCAGCAACCGCAGTGGTTGCGATCGGGTTCGCCACTGCATTGTGCATGTTTCTCGGCAGTGCGATTCTGGTTCCGATCTCGGAGGTAGGATCGGTGGCTTCGGCCAGCGGATGGTTGGCGGTATGCTCCGCGTATCTTTGGATGAAGCCCCGCATGGCCGACCAACTGATTGCTTTGCTCGGCGCCTTCGTCGGATTAGCGATGATTCTGATGAAGCTCGTTCCCTTCGTGCCAGGACACTTTTCTGGTTGGGAGTGGCTGGCGCTCGGGCTGTGGATTATTCTCGGGACATTGATCGGGCGTTAGCGGACAGGAAACTGACACTTCGTAGCCGGCTGTGCGCGCACAAGTCGGCGCAAGGTTAGCCGTGACCGGTTATCAGACGAATCAGTTCACGGTTTATTGGCTGTTGTCTCCACGCGTTTGGCTACAGTTCCGTTCGCTGGCGCGATGCTGGGATCGTCCAGCGGGCCAGTCAGTTCCCAGGATTGTTCGTCGCCACGCGTGAGGATAAAGTCGCAGTCGTGGGTGGCGGAAACGGTTCCGCTGACTTGATAAATGCCGTCGCGGGATTCCAGTTTTCCGCCGGAGAGTTCCCACTCGCCTTTGTTCAAGCGCAACGCTCCCGTGAAACGGTGCACCGGCAGCGGCGAGGGCCCGCCGGGAATTTCGATGTGCGGCAGGCTTCCATTGCGCATCGCGAATTGCAGAGTGCCATCGGAGTGACCCAATACCTCACGAAAGCTGTCAGCCGCGCCATTCAGATCAAACTTCCCATCGGCCGTTCCTGTAATCCACGAATCGTTCATCAGCTCGCCAACCTCGGCCAGTGAAATGTCGCGAAGCGTCCCGTCGCCATGAAATCGCACACCCGGTTTGGGGGCATCGCGAGGAACAGCATTGTGATTAGACGGGGCGCTCGCCGAAATATCGTGAGAGGCAACATCAATTGTCCAGTTACCCTGATGTGTGCCTTGCAGTAGCTGCGCCAGCAGCGCTTTCAGAGTGATCTTGCCGTGATCTATTTCCACTCGGGACGCAATCTGAGTCGCGATCATCTGCTTGGCTGCCAACCGTCCGACACGCAAATTGCCTCGCGCTTGCACCGCCAGCAACGGTGAGCCCCCGGACGGATTGGAGGAGTTGGAATTCATGAGCCGGTACCACGGGCGCTTGGCGGGATGCGGCGTAAACCATTCGGCGAGGTCGGCAGTCGAAAGCTGATCCGCCGAGAGATCGAACTGGAAGAGGCAGTTGGGAACGACCGGTCCTGCGGTCGAGGCAATATCTGTATTTGGATTGGCAACACTGCAGTGGCGTGGCGCAGTAACGCCACCGCTCCAATGGGTGTTTCCGGTTCGTGCAGAAATCTTCTGCATCGACGCCGCATCTGCGGTGAGAGAAATGCTCGCTGAGCTAATCTCAATGGGCGTATTCAGGCCGCGCATTTCGGCATGCACGTTGCGCAGTTGCGCGGTTCCGAGAGTGGAAGGAGCGGCAAATCCCTGCCACGGACCGGAGGTGCTTACATCCAACTTCGCCGAACCCTCCGCGGCTGGCCGGTACACGGGCAAGCCTAGAAGGCGCTCTAGCCGAAACAGGTCTTTGATTTCGGCGTCGCCGCGTAGAGAGAAGAGATAGCCGGCAGTCGAGATCGAACCGGCGGCGTTCAACGGTGCAGATCCGTTTATCGAAAGTGCAGACGGGCCGATCTGTAACCGAAGGTCGCTAAGGTCGTGTTTTTGTGGCATCAATGGCCTTCTTAGAAAGTTGGCCAACGTCTTTGCGGAAATGACCACGCTTCGGCTGGTATCTTGATAACTGAGAGCCAAAGGAATCGTGCCGAGCGCAACCGAATCCTTGCCCGCGTTCGAGGAGAGAATTACGTTGGTCGCCGATCCCTTGCCGGTCCATGCCTCGGGTGGGAAAAGCGAAGAGGCGTCGTTTGCCGCGTGGGGAATGGTTTGTCGAGCAGTGAACGCGGCGTTTAGTACTCCGCTGGCCGCGAGATCGGATGGGATCTGCTTTTTCGCCTGGCGCAACACTCGCACCACGGAGATCAGCGGCACTTTCTCGATGTCGAGGGACAGATCATAGGTGGGTGATTGCGCGACCAGAGCAAATGAGCCGCGCAGCCGCAACTCACCGCTGCCGATGGGTGAATTGCATAGCAGATCGCTAAAGCTGCTTGTCATCGCGTTGTATGCCCCCGAGCAGGCGGTTGCCATGCGCACGCTTTCGGTGCCCACAATGTCATAGCGACGAAAATCTTCCAGACTTGTTTGACTCTTGATCTGCATCGCTTCCGGAGTGCCAGAAATATTTGCCGTGAAATTCAAACCACCTCGCCATCCGCGATCTTTTCCGCTAAGCAATTGGGTGATTTGGCCGAGTTGCCCATAGTGCCACTGCATCGCGAGCTGAATCGGGGTCAAGCGCAAGCTCGGGGCGCGTTGCCACGCGGCATTAATCTGGACGATTCCCGTGTCGGTAAGATGGAAATCCGTGCGCACGGGCTCGGCTTTGATGCGAGCACCCCAGGAATTATCAGAATCCTGCCACAACGCCACGTCGGCATTCATTAGGGAATAGGATTTTTTCGTTTGCCCGATCTTGAAATTGATGCGGGCGCCCGTCGCTTCAAGGTAAGGGAATGCAGGACGCCGCTCCGACACCCGTTTTGCGGTGGGCGCGGCGGGGATTTGCGCGTTGCGTTCGATGAGGCTCGCCAAATTCCAGCGGCCCTGGTCGTTGCGGACGAGATTGATGCTGGGCTCGGTGGCGCTGAGGGTCGCGATTTCGAGTCGGCCACGGAGCAGGGAACTGAGACGAATGGCGGCAGAAACGTCCTGGGCGCGAATCATCGGTTCAGCGCTGAATGCCGGAGCATCGTAGATGACGAGTCCTTCAAGATCGAAGCCCGGCCGTGGCAGCAGACGCAACCGTACATTGTCGAGGGTGACACGGCGGCCGAGCGCGCTGCCGATGGAATTGGCGATCCGGTTGCGCAGGTGATATACGGCTGGGCGGAAGAGGAACAAAACTAGAACCAGGACTGCGATAACCGCTAGGCCGCGCCTGAATCGCAGAAACTTGGATCGCGGAAGGTTCACTGCGCCTTTCACCGCACTTTTCACCGGACAACCCAGAAGGTTCGCGACCAGCGCGTTTCATCGAAGAAGTGAATGATGGTATACGCCAGAGATGCGAAGCCGCGCTGGCTATCGGGCGGCGTATTGAACGACCAGTAAATAAACATAGGCCGGCCGATCACATTCTTGCGAGGCAGAAAGCCCCAAAAGCGGCTGTCATAGCTCACATCGCGGTTGTCGCCCATGGCGAAGTAGCTGTCCGGCGGCACTACGATGTCATCTCCCACGATGTGCGAGGGCAATTCCTGCGCCCATTTTTCATTGCGCACCCCGTACATTTCCGAAGGTGGAACGGCGGGAAAATTATCAGTGTAGGGATTGTGCTGCCGCTTGTGCCGGACGAACGGTTCCACCAGCCGCTCACCATTGCGATAGACAACGTCGTCCCGCAGGTGAATACGATCGCCCGGAATGCCGATGATGCGTTTCACCAGGAATAGCCCCGGCTGTTCAGGGGACAGGAATACGGCAATGTCATCGCGGTGGATTTGGCGATAGGGCAGCAGTGGGCCCATCCAGTGGGTCGGTGGCGCAAACTGTTCGCGATTGACGACGACGTGGTCGCCGATCAGCAAAGTGTCCTCCATGGAACTGGAGGGAATCTCAAAATTCTGCAGTACGAACGTCATGATGAAGAGGACAATGACGAAGAGCTCGGCCAGTGAGGCAAAAAATTCCACGGGCGTCTCGCGTGGTTCCTGCTCGACCACTTCCTCTTTTTTTGTCGGCAAATTCTTGGCAATAGTCGGCATGAGTGTCGAGAAAGTCTCCTCTTAGCGTACCAGTTTGAGGGTTCGCGACCAGCGGGTTTGATCGAAGAAGTGAATGATGATGTGCGCCATGAAGCCGAGCCGGTCGCCGACACTGCGCATCTGGTATTGGTCGGGCGGAGTAATAAACGACCAGTAGATGAACATGGGCCGACCGATTACGTTCTGTCGCGGAATGAAGCCCCAATAACGGCTGTCATAACTGACGTCGCGATTGTCTCCCATGGCAAAGTAACTGTCGGGAGGCACGACCAGGTCTTCACCCTGAATATATTGCGGCAGAGAAAATTGCCAGTAATCGGCGACTTGGTCGACGGGGGAAGGCGCAACCGCCGGGAAATTGTTTCTATATGGGCAGCGGGCACAGTCAGGATCGGTCGGGTCGCCTTTGAATTGAACGTAGGGCTCGTCAAGCTTCTGCCCGTTGCGGTAAACGGCTCCATTGCGCAGGTGAATGTGATCTCCCGGGATACCCATGATGCGCTTCACGACGAAGAGGCCATGCTCGGCCGGCGACAGGAATACGACGATATCGCCGTCGCGAATGTCGCGATACGGCATCAGCGGCCCCATCCAATGTGTCGGCGTCGCGAACTGTTCCCGGTTCACGAAGACGTGGTCGCCGATGAGCAGCGTGTTCTCCATCGAACTGGAGGGAATCTCAAACGCCTGCAAAACAAACGTGATGATGAATAGGCCGGTGACCAGCACACTTGCGAGCGAGGCGAGGAATTCCACCGTCGTCTCCCGCGGTTTTTCGACCACAGGCACAGGCACTTCGTTGGTGCTGCTAACTTTTTTGTCGGTTATGACTTCTTCTTGCTTTGGCACTTTGAGCATCCGGTAGTCCGTCGTTCATCGTTAGTCGTTGGCAGACCGGATTGCCAGCGACTGGAGACTATCGACTGGCGACCGATCGACCTTCACCGCACCAGCCTGAACGTTCTTTCCCAGCGTGTAATCTGGAATAAGTGCGTTACCGCGTAGGCCAGATGATAAAGCCTATCACCGACGGTCGGTGAGCCGGGTAAATCATTGTTTAAATTGCCCGCCGACCAGTAAATCAATAGCGGGCGCCCGATAATATTTTCGCGCGGCACGAATCCCCAATAGCGGCTGTCCTGGCTGTCGTCGCGATTATCACCCAGAACGAAATAGTGACCCTCGGGAATAATCAACTGGCGGTCTTCGACCAGCTTCGGCATCTCCTTCCACCATTTCGCTTCGACACCGTAGTCGGGAGAGTCGGTGCGAGGGAAGTCATCGCGATAGTAATTGCGTAAGGTGGTGTTGTATTGCACGTAGGGCTCGACCAAAGGGATGCCGTTGACATAGACGCGCTTGTTGATGAGACGCAGGCGGTCGCCGGGCAAAGCCACTACGCGTTTGACGAAATCCTGCGCGGGGTTCACCGGGTAATGGAAGACGATGACGTCGCCGCGCTTCACGTTGCGATAGGGAAGCAGGCGGTTCCAGCCGGTGGCGCCTCCATAGCAAAATTTGTCGACGAGCAGGTAATCGCCGACCAGCAGCGTCCGCTCCATGGATTCCGAGGGGATGGTGAAGGCCTGCACTAGAAACGTGACCACAAAAACGGCGATAACGATCGTTCCCGCGACCGACTGAATGGTCGCGGGCCAATCCCCCGCGGAAATTTTCTCGCTCCACGACATATTAGGAGGCGTTCAATGCCCCGCCTCTAAAGGGGCGTCTGAATTCGGAGAGCTTTTCGCTATGTCTAACGCAATATGCTATTAGAGCCTACCCGTTTGGATGTCGTGAGGCGGGCAAGGTCGCTATGTGCTCGAGAGCCTGCCGGGCGGCCTCTTGTTCGGCGCGTTTCTTAGTCGCGCCCTGGGCGCGTCCAATGAACTGCCCCATCCCTGGCTCCGGGAGCCTCACCTCGACCGTGAAGGTCTTTTTGTGCTCGGGGCCTTCCTCTTTCACGAGGGCATAGACCGGTTGCGGACCGCCTCTCGCCTGCAACGCTTCCTGCAAGGCAGACTTGAAATCCATCACTGGAATGGCGCTGGTTTCCAGCTTCATGTGGGCCAACTCTGGTTCCACGATCGCGCGCAAGATAAAATCTCGCGCCACCGTCCAGCCGCCGTCGAGGTAGAGCGCGGCCAAAATCGCTTCCAGAGCGTCCACCAGTAAGCTCGCTTTATTTCTGCCGCCGCTTTTTTCTTCGCCGCGGCCAAGGCGCATGTAGTGTCCTATCTGAAGTTGTTCGGCCACGCGCAGCAGGTGCCGCTGCCCGACCAGGTGAGCGCGCAACTTCGAAAGATGGCCTTCCTGAAACTGAGGGAAGCGGTGAAACAACGCCTCGCTCGTGACCAACCCGAGGACGGCGTCGCCGAGAAACTCTAACATTTCGTTATCGCCACGGAAGGAACCGCCGGCCGCCGAAGGCGCGCCCGCGCCCAACGCCTCCACTTCACGCGCTTGCGAGCTGTGGGTAAGCGCCTGCTCAAGAAACTCGGGACGCTGGAAGCGGTGGCCCAGACTTTCTTCGAGCGCCATGATTTCGCCTGACTTCATTGCAAAAGAGGGAACGGAGCATTAAATCATTAGAGGATGGAATCTATAAGGCAACTCCTCAACAATTCAATGCCCAACTTGCCAGCTAGTTTTTCGGCGGAGTCTGCGCTGGCGTGGCCGGCGGCGTCGCAGCGCCCGTGAGTTGTTGCAATCGGTCGTGTTCGTGCCGCGCCGCCGTCCCGACTACGCCCGTTGCCTGGCTCTGCGTCAACTCGACGGCGCGGTCAGCCACCTTAAGCGCTTCAGGGTATTTTTGCTGCTTATCGAGCGCTAACGCCAATCGAAGAACGACCACGGGATCGGGTTCGGCGGGATAGGCGTCGATCGACTTTTGCAGGTCCTCCTGGGCAGCCGTGAAATTGTCTTTCTTGAACTCGATGGTTCCGAGAATCGAATAGGCATTCGAGCGCAGCAGCGCCTTGTAAGCGTCGATTTTTTCCTGCGGCGTGTTTGCTGGAGTACTGATATCGGTGTCTACCGTCTGCGTAGCCTTCTTCGCCATCGACATCGCTTCGGCGTAGCGCTGCTCTTTGTCGATATCGGAATCGCGGGTCCTCTCGGCGATCACCTCGGCAACTATGACTAGAGCCTCGGGATTGTCCGCATCAAGGGTCAAGACCTTCCGGCCCATGGCTTCGGTCTTGTCCGCGTTGTTCGCGTTCTGGTAAAGACGCATCGCGTTTTCATAGAGAAGGATTCGAACTTCGCTATCGGGAAACTTGGTGGAAAAATCGTCCGCTGCTTTCTCAAGGGCGGCAGGATCGGTATTGGCCGCGGCCGCGTTGTAGGCATCCTGCTCGGGCTTGGTCTTGAGTTGCGGCGGTCGCTTCACGGCGGGTGCGGCACCCGGCGTTGGCGTCGCTTGGCTCGCCGCCGGCGAATTTTGCTGTGCCGGCTGTCCGACGGTTTGGGCTTCGGCCCAAACCGCAAAACTCAATATTCCGAGAATCAATAAAATCCGAATCAATCCTGTGCGTTTCATGCTGTCTCCCATATTGCAAAATTTATCAGCCGGTCAGTTTTCGACACAGCTGGAAACCTTAATCACCGAGGACACGAAGGATCACGAAGTTTTGCTCAAGCTTTCCGCGGTGCCTTCTATCATTCCCACTCCCGCATCAGCCCAACCCTACTGCGGCTGCTTCACCACGGGCGGTTCGTAGGGCTTATCCAACCCTCGCTGCGCTGCCAGTTTCGCCTCGGGCAGGGTTGCACCTGCTGCAGTCAGCGCTGCGCGATACTGGTCCAACGCCGCGTCCCTGTTTTCTTTCAAATCAAAAATGCGCCCCAGATAAATGTGAGACCACGCAATCAGCTGCGGCTCATGAGCGGTTTGCAGAGTTCGTTCAAAATACGAAAGTGCGCCATCGATGTCGCGATTTGCGGTCGCGACCTCCGCCAAAATAAAGAGCGCGCGTCCGGAATCGCTATTTTGCTCATCGAGTGCTCTTTGCGCCAGCTTTTGCGCCCCTTCGGGATCGCCTGCCGCCAGGCGTCGCTCGGCCTTCAACAGCAGGTTATCGTTCTGCGGACGGGCCGGGCGCAAGACTTCAGGCGCCGCCTGGCTCGCAAACTGAATCTGCGCCGCCCACTTCATTTCTTTTCCGACTTCGATGTTGCCGACTAAGTCAGTATAAGCGCTTCGCATTCCTGAGGGATCCTGTTCGAACCTGCCCAGTGCGTCGTAGAAATAACGCGTCAGAATGTAACCTTCTTTGACTGTCTCGTCGACGGCGCGAGACCGGTCCGCCTCAGGCACCTTGGCCAGACGCTCTTCGATCGCCCTGATCAGGCATTCATTCACCAGCAGCGAAATATTGCTTTTGAATGCTTCATCCATGGGAGCGTCGTCGACCGCGCCGAGTAGCGGCTCCAGACGCCCGAACGCTCCACCGTTTTTCAGCGCCAACGGATCGAGAAGATAATGGAGATAAGTATGTCGAATCTGCTGCAATTTGATAGCAGTGCCCGGTGTGGGCGAAATCACGACGTAGTAATCGGAGGCATAGTTGCGCGCGTTGGTCTGTCCGGGCGCGCCCATCGCTTCGAGGTAGACGGTGAACTGCCGCCCCAAATAGCCCGATGATGGCATCTTCAAATAGATTTCGGTATCAAATGTCATCTTGGCCAGCGGTTCGTGATAGGTGTCGAGCAACTCGGCATAACGCGCGCGGTGCCGTTCCCAGATGGCGTGCAGTCCGATCTTTTCATAAAAGGCATGCATCAGTGGGAGGATTCCGGCCACGACATCCGCATCCGGTGGCAACTCCGCTTCTCTTACTTTGAGCGCAAACGCCGGAGGCTCGCCGAGATACAAGGCCAGCGATATGTAATGGGATAGATCGTGGGAGGGGTCCGGGGACTGGTGCTGGCGATAAAATGTGCACATTGGCCCGATTGCATCCTGTGCCTTATCCGTATTTTCGACTGCCCTGGCGACCTCTGATCGAATTTGCATGCGCAACGGATCGGAAACGCTCAATTCCTGGTCGTAACCGCAGGTATTGATGGCGGTCAGCACTGTGAATAACGTCTCGCTGGTTTCAAGGGATACCTGCGGAGAACTCTGCGCCCAGACCGGCATCGCCACAAAGCTGGCCAAGCTAAAAGCGAATGCCAGTCGAAAGCGATGCAGGGCTATCCTTCGGTTCTTTCTTCGAAACTCCCTTCGGGATTTGGGCATAGACGGATGGACTAGAAGTAGTGTACGAACTGGTTAATTGTCGGTCAAACGGGGAAGGGTGTCGTTAGGGGGTAAGTCGTTGCCAGGCCGCAGGCCTCACTCGCATCGAACCTTAGCCCTGCCAAATATGTTTGCCACAGGTGCAGGGTACGGTATCGGTAGGGCGTTGCTTGGTTAATTGTTGTTTGCACACCGGACAAGGTTTCGTCATTACGTACGTCATAATCTGAACTCCTTAGGCTTGGGCTAAGGCCGCGATTTTAAGCTGCGCGTTTGCCCCTCACCTAGTAAAGGCGACAAAACGACCAGAAAAGTATCATCGGGGATAAAGAAAACTCGCTGTCGAAAAATCTCTTTACGCTCATTAAGCCAATCGGGGATTAACTGAATTGATCTGAAGATATTCGTTGGAATGAACTGAAACGAACCCGGTTGTCGCTATAGAGAGTGAGGGCTAGAGGAAACGATTTGAAAGATCCTTCCGACGGCTGCTCGGCTCTTAGATTTCAATACGAGGTGATTTATGGCGATAATCATTGAGTTTCACGTACCCAGCCGTTATACAAAGAAGGCAGTGAAGTGGAACCCGCTGGAACAACAAGGGAAAGTGATTCCGTTCGCCGCGCCGCAGAAGAAGTCGGCCTGACGTAATGGTTCGAACGCAAAATCGCATGGCCAAGATATTCTTCTTGAGGAACGTGGCGTCAGACTACAAAAACAGGCGGACTCATGAACCCCGAAGAATTTCGCGAACTTGGCCATCGCGTGGTCGACCTTTTAGCCGAGTATCTGGAGCACATTGAAGAGAAGCCGGTGTTCCCGGATGTCGAACCAAGCACGCTGACAAAATTTTTTGCCGAGCCCCTGCCGCAGGATTCCAGCTCTGCGGAGAAAGTGCTGGCAGAACTGGAAGAAAAGCTTCTGCCGTATTGCACGCACGTTGGGCATCCGGGTTACATGGGGCTCATCACTCCGTCGCCCAATCCGGTCGGCATCATTGGCGATTTCATCTGCTCCGCGCTCAACCAAAATATTGGCGCCTATACGATCGGCCCCTCCGCTGTGGCGATGGAGCGACGGACTGTGAAGTGGCTAACCGATCTGGCTGGTTACGACGAGAAGGCTGGAGGCAACCTGACCAGCGGCGGCATGATGGCGAATTTCGTCGGCCTCAAGCTGGCGCGGGACGCGGTTTCGGGCGATCGCATACAGCAAGAGGGAGTGCAAGAGCGCTGGGCAGTTTATGCCTCCGAAGAGCGGCATGTATCGGTGGACAAGGCTGTCGACGCAGTAGGGCTCGGACGAGCCGCTCTGCGCGCGCTGCCGACCGATACCGAATTCCGCGTACGGCTCGATGCGTTGGAGGCGGTGATTGCGGACGATCACAAGCATGGCATACGGCCGCTGTGCATTGTAGGAATCTTCGGGACGACCAACACGGGCGCGGTCGATCCGATACGTGCGCTGCGAAAAATTGCCGATCGGGAGGGAATGTGGCTGCACGCCGATGGCGCTTATGGAGGCGGCATGTTGCTCTCGCACGCGTGGCCGATGCGCGACCAGGGGCTGGAACTCGCTGACTCAATCACGATTGATCCTCACAAATGGTTTTACGCACCGCTTGATGCGGGAGCGATCCTGGTTAAGGATGATCGCCGGCTGACGGCGTCTTTTGGGATGAAACCGTCCTATCTTACGGATGAGTTGGACCGCGCCAATGAACGATACCAATATTATGTGCACAGCTTTGAGCAGTCGCGGCGCTTTCGGGGGCTGAAAGTCTGGATGAGCTTCAAGCGCTACGGCGCATCACAGATCGGCGAATGGATCGACAACAACGTGCGCCAGGCGAAGCATTTGTACGCCATGATCGCGAAGCATCCTGAGTTCGAAGCGGCAAGCGAGCCGCCGATGTCGGCAATCTGCATTCGATATCGAGCGGTGGGCCTTGACGAAGCGCAATCCAAGGACCTACACGCGGAAGTTGCGCGCCGAGTTGAATCGAGCGGCAAATTCTGGATTTCGACCACCGAGCTGAAAGGGAAGGCGTGGTTTCGTATTAACCCTGTGAACTTTCGTACGCGCACCGAACACATGGACCAGCTATTGGCGTTATTAGAGAAAGAATGCCGTTCGGTGTTGGGAGCATGAGAACGGCCAGCGAGTCTGAAAGCGGTTAACCTTTAACACTGATTTTCGAGAATGACAGCACGGCCGTACCCGCCGTGGGCCGTCCCATCGAAAGCGCGGGATGGAAGGTGGTAAAGATCAGCAGGTTCTTCAACTGTGGCAACACTGCTTTGGCGTCGTCCGGCTGCGAGAGGATGCGGTAATCTTCGACGCGGCCGTTGGCATCCACATAGGCTTCGACTACGACGGCATCGTCCCCCATATTGCCAAGCGAAGTTCCAAAGGCCGACTGGTCCAGTTGTGGCCCGGTATAAAGCATGAGCGGAACATCTGTGCTGCTGGCGCGCAGTTCCGCCGGCAAGGCGAAGAAGCCGAGCAGCAGCCCGAAAAACAATACTGCGCTAACCAGCCCCGCGGTAGCCGGGACCATGAAAGCGTTAAGAGCATTTTCCAGCCGCACCAATAGGCCCTCAAATCGCGGACGCCGCGTCTGCGCGGCCTCGCGCGAAATTGCGAGCCGCAACTTCAGCGCCAAGTCGGCGGGAGCCTTCTTCGAGCCGAGGGCAGATAGCAGTTGCTGCGAACGCTGCAGCGCGGCAAGTTCCCGCGCACAAGTGGCGCACTGCTCGACGTGCTGCGTGAGCGTGCGCATCTCGGTGCCGCTCACACGGCCATCGAGGTAGGGGGAAAACAGATTCCTGATCTCAGTGCACTTCAAGGTGTCACCTCAATCTCTCTTCCACCGCGCGATCTTTCTCGCGAACTCTCCCGCGCATCCGGAGCCGCGCCCTTCTTGCAGTTCCGTTCTTCATTCGGAGCGAGCAGCCCTAATTCCGGACCGACCTCTCGAACATATCCCGCTAATCTTTGGCGTAGCGCGCCTCGTCCTCGGGTGATCCGCGATTTCACTGTGCCCAGCGAAATCGCCAGCACCTCAGCGATCTCTTCATAGGACATATCTTCCAGATCGCGCAAAATCAGAGCCGTGCGATATGGCTCCGGCACCTGTTGGAGAGCCTGATCAACCGCAGCCTGAACTTCTGTGTGCGCGAACTTTTCAAAGGGGGACTCGCCCTTATCGACCAGGCGATCATCTCCCGAAAACTCGCATTCGCCCGTTACCGCCGGCTCAATCGGTGTCTCCTGCGCCTTGTGGCGGAACCACCAGCGCCGGCGATTGGCGGCTTCGTGTAGCGCAATGCGGTAGATCCACGTCTTCAGGCTCGACTCGCCATGAAAATGCTTCATACCGCGAAAAACTTTTAGAAAAACATCCTGCGTGGTATCGGCTGCGTCCGAAGGGTCATTTACGATGCGGTAGATAAGGCTATAGATGGGCTGATGAAACTCGCCAATCAACCACGAATAGGCCTCTTCCGACCCTGCCTTCAAGGCAGCGATGACGGCCGACTCCTCGTTCCGGGCTCCGATAGCGCTGGCAAGATCGCCCAATGTACTAGCTCCCGCCATGGCGGCGTTGCCCTCCATTATAGAGTCACTCTAGCCCCAACGACGGGAATCTTTAATCCTTGCCGAGTCAACCGGACGGCCTTGTCCGCTACTAACTTAGACTCCGGGGCAACCTTTAGAGTTCCCACCCGTAAGTCCTGTATTTGCATAGAAATCGGATTGGCAATTTCCCTGCCGAGGAAGTACAATTCCGGCTCTTGAGGGGGCACATGATCTTTGGTGTGGCGATCTTTGGTATGG
>Ga0187859_10000822_pt1 | contig 20345 bp, 21 predicted proteins | sample June2016WEW_10_1_2_FD_133019 | JGI IMG/M metagenome (GOLD analysis project Ga0187859, IMG submission 133019) | Peatland microbial communities from SPRUCE experiment site at the Marcell Experimental Forest, Minnesota, USA - June2016WEW_10_10 | ecosystem: Environmental > Terrestrial > Soil >...
ACCTCTAACCTCTAACCTCCCGCCGTAGCTGCCTGCGCCCACTGCAGTGCCTGGAACCACGTCGAGGCAACTTCCTCGTCCCTGAGTTTAAGTTCTTTCGCGAGTGAGCTGGATTGCTCCCACTCCCCCGATTCCTGGGCCAGCATCAGTTGGTAGAGGGGACGCAGCGTACTATTCTGGCCGAGCAGCACGGCCTTGGTTTCTTTGTCGACGGGCAATTGTTCTAGAAGCACGTCCTGACTGACCTCAAGGATTGCATCCATGATGGAGAGCAATCCGAGAAGAAACAAGTCTGAGTTCGACTCCAGCCGGTTCGAAAGCAGTTCGCAAAAACGGGCTCGCGCGAGTCCCATCAGCACCAGTTCGCTGCAGGCTTGCTCGGCTGCTCCTACAGTGACCACGAGCCGGATCCAGCGCCGCATCTCGCGTTCTCCAAGAACGGCCATAGCGTGGCGAATGGACTTAACTTCGAGCGAAAATCCGAAGAGCGGAGAGTTGAGATAACGCAGCAAACGATAGGAGAGCGAAGCTTCCTGTTTGAGCATGGTCTCCATTTCACGCAAATCGATCTCCCGGCGCGATACCATTTCGAGCAGTCTCATGTAGTGCAGTTGACTGGCGGGAACTTCCCGGCCGACAACGATTTCCGGCCGACAGAAGAAATAACCCTGGAAATAAACGAAGCCGAGGTCGCGGGCCTGGTAAAACTCGTGCGGCGTTTCGAGTTTTTCCGCTAGCATCTTGCACTTCGGCGATGCGAAGCGGCGCATCATCGCCGCCCGCTCCTCAGGGCGTGTAGCGCGGATATCGACCTTGATGATGTCGGCATACTCGACCAGCGGTATGCGAGGATCGTTGGGCGCGAAGTCGTCGAGGGCGATGAGATAGCCGGAGGCTTTCAACCGCTTGCACGCGGCAATGACGCGGTCTTCGGGCTCGACTGTCTCCAGAATCTCCGCTACTGTCTGGCTCGGCGGCAATAACGTAATCAAGTCCTTGAACAGGACTTCGCGCGTGCAATTCACGAATGCGCGGCGGTTGTCGCAAAGGGTATTGATTCCGTAAAGCAAGGAGCTATCCAGAGTCGAGCGGGCCGCGAGTTCGGGATCGGCGTTGAAAAAGTCTTCCACGCCATTGCGAAACAGAAGTTCGTATCCGAATACGGTCTGCGTGCGATCAAGAATTGGCTGGCGGGCGACGAAGCGCTGTCCCGGCAACGATAGCGCGGGAGGCAGGGCTTTTTCCTTAGCGGTCGAGGGTTTCACTACTGTTATATCGGCGTAGCTGTGTACGAACTTCAGGGGTAAACTTTGGGTGCAATTGCCGGATAAACCGGATCAGTTCGCAAGAAATCTAAACTTTCGGGGCGGAGAAGTTCCTAAACCTTCGGCGGGTTGCCGAACGGCACGGCGTCGATTTAATCGCGAAATTAATCTGCGATTCGAAAAACCAAGAATCGCTCCGGAGGCTGTATAGGACTGCGTGCGGTCCCCCGACCAACTTTAGTAATGCCCTGATGTGGAAAACTTAAGGCACTTCCCCCCTTGCGTTCGGAGTCGGTTCATGAGTAACATCAAGGTGTTCCCAAATGGCCATGCTTCCAGGCTGGCCGTGAGCGCCAAGCAAAAACTCCGGGCGCAAGAGTTTAAACATTCGACAGTTTAAACATCGATCGTCAAAATAACGATCGTCAAACGTCGATCGTTTAGCAACGATTTGTCATCAAAGATCGTTAACCGTCGAAAGTTGTGGCATCACCGTTTTTAGCATCGACAGTGTGAGCATTGTTCTCAAACAGCATCCAGCCGATGTGGGGATTGGCCAGCCGTCAGGCGATTTGTCGTGCTACGCGCGCGGGAGCGCGTTGCTAGCAGTTTGAAGGTATCGGCCGCAAGCAAGACGAAACAATCGGGGCTGTGATCCAGGTCGTGGATTCAGGGACTCGGATTGGTTCGAAGAATGGCTGCAAAAACTGACTTCAACGATTCACAAGAGAAAAATATGAATGCAGGACCCGGACACTCCTCCGCAGGAGGAGGTAGACACAAGCGGCGCCGCGGAAGGCGTCCGCCCAAACGAGGAGCAGGTGGCCCAATGGGCCGCGCTCGCCAGGAGCAGCAAGGCATTTTTACCGCGCCGATGGATCACAGCTATCGCGCCAATTTGAGCGCGGAAAGCGGCAATGGCAGCCGCGGGTCGCGGCGTCCAGGTTTTTCCGCTTCCTATCCAGTGGTCGATCCCGAGCCTTTGCCGGCCCCGCGAGAAGATGCCGCGTCGCGCGTCTTCGCGTTCGTTGAAGATCTATTCTTCCTGAGCAAGATTCAGGCGACCGGCCAAAAGATGAACGTGAAGGTCGAGTTCGTCAAAAACGAGAAAGATCTCGCCGATCGCATGAAAACCAACGGCGAAGAAAAACCTTCGCTGATCATCTTCGATTTGAATAACGCTAACGCCAAGCCTTTGACGCTCATCCCAAAACTGAAGAGCAAGCTGAAAAAGGGGACGTCGATCATTGGGTTCCTCTCGCACGTGCAGGGCGACTTGAAGCAGAAAGCGCACGAGGTAGGCTGTGATATGGTGCTGCCGCGCTCGGCTTTCTCGCAGAATTTGCCGCAGTTGTTGCGCCGTCATGGCGCCACCGAAGAAATCGCCGGATAGAGATCGCATAAGAATTGAAGAGGTCAGAAGTCGGATTGCAGAGGTGATGTCAGGGTTTCACCTCTGCAATCTGACCTCTCACCTCTGACCTCCCCTGATACAATTTCGCCGTGTTCCCTCAAAAAATTCTGATCGTCACGGCAGCCCTGTCTCTGGTCGCAGCCGCGCAACAACCGCCCGCAAATCCGCAGCCGCAGGTAAAGGTGAATGTCATCAATGTCTGCTCGCCGTCGGCCGACGAACGGAAGCAGTTATCGTCAGCGCTCGCGTCCGTGCCCGCCAAGCCGTTCTTTGGCAGGGACTATGAAGTGGCGCGCGGTCACTCTACGCTCGACCCGAATACTCCGATCCCAGGCATGCAGCCCTTGCCGCCCGGCGCGGCTGCGGCTGCCGATTGGGTGAGGGTGCGGCGTGAATTCCCAGGCGCGACCTTATTCAGCAATGTGCAATATTCGTTCAGCGTGGATGAGAAGAATATGCTTGAGACTCTGGTGCTGCGTGTGCGCGACCCGAAAGATGTGATGCAGATCGCCATCGAGGATAGCGCGTCCGCAGTCGCGTCCGCGAAGGCGATGTTGTCGACGAGTACGCCGGTTTCGCGTGTCAAACTCGAGCGCTTCGGAAAGTCGTCGGTAGTCTTGGCGCGCTGCACCGGAAACGAAGGCAATCCCGCGACCGACCAGAGTACCTACGAGCCAATTTTCAGCGCCGCTTCATCGATTATGGATCGTTACCGCGACGCCCTCGGAGTGCGCAAAATGGTTCCCGAGGAATTGGCTCGGTTGGGAGTAAGAAACTCGGCCGTAACTCCGACCAAGGCAGCTGCCGATAAAGAGGACAAGTAGGTCGGTGGCCCACTCAAGCCTGCCTCTGGCTTGAGTCGGACCCTATGAAGCGAAATCTGTTTTTCAGAATCTATCTATTAGCGCTGTTTCCTACAAATTATGGATACGCACAATGTCGTAATCATCGGTTCGGGATGCGCCGGCCATACCGCCGCTCTCTATAGCGCCCGCGCCAATCTCAATCCGCTCGTCATCGAAGGCCATGAGCCCGGCGGACAATTAGGTCTAACCACGCTGGTGGAAAATTTTCCCGGCTTCCCCGAAGGCATTCAGGGCCCGGAACTCATCGAGAACATGCGCAAGCAGGCGATGCGTTTCGGCGCCCACTACCGCATAGGCCACGTCGCAAAAGCCGATTTGAGCAAACAGCCGATCGAGTTAACCGTCGGCAAAGACATTATTCGAACGCGCACGCTCATCATCGCGAGCGGCGCATCGGCGCGCTGGCTCGGCCTTCCGAACGAGCACGCGCTCATCGGCCATGGTGTTTCTTCGTGCGCTACTTGTGACGGCTTCTTTTTTTCAGGCAAGGAAATTGCGGTCATCGGCGGGGGCGATTCTGCCATGGAAGAGGCAACATTCCTGACCCGCTTCGCCAGCAAGGTGACGCTCATTCATCGCCGCGACGAGTTTCGCGCATCGAAAATCATGCTGGATCGCGCCCAGGCCAATCCGAAAGTCGCCTTCCTTACCGACACCGTAGTCGAAGACGTTCTCGACGTCGGCAAAAAAGAAGTCACCGGATTGCGCCTGCGCAACGTGAAGACCGGCGAAAGCTGGGAGTTCCCCACCAGCGCCATGTTTTTAGGCATAGGCCACATCCCCAACGCCAAAATCTTCGAAGGCCAATTAGAAACCGACGCCGACGGCTACTTGGTCACGCATAAGAATGTCTTGACCAAAGTGCCCGGCGTCTTTGCCTGCGGAGACGTGCAAGATCGCCGCTACCGACAGGCCGTCACCGCTGCCGGCTCCGGCTGTATGGCCGCGCTCGAAGTCGAAAAATATTTGGAAGAAGAAGGCCGCTGATCCGGATTTTGACCTTGCCTTGAAAGGGCGCGGCTTCAGCCGCGCCGTACGTCCGACAAAAAAATAGCGGCTTTAGCCGCTGAGGCAAAAACGCAGCCCCGAGAAGTTTTTGTATCGCGCCCCGCAACCCACGAATCTCATAGCCATACGGAATCCTAGAATCCTGAGGTGAAATCCATGAACTATCGCCTGTTCGGCAACAGCGGCCTGCGCGTCTCCGAAATTTCCCTCGGCACCATGACGTTTGGCGAAGACTGGGGCTGGGGTTCGCCCAAAGACGAGTCGCGCAAAATCTACGATGCCTATCGCGCCGCCGGAGGCAATTTCGTCGACACCGCCAACATCTACACCAACGGAACCAGCGAGACTCTCGTAGGCGAATTCATCCGCGATCACCGCGACTCGGTCGTCCTCGCCACCAAGTACACCAACGCCGTGCCAGGCAACGATCCGAACGCTGCCGGCAATCATCGCAAGAGCATGGTGCAGTCGGTGGAAGCTTCACTGCGCCGCTTGAAAACCGATTACATCGATCTCTATTGGCTGCATAACTGGGATCAGATGACTCCCGCCGATGAAGTCATGCGCGCCTTCGACGACCTCGTTAGTCAGGGCAAGGTTCTCTACATCGGCATCTCCGACGCCCCCGCCTGGTGGATCGCGCAAGCCAACACGCTAGCCGATCTGCGAGGCTGGACTCGGTTCATCGGTCTCCAGATCGAATATTCGTTGATCGAGCGCACCGTCGAACGCGAGCTAATCCCCATGGCGAAAGCTTTCAACCTCGGCTTGGTAGCGTGGTCGCCGCTAGCCGGCGGTCTGCTGAGTGGTAAGTATCATTCAGGGGATGGCAAGGACGGCCGATATTCAACCGATATGGGTAAGTCCTTTATGCGCACCGGGGAGCGACCCGACCGGGTTATAGCCGCGCTAAAGAAAATGAGCCAGCAGGTAGGATATTCGTCCGCGCAGGTCGCACTCGCGTGGCTGGGTCACCGCGATATTCCAGTCATTCCCATCATAGGCGCGCGAAGCGTGAAGCAGTTGAAAGATAACCTGGCCAGCCTGGAGTTGAAGTTGACGCCCGAGCAAGTCGCCACCCTCAATGACGCCAGCGCCATCGAAATGGGCTTCCCCCACGACTTCTTCGAAAAGGAAATGGTGAATACGCTAAGGTACGGAGGCCTGCGCGACAAAATCCTAGCCGCATAAGGAGTCGCGCAGCGAACGCTAGCATAGGGGCGGTCGCCGAAACTCACGTAGGGGCGGACGCCTCGTCCGCCCAGCCGAGCAAAGCTCGGCACTTGCCAGTAGCCACGACAATCCAAACTGAGATTACGACGCAACATCAGCCAAGAACGCGCTCGCGCGCGGCTGGATCAAGCGTCTCGCAAGCCGTCCGCAGCACCAACCGCGGCGCGCGCCCGCGTATCTTCATCAGATAAGGCACAGTCCGCCGAGGATCAGCCTTGGCCGTCTCGCGCAACAGCCACCCCAATCCCTTCTGCACCATGTCATCTTCATCATCGAGCAGCCGATTCGACAGCCGCCCAATCTCCCGAAAAAATCGCCCCTCTCGCGTCCCGCGAATCAAAGCCACACAAGCCGCACGCCGCCGCCATCGATTTGGCGACTCAGCCCACAAGAAAGTTTCGCGGCAACGCGCAGGCTCGGCGACGATCATTGGCGCCAGCACATCATGCACCAGCGCATCGTGATCGGCCCAGCTCGATACGCGATCAAGCCACGAAGCAAACAGCTGAAACTCACCGTCGCCAAAATTCTGCGTTTGCCCTTCAAGCAGAAAGACCGCAAACACCTTCTCCTCAAGATTCCGCCCAGCAAAAAGTCTGTCGGCGACCTGCACCAAAAAATCCATCCCTTGCTCGCGAGCAACGCTGCGCCGAAATTGCCGCGCAGCTTTTCGCAGAGCCGCCGTATACCATCCATGCGATTTGATTTCTTCCTTGAAGAACCACTGCACGCCCGTCGCATGCTCGGACGACCCACCATCCCTGAGCACGCGCCGTACCTCAGCCGCAGCCTGCTGCGCAGTTGTCGCGCGTTTGCTCATGTTTTATGAAGTCGATACTTCCTACGAGGTAGAAGCCGCGCTGGTACGCACCGTCTTGTCATAAATCCACAACAGCGCAGCCGTAGCGACACCGACGCCCGTCACTGCCCACCAGATGCGCTCCGGTTGGTGTGTGACTTCTCCGAAGTGATGGATGATGACGCCGCCAAACTTGCCCGCGATCAGCGATCCGATCCCAATCGGCAAAAATGCGAAGCCCATATAGGTTCCCTGTTGTCCCGGAGGCGCAAGGCGCGAAACATATTCGTAATAGCGCGGAGACTGAATAATCTCGCCTAGCGCCACCACCATTAGCGCTACGACCGCGGTCCAGACGTGCGGGTGCAATCCAAGGATAAGCCACGCCAAAGCCGTAACCAGCGTTCCAAGCGTGATCGCCGGGAGCGGTGGAATTCGCCGCGTTAGAGCATTGACTGCAACTGTGAGGGTGATCACGATCAACGGGTCCGCAATCAGAATCAGTTCCGTGTTCGCCGAGGCATCAACGTAGTCATGAATGTAGACCGGAAGAATAAGATATTGCTGCCAGAACACAATCCAATAGCCGGAAAAGATCAGCAGAAACAAGACGAACCGCCAGTTGCCAAGCACGGTCAAAAAGTTGCGTCCCACTTGCGCGAGTGAAGCAGTCGATTGCTCATCGCTTCGCTGCGGCTCGCGGAAAAAGACTAAAACGGCGATAAACATCAAAAACACGCTGAGAGCGGCCAGGCGAAAAACGTTCTCCACCCGCATTCGCGAATGGACCCATCCCGCGAGAAACGGTCCCATGAAACTGCCGATATTCACCAGCGTGTAGTAGATGGAGTATCCGATCGAACGCACATTCTCCTTCTAGCAGCGCGCCGTCGTACCCACCACGCTCGGTTTGACCATCGCTACGCCTAAGGCGGGCAGGAACAAAACAACTCCAACCAGGAGTCCAAGCGGAACCACCGAGCGCACCGGTGCCAGCCACGGCGCCGCAATCGAGCCGACCAGAAAGTAAGAGCAGCTCAAAATAAAATACGCCAGCGAAAGCGCACGCCGGAAGCCGATGCGGTCGGCTACCGCGCCGCCAAATATCGCCATCACCCAGACGCCCGCGCCGAAGAATCCGCCGAGGCTGGAGGCCTGATCGACGGGGAACTGTAGCGCTTCATGCAGGTAGCGCACGAGCACCGCAAAAACTGCATAGTAAGAAAGACGCTCAAAAATTTCGCTGATGTTGGCAACCCAGAAGGGCCGCTCAAACCCTGTGCGAATCTCCTCGAAGCGTTGCGAAAAAGTCAAAGTATCTCCTGATCTTTCACAGCCCCGAAGGGGCGACCCAGCTTAGCCCAGCGCTTCAGCGCTGGGTATGCGGCCAAATAGCGATGAAGTCCCGGAGGGACGTCCCCCCGACCGCGCACAGATCACAGGCAGAGTCGTCGCCGCATTTCCTCCGCCGACCATCCCTCCACCCGAATTACTTTATTCCGTCCGCTCTGGCCGGCTGCAATAGTAACGGACGAACGCGGAACCTCCAAAAGTTTTGCGAAAAAATCAATACACGCCTCATTGGCCTTGCCATCGACCGGTGGCGCAGTGAGTGACAATTTCAGGGCGTCGCCCACCGTGCCTGTGATGGCATTCTTTTTAGCGCGCGGATGGACCTTGACGGCAAACGTAACAAATCCCGCCGAATTCTGAATCGCCACCATAGAACCTGTGGAGCGGGCACTCCTGTCCGCTGCCTTTGACGTTGTTTTTGATCTTTCTTCGAAGTTACGACAACAAACAACAGCCCCAAGACCAAAAGCAGCGGACAAGAGTGTCCGCTCCACACAAACCCGCCGCTAAGCTTTTGCTCTCTCCCCGAAGATTGCCGTCCCCACCCGCACACAAGTCGCTCCCTCCTCAATCGCGACCTCAAAATCGTGCGACATACCCATAGAGACAACCGCCATGCTGACCTGCGGCAGCGATCGCGCCGCGATGCGATCGCGAATCTGTCGAAGCTGACGAAAGAAGGTCCGCGAATTCTCCGGATCTTCCGCAAAAGGCGGCACGGTCATCAAGCCGCCGATTTTCAAATTTTCCCAGCGCGACGCGTGCATGAGAATCCGCTCCAGTTCGTCCGAATCGGGTGCCATTCCGCTTTTTGCCATCTCGCCGCCAACATTGATCTCAATCAGCACCGACAATATTCTGCCGAGGCTCGCAGCCGCGACATTCAGCTTTTCCGCCATCCGCAGCGAGTCAACCGAATCGACGGCCTCAAATAACTCCGCCGCCTTCGCCGCTTTGTTGGTCTGCAAATGCCCGATAAGGTGCCACTCGGCATCGGCCAAATCGCGCAGAGCCGCCGCCTTCCCCGCAAATTCCTGCACTCGATTCTCACCAAAAACGCGCAGCCCCGCCGCATAAGCCTCGCGGATGCCCTCCGCCGGAAAAGTCTTGCTCACCCCCATCAGCGTGATGTCAGCGGGATTGCGGCCGGCGCGGAGGGCTGCCGCTCTCAGGCGTTCCTGCACGCCAGCAATATTTTCGGCGATTGACACAGAGAAGATTTAACCACAGAGCATACAGCGGGGTTTCACCTCTGCAATCCGACCTCTAACCTCTGACCTCACATCATGCCGACCGGCGGCGCCGGCTCATTCGGATCACCCGCGCTCGAAAGCGGAATCCGAATCATCAGCACGGCCAACGCAACCATCACCGCCAGCCCCGCCAGATAAGAGGGATGCGCAAAAATCTGTGGTATATCCCAATTGCGGCTCTTGTAAACCGCCACAACTCCCGCCCAAACCAGGCCCAGCAAAGATTCGCCGACGATCAACCCGGAAGCAGTCAGCACGCCAGCATTCTCCACGCGTGCCATTTGCGCCGGGTTGAACCCGCGCCGCTTCGCCAGCCAATCTCCCAGGGCGCGAAAAACTCCGCCGAGAAAAATTGCGAACGTAGTCTCAAAGGGCAAATACATTCCGACCGCCACCAGCATAGGGCTGCGCACCTGCATCATGATCATGCCGATGCCCATGAAGACGCCGACAACCACAAGAGGCCAAGGCATATCGCCGCCGACAACCCCAACCGCCAACGTCGCCATCAGTCCCGCCTGCGGCGCAGCAAGATCACGGCTACCAAAGCCGAACGACCGGTTCAACAACGCGAGCGGAAAATACATGACCAGGCTCGCCACTACCACCGCAATCAACTCGGCCACCTGAATCTTGCGCGGCGTGCCGCCAAGAATGTAGCCGACCTTGAAATCCTGCAACAGTTCACCGGCAACGGCAGACGAAACGCAAACCACCGCAGCCACGCTGAGCACCGCTAACACGCCTGATGTCCCCGACACTCCCAGCGAAACCATGAGCAGTGCGGCGATCAGCAACGTCGAAAGCGTCAGCCCCGAGATCGGATTATTCGAAGAGCCGATCATGCCAACCAGGTTTCCGGAAATAGTGGCAAAGAAAAAGCCGACCACAATCAGCACCACCGCCGCGAGAAGAGCCGGCCAGAGTAGTCCGGTGAGATGCATATAAAGCACGCACATCATTACAAACATCAGCGCAATCAGTCCAAACACAGCCTTCGAACTCATATATTGCTCAGTGCGCGACAATTGCGCCCGCTCGTCGGCCGTCTGTCGCAAGTCGCTGATCGCTTTGCCGAAACCCGCCGTCAGGCTCTTGCCCATCTTGAATAGCGTGTAAGCCGCGCCCACCAGCATTCCTCCCACCGCTATCGGACGCACAATGAACTTCCACACCGCGATCGCCATGGTCGACCAATCATCGGGTGTATCCGCCGGAAGGTATTGTTTGATGTGCGGCCCGAGAAAATAAATCAGCAGCGGGACCATCAATCCCCACGCGAGCACTCCGCCGGCAAACTGGATCGACGCCAGCCGCAACCCGATGATGTATCCGACGCCCAGATAAGCTGGGCTAACGCTAGGCGCGGCGAATGTACTGATTCCGCCAGCTGGCACAATATTCTTACTCCCGGCCAAGCCAAGCCGCACTTGGCTGCGTCCTAGACTGCCCACCGCGAAATGAAAATCCTTTCCCGCGGCAAAGAGCCCGAAGCTTCCCAAAATATAAACAAGTCCGCCCACGCCAATATTCCAGAACAGATACTTTGCCGCCTGCGCCCCGCGCTGTCCCGCCTTGTGAATCTCCGACGCCGCCACCGATTCGGGGAAAGGAAGCTCCGGATCCTCCACCATAACGCGCCGCACCAGCGAAATAAAAAGCACGCCCAGGATGCTTCCCACCATGATCAGCGCCGTCGACTTCCAGTAAGAATCAAACGACCAAAATGACGGCCAGACTCCCGCAAGCACAAATGCGGGAAGCGTAAAAATGGCACCCGCCGCAACGCTCTCGCCGATCGAGCCCGCAGTACGAGCAATATTTTCCTCGAGCAACGATCCCTTCCATGCCCGCAACACGGCCATCGAAATGACCGCCGCCGGATAAGTCGCGGCAATCGTGATGCCCGCGCGCAATCCGAGATAAGCATTGGCCGCGCCCAGCACCACCGTAAGAATGAGCCCCAGAAACATGGCGCGAAGGGTCAGTTCCTTCATTTGCATTGTTTCTGGAACATAGGGGCGATGTTTGCGAATTGTTCCAAGGGCGTCGCCCGCAGGAGCGCTCATAGGGGCCTCATGATCCTCGAAAATTTCGTTAAAGATTATCAGTAGCAGCGACGGCGCACCTTATCATGTTGGAAGGCCGCTTTACAAGTGTGAGCCGCAACTCGTCCCAAAAAACGATTGCGCGTGGAGTGCAACCTCTTTTCCCGCGCATTCGCACTCCCCGACACCAGGAATTCATGCCTGCAACGTTGCAACTCAAACAGGGTTACAATAGTCCAAATCCAGGAGGTAATCTGTGGCTAGTGATGTGGGGTCCTCTTGGAGCCGGTTTTTCGAGGAATTCCGTTGCCGGGGATGTGGCATACAAGAAGCTTTCAGTTCCAGGCCCAGAGGATTTTTCGAAAGACGTGTGCTTCCGTTGTTTTTCTTGCAGACGGTTCGTTGTGAGCGCTGCTATCACCGGGCGTATGCGTGGCGCACGGTTCCAACGCTTGAGCGGGTCGAACCCGGACCGAGGACTCCGCAGGCTGAATCGCGTGATTCCAAGTCCGATCGTCGCATTGCATAGCCGCATTGCATAGAAATGTGCACCGCGGCTATACTTGCCAGGTATCGACCGGTGAAGCTTAAAATGCTCGCCGGTTGCGGGAGGCCGTCTTCAGCAGTAGCAGTACTGGGTTTCGAATACGGGCTGCCCAGGGCCAAGCGGCGAACCAACTGGCCTCGGCGGGCCATCGGTTGGCTGGCTTTGCTGAGCGCGCGGCTGCGAGTTTATTTTTCACTTTTTTCCCCGCCGATTGCTGCATCTGTGGTTCCCCTCTTCTTCGAGTTTCCCGTCTTCCCGTTTGTGGATCCTGCGTGGCAGCGCTCCGCCCGTTGCAGGGATCGTATTGCCCCGTCTGCGGACAAGCTTCGCGGCTCCCCGCCTCTCTGACGCGTGTGGAGGGCGAGGATGTCGATCCGCGCTGCCTGCTTTGCCAGCGCGTCGATCCTCCTTTTGAACGCGCCGTCGCCTATGGCAGTTACGAAGCCGGACTGCGTGACCTGATTCATCTGCTCAAGTTTCATCAGGTTCGTCCCGCCGCCAAGGTTCTGGGAAACGTCTTGGCAGGCACGATTGCCAGCCTGGAAAAGGCGATGCCCGTCGGCACGATCGCCGTGGTTCCCGTTCCTCTGCATAAGAATAAGAAGGCCGAGCGCGGCTTCAACCAGGCGGAAATAATCGCGCGCAAAGCGCTGCAGCAACTCGCACGTCCGAAGAGGTTCGAGCTTTGCGCTGGCATCCTGCTGCGCCGCCGCGATACCGGAAGCCAGATTGGCCTGACCAACCACGAACGGCGCGAGAACCTCCGGGGTGCCTTTAGTGTTAATGATCCAACGCGAATATTGAATCGCGACATCTTATTGGTGGATGATGTCTATACCACGGGAACGACCGCGTCGGAATGTGCACGAGTCCTTATCCGTGCCGGAGCGGCGCGAGTATGGGTGGCAACCGTGGCGCGCACACTGAAGCTTTCGAACGTCATCGAGTTTGCAGGGAAGTTTGCAGGAAACGAGTTCTCAGTTACCGATTCTCAGTCTTCAGCGGCCGTTGTTACTGGGAACTGGGAACTGACAACTGACAACTGACTTTATGTCGTTGCGCATACACAATTTCGCTGGCGGCATGCGCTCCCACCTTCCGGCGGCGATCCTCGCCTCCGGCCTGCATCATGATAACGACGGCCACGCCCTGCATCAGCCGGTGCTGGTACTGAACGCCTCCTACGAGCCAATCAATGTCTGCGCCGCCCGCCGCGCCATCGTTCTCGTGCTCAAGGGCGTCGCCATGACCGAAGAGGAAAACGGACATTTCCTCCACGCCGCTCGCGTAGCCATGCGCGTCCCCTCCGTAATCCGCCTGCTCGAATATCGCCGCATCCCGCACCAGTCACGCGCCCTGTCGCGCAAGAACATTCTGCTGCGCGATCGCAACACCTGCCAGTATTGCAGCACCACGCTGCCCTCCGGCGAACTCACGCTCGACCACGTAATCCCCCGCTCCCGCGGTGGCCTCTCCACCTGGGAGAATCTCGTAGCCTGCTGCCATCCGTGCAACCGCCGCAAGGGCAATCAACTTCCCCACGAAGCCAACATGCGCCCGTCGCGCGAACCCCGCTCCTTCAATCTCCACACCAGCCGCCACATCATGCGCCTGATGGGCCACTCCGACGATAAGTGGCGAAAGTATCTCTTCTACTGAAGCAGGTTTCAAGGTTTCAAAGGAACACTTGGCCACCAAACGTGTCTTCGTCATCGCGGGTATTGTTTTCGCCGTCCTTATTGCGGAATTCTTGATCCTTGAAGGTACTATCGGAATCAGCCTGCCTTCAGACCGCAATTCCGCTTTGTCCACTTTGGAGATTAAAGAGCAAGGCCGTGAGCTGCACTTCATCACGAGGAACAAACGATTTTCCGTGGTTGATTTCTGGACGGATCGCGGCACTCGTCGTGAGGCGTTGGTGCTTCGAGAATCGTTCTTCATGGACCGGAAAGACAGCGTTGAGGGGCCTCCAGACGCCACGGTGACTGTCGAAGCACTGAGGGGCAAGGATGTGAGGTGGACGCTTCACGAGCCTGGAGAGCGCGGAGATATTGTGACCAACAACCTGTACAAGGTGACAAAGTATTCTAATGGTGAGACACCGAATATCTATACGTACTTTTCATTGGCGGATGGACGGAAAGTCCGTACCAAGCAGGATGTAGAGCTATCCAGAGATGAGTTGGAAGCTCTCGACCTCTCGATTGCCAAAAGCAATTGAACCTTGAAACCTGGCTCTTACTGCGCCGTGGAACCTTGAAATCCTGAAATCCTGAAACCCTGAAACCCTGAAACCTTGAAACCTTGAAACCTTGAAATCCTGAAACCCTGAAACCCTGAAACCCTGAAACCTGGCCCTGGAAGGGAATCTATGGCACGCTCTTATCGCGAGCTACTCGTGTGGCAAAAGGCCAAGAAACTCGCGGTCCACACTTACACCGCAACCGCCGACTTCCCGCGATCCGAAACCTACGGCCTAACCTCCCAAATCAGACGAGCCACAGTCTCAGTCGCGTCGAACATAGCGGAAGGGCAAGGAAGACTAACTCCCGGAGAGTTCCGCCATTTCCTCGGCCAAGCGCGAGGCTCCTTACTGGAAGCCGAAACACAATTGGCGATTGCCTCGGATTTGGGTTTTCTGGTTAAGGAAACCTACGAAGCTCTGGAGATCGAGTCCTATCAGGTGCTAGGTTTGCTAGATCGATTGCTCAACTCTTTGAGTAAGAAAACAGCGTAATCTCAAACGCCCATGCCTTGAAACCTTGAAACTCTGAAACCTTGAAACCTGCTCTAAAATATCAGCGGTGCAAAGCGCGCCAAATCATCCCGCCACACCATCCACGTATGCCTGCCCGGAGTCTCCACCGCCGTCACCGCAACATCCTTCGATTTGAGCCACGCCACAAACTTGCGGTTCGGTGCGAGCAGTTGCTCCTCCGTTCCGCAAGCAATCCAGAGCAGACGAAGGTTCGCCCTCTTTCCATCTAGCATCGCGAGCCGCTCCTCGTCATGGTTGATCATCGCGGAGCTGAATCCTCCAACCCACGCAAACAGTTCCGGATGGGACAGCCCCACCGTCAGACTTTCCAATCCGCCCATCGAAAGTCCAGCAATCGCCCGATCGTCCCTTTTCTTGGAAACGTGATACTCCGATTCCACCTGCGGCAACACTTCAGTAAGCAGCGCCTGGCTGAAAAGATCGATGTTCCGCGAGATCGCGGCATTATCATCCCAAACCCCATGCCCATGCTGCACAAACTTCATATCGCCATAACCGAGCGGCATCACGACAACCATCGGTTTCACTTTCCCTTCGGCAATTAAGTTGTCGAAAATAAAATTCGCCTTTCCCACCGCCGTCCAGCCGTTGGCCCTGTCGCTCCAGCCGTGCAGCAGATACAGCACGGGATACCGCTTGCCCTTTTTCGCATCGTAGCCTGGAGGCGTATAGACGTAGAACTCGCTCTGTCCATCGAGCAACCCGCTCACCACTTTCGACGTATAGAAATGATGATGAACCAAGCCATGCGGCACATCGTGCGCCTCCCACGGCTGCGGAGTCGCTCCCGGCACGGTAACCATGTTCCCGACGGCGACCAGGTTGGGAGTTACTTCAGAATTATGCGGATCGCCCTGCTTACGGCCATCAACGTTAAACGAATACCCATAAATCTCCGGCGCCAGCGGAGGCGTGACCACGCTCCACACTCCGGCGCTATCCTTCTCCAGCGGTAGCGGCTCGGGCGCTCCTTCGAGATGGAGCAGAACTTTTCCTGCGGTGGCATCGAGATAACGGAAAGTGATACTGCCGTCGGAATGTACTTCGTGGGAATTAAAAGAAGCGCTCTCTTGCCCGAAAGCGCGCACCGGCATTGCCAGCGCCATAAAAAGAGCAATACCGGATATGCCGTTGGCCAAAAGAAAGAAGTGTCGAGATTTCATGGCGGCCAGCCGCGATGGTCTTTCGAAGGCGGAAACGCAGTTATCCATGAAACATTGAAACCATGAAACCTTGAAACCTGCCTCTATTGCGGCTTCGGTGGCTCCGCCGGCTTCTGATCGTCCGGCTTAGGCTCCGCCTTCTGCACTTCCTGACCGTTAAAGGTGATCCTCGATTTCGATCCGAAGCGCTTGTAGTTGGTGTATTTGATAATCTCGCGTATCTTCACGCCACCCAGCGAAAACTGCAGCGTGTCCTCGGCGCGCGTGTAAGTCGGAAACCAATACTGCCCATCAATCTGTTCGCGCCAGGTGGTGAACTTAGGAAACAGATTCTCCTGGCCCTTCTTCTTCTTGATGTCGGGCACCGTCTTGCCGTAGGTTTCTACGATTTGGAAATCATGGTCATCCACCCAGATGCGACCCTGAAAATACCGCTTCTTGCCGAGGATTTGCTTAGGCGCAACATCAAACACAAAAGTATTCAACTCGTCTTGCTTTTGCTGACCGACATACAGGATGTCGTACTCCCCAATCTCATCCGAAGTCAGCACAAACGGCAGGCGATTCTCGATGTCGTCAAAATCTTCTTCGGTCATCTGAATGCGCTGCAAAGTCGGCTGCGGCGCAAAAACGACATTCTTAATCCGGCGCCCCTTGTCGTCGAAGGTCACGTCGAACACCTGCTGATAAGCTCCGTCCGGAGTGTCGCCATCGAGCGTCATCACCTTGACGTCCTGCCGATAGGTGTACTGATCGCGCGCCTCCTTGAACTCTTTCTCCTTCAATGAGAAACGCTTGATAATTTCCGCGACCGTCGTCCCCTTAGGCTCCGACTTGTCGAGCGGCCCCTCCTGCGCGCACGCCATCGGCGCAGCAGTCAACAGCACGCTCATCAATGCGACGACAGAAAGCCAAAGCGACGCAGCGGACCAAAAGGACGACCGAAAGCGGAGTTTCATATTCCTATTCTAGCGAAAAGGGACGACGAGAGGTGCTCTATACTTTGTCATCCTGAGCGAAGCGCCGCAAGCGTAGCGCCGCAGCGCGCAGTCGAAGGACCTATGCGTTTTGCTTTGCCATCTTTCCAATCACTGCGGATTCTTAACCGCCTTGGCCATCACCCACTCCACCAGCCCCGGCCATAGCTGATATAGCTTGATAACGGGGATCATCGTCCAGGGCACAATCACCTCGCGCTTCCCCGCCCGATACCCGCGATACGCAGCTTCAGCAACACGTTCCGCCGTGATTCCGCGCACCGATGCCGGACGCACATTCCCCTGCCGGTTGGCCACCACGTGCGCGCCAAAATCGGTAGCAACGTATCCCGGACAAACCGTTAGCACGTTAATATTGTCCCGCTTCAACTCAATTCGCGCACCCTTGCCGATAGCATTCACCGCAAACTTGCTCGCCGAATAGATCGCCATAAACGGCACCGGAATATGCCCGGCAACGCTGGAGCTATTAACGATGGCCCCGCCACCCGCCTTGCGCATCGCCGGAGCCACAGCCTGTATGCAATGGATCACTCCGAAGAAGTTTGTCTCAAACAATTCGCGGCATGCCGATTCCTGCATGTCGGCGACGGTATCGCGAATCCCCACCCCCGCATTATTCACCCACACATCCACGCGATTGAAGTTGTGCAACGTCAGGGCCAGCGCCCGGTCGACCTCTTCGCGATTGCGAACGTCGCAAGCCATTGCCAGGGTGCGCTCGGTGTGACCGATCCGCTGACGCGCAGCCTCAGCGCGGCCAGCATCCCGCGACAGCAACACCACGCGAGCTCCCGCATCCGCAAAAACCTTGGCAATCGCTTCCCCAATTCCCATGGAAGCCCCCGTGACCACCACCACTTTCCCATCCATTTCCATGGCGACCCTTGTATCGCGTAGAGACTCGCCGAGTCAATGGCTGATAAAATTCGACCTGAGTATTTCATTTCGTTATTCGTGGCTTTTGGGTTGGCGCAACGGCTTACGCCTTTGCACTTGCTTTTGGGTGGCGCAGCGGTTTACCGCTGCGATAACAAAACCGTTGGAACCCCGGCTTTAGCCGCTGAGGGAGACTGCGGAACAGTGTGCGCACCAAATTTCCAAAGAATTGGTACCCACGGAATAAATCGAAAACGACGCTGACAATTGTGACTCTCTTGCCCATCTTCCCGCTGGAACTGGTCCTGCTCCCAGGCGTCCCTCTGCCCTTGCACATCTTCGAGCCGCGCTATAAAGAAATGATCGCCGAGTGCATCGAGCAGAAAAAGCCCTTCGGCGTGGTGCGCGCCTCGTCTGACGGAGTCGCCGACATTGGCTGCACCGCCGAGATCATGTCCGTCACCAAAAAATACGACGATGGCCGCATGGACATCATCACTCGTGGCGTCGAGCGCTTCGAAGTTATCGAAGTCAATCAGGATCGCTCATTCTTGCAGGCCGAAATTTCAGTGGTTGAGGACGAGCCCGAGAAGCCGCCCGCCGATATGGTGACCCAGGCCGTACGCCTGCACGCCGAGATTGCGAAACTCGCCGGAGCCGAACCCTCCGGCCCCGACGAACACGCCGGCAATCTTTCTTTTTTGCTAGCCGGATCGCTTCCCCTCGATCTCGACTTCAAGCAGAGCCTGCTCTCGACCCTCTCCGAAGCCAAGCGCCTGGAGGCAGTTGTTGGCTATCTGGAAGCCGTACTGCCGGGCTTGCGCCGCGCTGCCAGAGCGCGCTGGAACTAACCAAGGCACAGCCCAGGTCCAGGTTATGAAGGCTCTCCCGCCAGCGTCGAGGGCAGCCCAAGCGTTCCATCGACGACTTCCACGAAGTTCCTCTCTTCGCGAAGTATGAGGCGCTTGCTCTGTGCCATGGCGAAATTCTCACGCGCCTCCGGATCTGACCGCAAGCGCGCCCGATAGACCTCATAAGCGGCAAGACTATGGAACGCAATCAGGCCCCACGCCACGTCATTCGTGCCTTCGTGAGGCAGGAAATACCCAATCAAGTGACCGCCGCATCGCGGAATAATGCGTCCCCAATTCTCCGCATATTTCTTGAACTCGTCTCTCTGGAACGGATCGATCTGGTAGCGAATGAAACACGTGATTGTCATTGGAGCCCTCTTATCGATTGCGCGTTTTTTCAGCAAGTCGCTGCCGTCAAGGCGCAGCGCTAAGCCGGTTCCCGCCAGGACCTGAACTGCTTCGCGGCGTGTCATCTGATCAGCTAAGTTCGGTCTTGGAGGCACCAGAAAAATATGCCATCGGCGGAGCATCGACACTTCGTCTATCATCAAAGTATGAATGTCGAGAGTCTTAACGCTGGGCATACCGCGGATGATTCGGCCGCCGCCATCGCCGCCGCCATCGGTGAACCAGCCCGTACTCGCATGCTCTACTGCCTGCTCGATGGCCGTGCGCGAACCAGCACCGAGCTCGCTGTAGTCGCCGGCGTCACCGCGTCAACTGCCAGCGTGCACCTCCATCGGCTGCAGTCGCAGCGTTTAGTCAAAGTGCTTGCCCAGGGGAAACATCGCTACTACAGCCTCGAAGGAGACAACGTGGCTGCCGCGCTCGAAGCTCTGAGCGTGCTCGCCGGCCGCCCTCGCGCGGCATTCGTTCCGAGTACGCCTGGCGGGCTGCGCGCTGCGCGAACTTGCTACGATCACATCGCAGGCACTTTGGGAGTTTCGTTGCATGACCGGTTTCAGACATTTGGCTGGGTGGTGGCCGATGCCAGTCCGTCACGTGATTCAACCGCCAGCCCGGCGCGCAAGCTCACTCCCAGCGGGACGAACGCATTCGAAGCGCTTGGCATTGATGTCGAAGCAGTTCGGATGCTGCGCCGCCGCTTTGCATACGCCTGTGTCGATTGGAGTGAACGCCGCCCTCATCTAGGAGGTGCGCTGGCCGCCGCTATTCTAAGACTCACGCTGAAAAGAAAATGGCTGCTCCAGGATTTAGACAGCCGAGCCTTGCGCGTCAGCAGGCTCGGGCGGCGCGAAATGATGGCGAGATTTGGCCTTCACGTGTAAGTTCTGGCCTCTCCTTCGTGAACCTTGGTGTCCTTCGTGGTGAGCGGTTCCCAAGTTTTAGCGATGCAGTCAGAAGCAGCCTGAAAGCCGACACCGCTCCTCGGCGGTATAATCCGCATAAGGCATCATTGGGGGTTCCCACCATGAGTTTTTCCCGGACTCTCGGCGAATTGCGTCGAAGTCCCTTCACTGAACCGCGTCTCCGCGCGCGCCGCGTAAAAGACGAACTGCGCGAGAACTTAATGGTCCGGCTCCGCGAGGGCGGCCCGATATTTCCCGGCATCGTCGGCTACGACGACACCGTGGTGCCGCAGATCATCAACGCCATTCTTTCGCGCCATAATTTCATCCTTCTCGGCTTGCGCGGACAGGCCAAAAGCCGCATCCTGCGCGCCCTCACCACACTCCTCGATCCGCAGATGCCCTACGTCGCCGGCTGCGAGATCCACGACAATCCCTACGCTCCGATCTGCCGCCGTTGCCGCGAACTGGTCGCCAAAGAAGGCGACGCCACGCCCATCGCCTGGCTCGCGCCCGAGTATCGCTACGTTGAAAAATTAGCTACTCCCGACGTCACCATCGCTGACCTGATCGGCG
>Ga0187859_10000829_pt1 | contig 20251 bp, 19 predicted proteins | sample June2016WEW_10_1_2_FD_133019 | JGI IMG/M metagenome (GOLD analysis project Ga0187859, IMG submission 133019) | Peatland microbial communities from SPRUCE experiment site at the Marcell Experimental Forest, Minnesota, USA - June2016WEW_10_10 | ecosystem: Environmental > Terrestrial > Soil >...
GCAGGCCTTCCGCTTTGACAATCGAAATTGCGCGCTTAGAATCGCCTGGTGAAGCAAGCACTGCTGGAGATGGCGGCGTTGGTCTGTCCGGATGATGGCGCTGCCCTTCGCCACGCTGACCACGGGCTGCTTTGCAAGAGCTGCGGCCGCGAGTTCTCGCAGACGAACGGCGTCTGGGAGCTCCTTCCCCTAGCATCCCTGGATGAAGCTTCACCCGATGGGCAGCGGCTGGAATCCTATCGGGCGGGCTATTCGAAGCGCGCCGATCGAGCATGGCTGCAGCTTGGCCGGGTGCTGATCGCCGAGCTTGGCAACGCCTACCTCTATGGCTGGGCGAGCGGCGCGATCGAAACGGTCGCCGCTGGAAGGGCGCTCCGGATCCTCGATGCCGCTTGTGGCGAAGGGATGCTCTGGAGGCATCTTTCTAGACGCCACGATTACGTCGGGAGTGACTTTTCAGCGCGTCCCCTGGCTCGCGCCTCCCGCTACCACCCGGCTGAATACTTTCGCGCCGACCTGAACCGCCTGCCCTTCGCCTCCGACAGTTTCGATCTCGTGGTTACGCTGCAAGCTCTGCAATATCTTGAGAACCCGCAACGTGCCGTCGATGAAGTCCGACGCGTTCTCCGGCCGGGCGGACACTTTGTTTGGTCTGTCCCGAACGAGGAAAGTTTCAAGTATCGCCGCCTCGGGGTACCTGCGAACCAACTCCGCAGATTCCGGCGCGAAACCATAGCCGGCCTGGTTTCCCGCGGATTCCATTCGCTGCAGCTGGAGGCCCGTGGTCTTTGGCTCCCATTACCCAGAGTGAGCGTTCATCTTCCCGGCCACTACTCGGAACGGCACGGGCTCTCCTGGACGGGAGTCGCGGCGCGCAATTCCTGATTCTCCGCAAATAGCGCCACCATTTTCCTGGCGTCAGCGTTGTTCTCCGTTCCTGCAATCATTTCCGGCAGAGCAGCATGGGCTGCCAGTCTCCGGGAGCGGCCAGAATCTCGGCGCTGCGGAATCCCACATCCTCCGCCCGGGCGAGGAGAAAAGTTTCGTCATAGGCAACGGCGGCCTCGGGAACTTCGAGAGATTCGACGTGAGCGTTGGCGATGCGGTGCTGGAAGCTGTGGCGGTGTCCAAAGGTCGGCGGTGGGTGGTCCATGCTGAAGCACGCCATCGCCATCGAGCCCCCGGACTTGAGCACGCGATAGCTTTCTCGGCAGTAATTGTCGAGTTCCGCTTCGAGGAGATGGGTAAAGAGCGAGGTCGAAAAAACGAAATCGGCGGAGGCATCGCGGGCGGGCAAAGCGTATTCGGAGTTGCCGTCGATCACGCCACGGTAGGCCTGGCTGCGGTGATGCGAGCGGTAAAAAGAAAAACGTTCGGCATCGTAATTTTTCCGGCACCAGTCGAGCATCTCCTCGTCGATGTCGATGCCGATGTACTTGCCGGTGAAGCGCTCGGATTTGAAGCGGTAGTCGCGCAGCGGATGGGCGTAGCGGCCGCAGCCGCAGCCGATATCCATCACGGTCGAGTCCAGGCGGCACCAGCCGGAATGGAAGGCGTGCATCCAGAAGTCTTTCGGGCCGGCGACGAAGATCACCTGGTTGGCGAAGATGCGGTTCCCAACCCCGATGCGAATTCGCATGTGGTTCGGAGGAATACGGGAAAACTCCTGATAGACCAGTTTCGGAAGCAGATCGAAGGAGTTGACGATCGCCTTGAACACCGGGTTGTAGGTGAGACGCGATGCGGAAGGAATGACGCGCCGTAGGGTTCGCTCCATGTTCATGTGCGCTCCAGGTTCATGTGCACTCCAGGTGCATTTTCATGGCTATTCACTCTTCTCGGTCTTGGCGCGGGCGAAATCGCTCGGGATCTCCTGAGACAAATTCCACTGCGGCGCTTTTGTTGGCCAGCGTTTTGGTTGGTTCGAAGTTGCCGAGGTCGAGATTGCCGAGATCAAAATTGCCGAGATCGTAGTTGCGGCGGTCGAGGTTGCGAAGTTCGGGGTTGCGACGCGCGAGGGCGGCGGAGTAATCGCGGAGGCGGCTGCGGGCGATCGCTTCCCAGCTGAATTCCTGGCGCATGCGGCGTGCTCCCTCGGCACCCAGTTTTTCGCGGAGCCGGGTATCGCCGAGCGCGCGGAGTTGAACGACGAGGTCGTCGCCATCGCCCAGCCGGTAGGGCAACCCCGTGCCGCGCAGGCGCTCCGGCGCCTGCATGGTGTCATTCGCGATCAGCGGCAACCCGCACGCCAATGCGTCCAGCATGGACATGGACTCCTGCGTCGGCCAGACTCCAATCTCGGCGGCGCGATAGAACGCGCCCAGCTCCCGCATGGGTACAAAGGGCTGCACCACGCAACCGCAGCAATCGGCAATCTCTCCCGCCTGTGGACCGCGTCCAATAAAAAGGCCGCGGAAGGGTTCGCCGGCGGACGCCAGCCGGGAAATGGCGCGTGCCAGGAGCAGTGGATTCTTGTCGACGCCGAAGCGTCCGGAGTAGACGCAGACGATATCGTCGTCCTGAAATCCCAGGCGCCCGCGCAGGGCGGATCGTTCTCTCTGCATTGCCGGACTGGACGCGGGAAAAAAAATTTCCGTATCAACGCCCAGCGGACAAATTTCCAGTTTTTCCCCGGGCACACCGAAAAAACGTTTCGCCACCTCGGCGCAGTCTGGAGCGATGGCATAATATTTCTCCGTCATCCAGCTGGCCATGCGCCCCGGCAGCCAGCGTTCCGGGTAGCTCCGCCAGCGTTCGATCTTTGAAATCGTGGATTTTTCCCGCGCCAGGGGAAAGACGGAAGCGTGGTAGTGACAACCGGAAAACAAACGATAGCCGAGGCGCCACTGGTTCCACGCAGCTTCGAGCGCGATCCAGCCGATCGGGGTCATGGTCTGCACGATCTCCGGACGCAACTCGCGCAGCTTCGGCGCGAGTCCGAGCAGGCGAACGTGGCCAAAGGTTGCACTGTGCCCGAGAACATGCAGACGGAATCCGTCGATGGTCTCGATTTCGGCACCGCCGTCACCATCTTGACGGCGAGGCGGCAGAGCGCGTTGGCGGTAGTCGGGCGCGAGCGAAGAAGCAAGCACGTGCACCTCCGCGCCCCGCCGGGCCAGGTATTTTGGCAAGACGTTCTCCAGATAGCCCATGCCGGGGGCAAATATCTGCGAGATGAGGACGATACGCATCATGCCCTCCGCGTCCGGCCGAGGCTACGTACGGGGCCATGACTGATTCCGGGGCTGAGCCGACGATCTGGAAGGGACCGCGCCGCTCTTTGGCCTCGAACGCCACGGCCGATGCCTTCGACTTCATCCGGCCGAGAGGGGCCCGGCGCCAGCAAGTACAGGAGAAGAGTCAGTAGGCCGAGGCCCCCCGATAAAAGAGCGGTGAAGATGGAGATATTCGCCAGGTTGTACGCCGCGTAGGTCGTAACCAGCGCGGCCAGCCGGGGGTCGTGTTTCTGCGCCGCGGAGTCGAGGACCCAGAAGACGAAGGCGCAGAAAAGCGCGATCAGAAAGAGTCCGGGCAATCCGGCGGCCTCGATCCCGTCGGTGGCAAAGAAGTGCGTCGTGGCGTCGAGCCGGGTAGTGCCGACATAGGCAAGTCCGAGTTCCTGCCCAACCGGATACTGATAGGGATAATGCACAAACCAGTTGACGATTTTGAGGTGCGACCAGTAGGTAAAAGGATTGCTTTGAAAGAAATCGTAATACTGGGCGGTCAGCAGTCCGCCCATGCCGAGGGTCCGCGAAAAGACCACGAACAAGGCCACCGAGAGCGCCACTCCTGGCTCCTTTCCGGCGGCCAGATAAGCCCCCGCGAAGAGGGCGAGCAAAGCGAGACACGATAGCGAAAACACCAGAGCAAACGAAATCCTCCGCACTCGCAGCAGCAGGTACATCCCGGAAATAAACACAATCGACAGGATCGAACCCTTGGTGCCGCCCACACAGTAAACCAGCAACTGCCCGGCGGCTCCGGCGAGGAAGAGTCCGCGCCGCCGGTAGAAGAGTCCATAGCCCATGAAGAACGGGCTGACCGCGCCCGTGAGGAGCATGTAGGCGAAGTCAGCGAACGGGTTCGTAATATCGTTCGCGGCGTCGCGCAGATCATACACATCGTTGAACGAGACAAAATGCAGGTGGTCCCCGAAGACCGCCATCAGGAGCACGACCAGCAGCGCGAAGACTGCTCCCAACACCCTCCAGAGCGCACGCGCCGGGAGATGGAGCGCCCTGGTTCTCCACAACGGAAGCCGGTAGCTCAACCCCATCACCAGAAAACCCATAAAAAAAACCAGCATCATCGTTGCAATCTCGCGGTCGGGCTCCATCTCGGCGTAGAGCGGAACGAACATCGACGGGACAAACACACTGATGTATAAGACCCAGTACGCCAGTTGGGATGGCCGGGTGAGACGGAGCGGTATCCACAGGCAAGGCGAAAGCGCGAGCGCCCAGCCGAGCAGCAGATAACCCGGCGAAGGAGCGTTGAAGCCGAAACCGAGGTAGCCGAAGGTGGGAAAGAGGTATTCGACATACACCCACTGAAAGAGTGCGATATAAAGGCCGACGGTTACGAACACGGCTTTTCTAACGGTGAATTTCACTGGAACCGGACGATGTGCAGCGACTGCAGGAATCAGCAAATCCTCGATATCGCGCGCAGTGGCGTCACGCTTCGCCTGGGACGCGCGGATTATGCTGGCTTGCGAACGATGAAGAATGCCGCCGTCGCTCGAAACTTTTGCCACCAGTGCCGAGCGTGGTACAGGCGGAACCAGATGGGAAGAGAACAGATGGCGCTGTCCAGCTTCACCACCCATTTGGTGTTGTACGGTGCGGCTGTCAAAACGGATCGCAACCGCGCTGTGAGCGGGAAATGGAGTAGATGCTCGCGGTAAATTAATAGGCCGCTCTCCTTGAGCATGGACCGGAACAGGGCTAGTGGTATCCCGCGCTCGTGCTTGGTGAGCCCGGGACGGGGAGCGCGCCAATCGCCCATCGAAATAATCGGATCCGACACCAGCGCAAACCCGCCGGGGACTAGAACCCGCGCAATTTCCTTCAAATAGGTGCTGACCTTCGGCACATGGTGCAGCGTGCACAAGCAGGTTACGAGATCGAAGCTACTAGTTTCGAAGGGCATGATTCCCGATATGTGGGGCCGGACATATCGGAATTTGGGGTTGGTGAGTCCTTCGGACGGATCGAGGATCACGATCTCACCGCAGCGCTCCAGAATGGGATCAAATTCGTATCCGAATGCGCTTCCGATACCAAGAACGCGCTGAAATGTGGGCTGTGAGAGATGACGAAATCCGTGCTCAAAATTCAAGGCGTGGTAGAGATACTTATAGGCATGGCCGTAGTTCTCGACCAGTTCCGCGTAGCCTTCCTGTTCGTCGTTGTACCACTGCTCGCGTTCCGCAGCGCTTAGATCTTCGCCGTACAGCTTATCGCCAGAGAAATATTGTTCCATATCGCGATCACCGAGCAGAAACCGGAATCGTCCGCTGGAATCGAAAGAAAGAGAACGTGAGCACCGCCGTGTAGCAGGCCCCGGACAGCAGCATTCCGTAGATTGCTCCCGCCAGGCCAAAGCGCAGCAAGAGCGGGATGCCGAAAAGGAGCGTGGCCGCGCCGCTTGCCGCGTAGGCATAGAAGACAGACTGCGGCTTTTCAAGCGCCTTCAGCGCCACGTTCGTGGCATTGCCGATGGCCATCACCCCCGGCAGCAGCGCGTACCAGCGCAACAACGGGGCCGCGCCGTCGAACTTGCCGCCGTAAGCCAGATGCAGCAGGGGAAGGCTGGCCATCCCGACGAGCACCGCGAACCCCAAACTGATGCCCAGGTACAAGAGGGCGCACTGCCGCCACAACCGGTGCAGTTTCCGAAACTCCCGGGCGGCGAAATGGAGCGCCATCTGCGGCAAGATCAGGAAGGTGATGGCCACCGAGATCTGATCGACGGGGAGCGCAAGGTTGTATAAGGCTCGAAGTTCGGCTACGTCGGGAACCGAGAGCAGCGCCGCCACCGCCCAGAAGTACGCCTGCGTGGTGAACTGAAACACCAGCGCGGTGACGAGCACCCAGCGCGAGTACCTCCAGTGTTCGCGCCAGTAATCCGGCTCCCCAGAAAGAAAATCGATTGGGTCTGCCACTCCCTTGCCCTCCCGGTGCTCGCCTGGAGCAGGCTCCCGCGCCGCGACCAGAGCAGCCAGGCTCCAAGCCAGGGCCACGATCAAAAACGCCGACAAACCGTTCAGCCAGCCGCCGCGCATGGCGAGCGCGAGCAGGCCCATGCAGCCGAGGAAAAACGCGGCAGAGAAGCGGGCCGCCAGATCGGGCCGGCGGCGCATGTAATAGGTGCGCCGCCGGAAAGACGCGCTCAACAGCACGCCGCAGGTTAACGCCATGCCGAGCAAGGATGGAGACGCAAACGAAGAGTGACTCAAACGCAAGCCTTGCCAGGCGGCCAGCAAGAGAGCGCTGAGCGTTCCCAGCAGCCAGAGATTCGCCCGCCAAAGCAGGCTGCGGTAACTGGCGAAACGCTGGTGATAGCGCCCCGATCCATAGACCGTATAGGCCTCAAGAATGGCGGCGTTATGCAAGCCCGTCAGAAAGGTGAGGAGCGAATAGGTGAGTGCGAAAATGCCATACTCTTCTTTTGAACGAGCGCGCGCCAAGGCAATGTTCACGACGAACATCCCGCCGACGGAAAGGCACTGGTCCGCCAAGCCGTAGCCGAAACGAACCAGCCGCGAGGACGAGCGCCCGCCGGAATCATTCTCTGGACGTTCCGGGGCCCGAGCGTCGGTGGGAGCGCCGGCGCGAAGCTCCAATCGCGCCGCAGAGCGAGCGGATTCGGAGAGGGCCCGGACATCCGCCGTTTCTGTATTCACAGTAAGAATCATTCTCCTCCCGCGCGATGATGACTTGAGGACGGACTATCCGAAAGCAAACGGTCCGAGGCCAGGTCCACCCGAGGCTAGAATCGACCGAGGCTAGAAGCAACCGAGGCTAGATCATTCGAGGCAAGATCATCCGAGGGGGGCATCGTCCGCGGCGGGATGCCGAGAACTGGAAGAGTCCGTAAATGGATCGTCCGCGTGCGGGCTGCGTCTGCCTTTCCGGTGGCGGGTCACGCGCAGCCAGATCTGATGGCTCACCTCGTGCCAGCGCGAGCCCTTCGGATGAGCCCACGGCATGGCGGAGTTCATCCCGTCGAACACCTCTTGCGAAAACCGTTTCTTCGGATCGTCCGCGGCCATGTCCCGCCAGCGCTTGCGGGCGAAGATCCACGCCGCGGCCCCGAAGAAACCGGCGCCCGCGCCTAACACCGCAATCGCCATCCGCGGCGGGAACGAAGAACTTTCCGGCAGACTGGCCTCGTCCAGCATTTTGACGCTCGGCGTTTCTTTCGCCTCCTGGACTTTGGCCACCTCGTATTGCTGGGTCAGGGTTTCGAAGACTGCCTCCTCGATCTTCGTTCGGCGGTAGAGCTCGGCGTACTTCGTGGCCAGCAAGGGAAGTTTTCGCAGCGAGGGGTAGAGCGAATCGGAGCCGGGACGGTTTTTGTCCGGGGCATGGTTCTTGTCTTCATCTTCATCTTCATCTTCATCTTCATCTTTACCTTTGCCTTCGGCGCCGTCTTTGACTTCGGTACCTTCATTGCTTTCGGTGCCTTCGCGTCGCCCTTCGTCTGCCCCCGCGTTTTCTTCGCCGTTTTCTCTGCCCCCGAGCTGGCGCAGCTGCTTTTGCAGCTCCGACACGCGGGCCGCGACTGCGCGCACCCGGTAGTTTTCCGGCGTGTAGACGGCTTCGAGCGACTGGCGTTCGGATTCGGCGGCAATCAACTCGCCCTGGAGCGCCGCCGCCGCCTCGAGCATGGCCCGACCCTCATCTTTAAGATCAAGGGTGGCGTTCTGGCTCGAAAATTCGCCGAGCTCGCGCGTCGCCTGGTCGAGATCGCGCTTCACCGCGGCCAGCCGTCCCTCAAGGAAGAGTCTTTCCCGGTGGGCCGAAGAGGTGGACAGCTCGGCCGCCAGCCGGTTCAGCTCTTCGACATAGGCGGTCGCGAGCGCCCGCGCCTGCCGGCGTTCGTGGCCGGATACGGTCAGGGTAATAATCCCGCTCTTGCGGTCCTCGGAGATGGCGGTATTTTCCGAGAGCCGCTTGCGCGCCCGTTCCTCGAGTTTGGCGCGATAGACTTTCTGCAAATGGAAACGCTCGACCAGTCGGTCAGCCACCGTCCGGCTGCGCAGGATGCCGATGAAAAGCGAGCCGGCGCTCTTCACGCCGAGCGCATCGCCGGCGATCGACCCCATGGCGCCGCTCGACTTCGCGGCCAGCGCGGCCAGCATCTGCAACCCGCCATAGGAGGAGTTATCGGGAGGCATCAGTTGAACGGTCGATTGATATTCGGAGGGGATCAGCCACGCGGCGAGAACGCCTGCCAGCAATCCCGCCCCGAGCGCCCGGCGCACCAGAACCCGTTCCCCCCAGAGCAGGCGGGCGCGCGCGATGATTGGTTCCGCAACTGGCCCCGTGGCGAGTTCGTCCCCCGGTCCGGCCACCGCATCGCCGTCGTCACGGCCGTCTTCCGGAAGCTCGTGTTCTTCGTGAAACTCGTGGGGCGCGTCGGAAAATTCGCGCGCCGTTCGCCCCTGCGGCTCAACTTCGAAGCAGTCGCGTTCCTCGCCGGGCGGGACGCTGAGTCGGGAATTCATTTTGTTTTGTGGAGACTGGTTTTGCGGGCGACGAGGCCGAATTCGACGATGGCAGTGACGTTGTTTTGCGGACCGGAAAAAAGCAGCGGGTAGCGCGCGATGTGTTCGTACTGCAATTCGCTTTTGATATACAGCCCGGAGGCGAGATGCATCTCGTGGCGGAGGCTGTAGTCCTGCCAGGCTCCGCCCCGGGGAATGAAATCCGGGCTGACGGTGCTGTGCTTGTAGCGGAACTGCAGGGTGTTTTGCGCGGAGATCCAGTAGGTCGACCAGAGCTGAATCGCGCGGCCCATACGACCGACGGTGTTGCCGACGAGATTGCCACTGTTCGTGTAGCCATCGCGGTAGGTATGGTTCCAGTAATTGAGATTGCCCTGATTGTTCGGCTGCCCGGGAGATTCGGTCGATACCGCTTCGATGTGGAAATCGAGTTTTGAAATACCGGGGAAACGGGTCAGATAGATCCCCGGGCGGTAAGGATTCTTTGGAGGATTTACGATGGGCACGGGATCGTCGTCGGCATAGAGGTCGCCGTAAAAGACGAGATAGTTCCGGACCTTCGGCACCTCGAAAACCCAGTCCATGCTGGCATGGCTGTCGCCGGGCACGGAGTCGAGACGCTGGTTCACGCGGCCAAAGAAGCTGCTGATAAAGGTGCTCGAATTCAGTGGATCTCCTCCGCGGCCTCCAATCGTGACCGTCCGGCCGAAGCCCAGTTCGAGGCCGGGCAGCGGCTTGAAATTGATCTTCTGGCCATAGATGTAAGGATGCGGGATGAAGTCATGGCCACGGAACATGCCGAAGAATTGATCGATGCGCGCTAAACCCAAGACGGGCAGGTGCCAGTCCGTCTTCACCAGGCGCACCATCTCGACCGGATCGGCATTATTGCTCCACAATAGCGATCCGCCCGGGCCCGGCCCCCATTCGAGACTCTGGCGACCTGCCGAAAGCTGCCACCCCGCAAGATTCAGCGCAGCATAGCCTTCTAATAAATGCGGCCGGTTGATGGCGGCCACGGGCGTTGCCGGCGGCAGCGGCACCAGATCGACGTCGGCGATCACGTTGCGCTCGGCGTAGGAGAGCGGCGGGGCAAAAGGGGCATGCTGAAACTCGCCGCGAATGTAAATTGCCAGAGGGCCGGCGGCCGCCCATACTGCACTGCCCAATTGTCCACTCGTGCCGCGCTCGAAAGGCCGGCCGTAGTCGTAGGCGATGGTCTGACCGAAGTGATAGCTGTCCGTCAGCGCGGGACCGGCTATGGCTACCGTGCGGGCGTATAGGGATTCGACTTGCGCGGTCGCATTCCGGTGGCCCTCGAGTAGGCCCATTTCATAAGTGAATTCCGCTTCGAGTTGCCGTTCCATCTGGACGCTCGCAGCCGACGCGCCTTCATCCTCCTCGAGATTGCTTTTCGCCTCGGTCGTGAGGCTCGCCGCTTCCATGCGCGTCCACGGCTTCAGGCAAAGAAACGCGGCTTTGATATAACCCAGGCCTGCGAGCTTCGCCAGGGCTGGGTAAACCCAGCTGTCCAGAGGAACATAAGGCGAGGCCATATGCTCGGGTTGCCGGAGCTTCTCCTCACTGCCCTTACTGCCCTTGGCGCCTGCGTCCACATCCGAGTCAAGGGCGAAGGTTCCCCACGTGGAACCGCCGATGTCCGAGTCATGATGGGCGCGATAAACCTGGCGCGCGAAATACCATCCGAGCGCGCCGCCAACGACGACATCGGAAGAAAAATGCTGCTTGCCGGTGACGCGTGTCAACGTCACCGCGGACGCCAAACCATAAGCGGCAAGCTGCGTCAGCGGCCCCGGGTATTCATGCGCCACCACGCTCGCGACCGACCAGGCAATCGCCGCGTGCTCGGAGGGAAACGACGCCCCTCCACGAAAGAACGTTCCGCTTCCGTTGCCCTGCCATGGACGAGGACGCTCGGTCAAGGCTTTCAGCAGGTACGCGACGGCCGTGCTATTCAACGCCGCCTCGCCCGCCAGAAATCCGGTTTCGCGCAGATGGTCGTCGTGGACGGTATTTCCCCACAGGTAGGCGCCGCCGGCAACGCCTAGGAAAGAGTAGGCCCCGAAGTCGGAGATCGTTCTGCTGCGGTTAATCTGCGCGGCGCCGGAGGGAACATGCCTGGAGATGGCAGCGTCATTCGCCATTAGCGTTGCGGTTGCAGCGGCGAAGGGCGCGAGCAGTTTCGCGTCCGGCCATTGCCAGCGAAACGGCTCCGTCCAGAACTGTTTCTGGTCAAACGCCAAATGCTTCAGGAAAGGTCCTAGCAGCCGGTTCTCGGGATCGGCTCCTTCGGGCGGCTGCGCAGGCTGGTTCTTCACAGGGCTCTCGGCCAGAAACGCCTCCGGCCCAGCCTGGCCTTCACAAGGCTGGAGGAACAAAATGGGCAAGAAAGTGATCACCATCACCGAAAAAATCCAGCGTGTCGCGCGATGAACGCGGCCGCTCCCGAAGCACCGCAATCGGAGTCGTGTCGTCACGGGCAGCCTATGGAATGGCAACTGCTGCCACCAGCGCGGCGGACGACGCGATCTGCGCGACCGCCAGAACGTTCTTCAACGTGCTGCTGCCGACAACCGAGCGCTCCGGCACCACGATCGTGTCACCGGGACCGATCGCGGCCGAGAGCACTTTCCCCGACCAAAGACCGCCTTCATTGCGGCCCGTGACCGAACCGTCAGCGCGGACGATGAAGATCGCACCCTTATTGGCCATGTTGGTGGCCCCCCCGGCGCGCGAGAAGTACCAGCCGGCATTTCGGCCGGGGGTATAAATCAGGGCGTTCGCGTTGTACACCTGCCCGATTACCAGCACCACGCCGGGCTGCTTCGGGATGATCAGGGAATCGCCCGCGCGCAGTTCGATGTCGTCCGAGGATCCGGCAAAGTTCTTGCGGTCGGGACGAAGATGGATAACGAGGCGGCCCGATACGGGAGCTTTTCTGAGGGCCGCCAAGACCCGCTCGCGCTGCAGCACCGCAGCCTGCTGCAGGGCAGCTTCCTCGCTTCCCGAGGTCGAGGCCGAGGTCTTCACCACCGTTGACTCCTGCTCCAGACGCTGGATCAGCTCCTGCCGGCTTTTCTGCTGCAGGTCGCGAACCTCGGCCCGTTCAAAGACTGCGGCGCGCGGATAGGCGGTCGGCAGAAGTCCACCTGCCCGCTGCAAGAGCGCGCTCAGCCGTTCCCCCGATCGGATGCCATAGACCCCTGGTTTGCGGACCTCGCCCCGCAGGGTTACCGTCGCGCCGACATCGCTCCATCCGGCCTGCTGCGGCACAGTCAATACATCGCCGTCGCGCAGTGCCAGATTCTGATCGTCCTTTCCCCCGAGCGCCGCCGCCAGGTTGATGTCCCGGTGTCCCGCGGGCGCACGTTCTCCGGAAGCATTCGAGAGGGCATAGTGGGTAAGGTCTCCGCCCTCCGGATTCGCACTCCGCAGCAATCCGCCGGCGGAACGGATCAGGTCGGAGACCATCATATTGGCGGCCAGCGGATAGCGGCCGGGGCGCGCCACCTCACCGCGCACGTAGACGCTCGGCGGCGAAACCGCCTCCGGCTGGCGATGCACCAGGATTCGATCCCTCGGCTCGACCAGAACATTGTGCAAAGGATCGCCGGCCAGCGCGTCGCTGAGATTGATGCTCAAAACCCGGGTGGTACCGTCGGGCTGGCGGCGGAAGAGTTGCGCGGAATCGAGCCACGCATCCGGAGTCACACCTCCGGCCCGAAAAATCGCGTCGCGCAAATGCTGCTGGCCCGAGGTGCGATACGATCCCGGGTCCCGCACTTCGCCGGTAATCAGCACCTCTGGATCCGGTTCGAAATCGTAGCGGCCGAAGATATGCACGGTGTCGAGCGGCTTCAGCTGCGGCGCCTGTTCCGGATGGGCGAAAGCAGCGGCCAGGTCAAAACTCTCCACCACCGGACGGTAGTCGGGCGGCTGCAGGCGGATGATCTCGGCATAGCGGGTCGAGGGCTCCGGCAGGAGATCGGCGTACGACGTCAGCAGGTCCGAGAGTGTCATCGCGGGCTTATACGAATATTTTCCGGGGCGCAGGACATGCCCGATCAAGTAGATCGACTCCGAGTTATAGGGCGCAATCGGGAAGATGTGGATCTCGTCGCCATCCTGCACCGCGAAGCCTCTCATCTCGGCGCGCACCGCTTCAGAGTCGCTCGCGTCGCCGATTTCGACACTCAACATGGTGCGCTTTTCGTGCGCCACCAGGCGCTCGACCTCGATGTGCCGCAACGCGGCCGCGGGCAGGATCCCCCCCGCCAAGTCGAGCACGTCCAGGAGCGTTTTTTCCTCGCGCAGTTCGTATATGGCCGGCCGCCGCACCATGCCTTCAACCTTCACTACCGCGCCGAGCGCCGGGACCAGCAGCGAGTCGCCATTCTCGATACGCGCCAGATCGCCGCGAATGCCGTGGAGCAGCAGGTCGTAGGCGTCAACTTCTTCGAGCATCTGTTTGCCGCGATAGTGTTGCAACCGGCGCAGCGAACCTTGTGCCGTCACTCCGCCGGCGACAAAGAGCGCATTCAAGGGCGTCGAAAGCGAACTGACGTCATAGGCGCCCGGCGCCCGGACCTCGCCGACCACATACATCCGCACCGAACGCAGCCGCAACAGTGCCACATCGGCCGAAACATCGCGGAACTGCCTGCGAAGAGTGCGTTGCACGATTTCCTGCACATCCCCAAGGGTGCGTCCCGAAACCAGGACTGGCCCCGCTTCCGGCAGCGCCACGCGCCCCTCGCGGTCGACCGTACGGAGCAACCGCTGCGAGGCCCCGCCCCAGAGGTCGATCGAGAGACTGTCACCGGGGCCGACCACATAGCTCGGTCCGACCGGAAGGTCCATGGGAATGTAATCCGGGTTCGCCGCCTCTTTGCGGAAGATCTCGAGACCGAAGCGCTCGAGCGGCCGATCGCTTGTCCTCGCCTGCACGTAAAGGTCATACAGGGAGGGCACCTCGGCATAGGGATTCGGCTGGCGCACCATGCGTCCTTGCTCGTCTCGGATATTGCCCTGCATATTTTCCGGGCCGGAATCGCCCCCCGGGGGATGCCTTTCCGGACGCTTCGCCGTCCGCGATATCCCAGCGGTGCTCGAGAATGGATCAAAGTCCGAGAGCGATGCCGCATCGGCTGGGGTGCCCGGCGGAGAGGAGTAACTCTCCCCGGCACCGTAACGGCCCCGCGGCGAGGTCCGGCTCATCGCGGGATTCGCATCCACCTGCGCCGCCAGCACGGTTCCGGGAGTCGAGCGCGAGGAGGGATATTCTGGACGCTGCTCCGGCGAACTTCCCGTGCCTTCCGGAGACCCCATTAGACTGGGCGAATTATCTTCGGTCCGCTGCACGGGTCCGGAACCCGATTCTGGTCTTGGTGCAAGAGGGACCAGGGTCCGGCTTTCAGAATGCTCGGGCAGCGCGGACGCGGATGCACACTCCGCGACACTATCCAAATCGCAGGCAGCGTTCCGGCCGGGCCTGGAATCTTCGGTTCGAGAGTCGCGGCGCTCGGCGGCGCGCGCCAGCATCTGCGCCCGCTCCTGCCGTACCAGCTTTTGCTCGGCTTCTAGGTCGGAGTCCGGGTTCAATCGCGGCACGAGATAGCCATAGCGCTGCAGCAGTCGCGTAGCCAGCACCCGGGCGCGCAAGTCGGAGCGCAGGCGCTCCTCCACCGCATCATCCGACAGGTCGGACTCTTCGACGATCTGGCCGCCCACTCCGGCCTCGCGCGCCAGAAGGCGCTTGAATTCCACCATCAGGCCCGCCTCTTTATTCACAATTTCGAGGATCTGATCGGCGGAAGCCGCTGCCTTGTCAAGATTGTCGGAGATGATATCGGGCGGGCGGCGAGACACGCGGGAAGCAGTTTCCGTCGAGGAGCTTTGCGCCATTTCCGGCTGAGACCGAGGTTGGGCATAGGCCGCGGCGCACAGCAAGCCCAGCAAAACCACAAACGCAAAACTGTGCGTGCATGGTTTGCGCCGAAGAATGGTCTTCCGGTCGAAGCGTGTTTTATTGTCGGAGAGAGTTTTGTGGAACATGTTGTTGTGGTCAAACATTTTCAGCTCAAACATTTTCTACTCAACCATGCGGGATAGCGCTCCACTCGGAGTGGTCGTGGAGTCGGGTTGCCAAACGTCGCGAACTCAGGTCGTTCGGAGTGAGAGGAAATCAGATCGGTTCCACGTCGGCTTCGTCCACTTCGAGCATCACCGACCGCATGATCAGATCGATCGAAAGCACCAGGCGGAAGCCTTCTTTGCGGCGGATCATGATTCCTTCCGTGCCCGCAAGGACGCCGCGCTTTACGCGCACTCGGTGTCCCTGGCAGAGATAGGGATGCGGTTGCGGACGCAGGCCGGCGGCGAAACTTGATTGCAGCGCCCGGATATCGGAACCCGGCACGGCCGCGGGCCGACTCTGAAAAGTGACGAATTGCAGGACGCCCGGCGCCCGCAGAACGCGCGATCGGTCGCCCACTTTCAGGCTCACGAAGACATAGCCGGGAAATAGGGCCAAGTCCAGTTCCTTGCGGCGATCCTTCCAGCGACGCACGCTGCGGTAGAGAGGAAGAAAGTACTTGACTCCCTCATAGGCCAGATGACGCGCGACCAGTTTCTCGTACCGCACTCGAACCGACAGGGCGTACCACCCTAGGGCCGCTAAGTCGTCCTCCGCGGGCACCAGAAGGTCACCCGGAGTTACTCTCCCGGATGTTACGATTTCACCTGAGGTTTCGCGCTCTAAGTATGTGTTTTGCGGCACGCTTCGCTCCTTAGTTACAGCTCCGCCATTCCAGTTACATTCAACAAATAACTGCAAGCACTGTCTACTAACTACGGAAACACGAGATAGTCGTTCGCTTGAGCTCGGAGCTTTAGCGACCTCAGACCCTTGCCTGCGGCTTCCTTACCTTGCTGCGTTGACTCACTTATATAACGAGTAGTAACACGGAAAAAAGGAACGGATGGACGTAGGAAAGCGAGGCAATGATTCCAACCGCGGCAGCCTTTTGCTATCTTCGGTTTTCTTGAGTTTTGACACCGCGCGCTCAAGATTGAGTTCCACTTGGCGAAACTCGCGATCTCGCATAACCACTGACGTTCCTATGGTGGAATGTTCGCCGCCATGCAGTCTTCAGGGTAGAACCTTCTTGAACAGAAAATTTTGGTTGCATTACTCTGCCCCTGTCAGTCTCCGAATTGCATTCCAACGATAGACAGCCGAAGAAGCCCGAGGATTCTTAATACTAGCCGTTACAAAAATAGGACAAAGAATAAAAATACAAACACCAGGCGTCCGTCGCATTGAAAATTTCATTCCATGAAAGGACCACATCTCATCGGAAGCGGGCTTCGCGAGCAATTGCAAGGAATCTTCCACCGTCTCAAACGGCGTCTGGAAAGGAGGCGGAATATAGAAGAGCTGTGCGGGCTTGCGGACTTAATGATCGATTATGCGCAAACGATCCAATTACAGGAGGGTTGGGCCGCGCCGCCGCCGCAATACATCATCGTCGGGATTCAGGAGTTGGCTTCTCGATTCAAAGAGACGCCGCGAACCATCAAAGACGCCCTCTTGGTGTTGAACCTCGCGGGCCACGCTGATCCACTCCCGCCACGGCGACAATACTGGAAGGTAAAACTCTCGGAAATTCCGATCAGACGCGAGGAAGAAAAAGCCGCCTGATGTAGCAACAAATACTGCGCCCCAGTGTGATCGGAATCTTCGATGGACTCATTCGCTCCGGGATTGGGAGTCCGGCGGGCGCCAACATCCTGCAACAACAAGCTAAGTTCGACGCCTTCCAGGAAGAATTCAATCACGAAAGACCTCATGAAGCCCTCGCCATGAAATGCCCGGCTGAGGTCTACTCTGCTTCTTTCCGACTCTATCGAGGCATCCCCGAACCTCACTGCCCGTTCCACGACCGCACCGTCGTCGTCACCAGCTGCGGACGTCTTTGCCTGTACAACAAGAAGATCAACCTCAGCGTATCCCTCGCCGGCCAGGCCGTCGGTGTCAAAGAAGTTGACCACGGCATCTGGCTGGTCAGTTTTATGGGTTACGATCTCGGCTATATTGATCTGGAGGAAAAAAACTTGCAGCCTTTGCAGAACACCTTCGGGCCAAAAGTGTAACCCATGTCTCCGGAACGTTCTGTTGCCTATGCCTCCGGAACGGACATGGCCTAAGTGGTGGGCCGTGCAGGACTCGAACCTGCGACCTCCTGCTTGCAAGGAAGACAACTGCTTAATTATCAATGACTTACTTACAGATGATAATGAGTTGGTTTGAAGTACGACCCGTGGTGATGGAGTGCTACAAAACCCTTGTCCTACAAGGCGTTTCAGCGATCAGGAAAGCTCGCATTAGCCGAGTTTCGGAAATCGGTCTCACTCTGTCGGGTTTGCGGGTAGGCACAAAAATGGGTACAAAATTCTGAGTTGGATTCGCGATCTTTGTCTTCCCTTCCCTATTGTTTTTCCACCTGGCTCCAGGTCTCGAACAAACAGCACTATTCAGGCGCGAGTTATGATGTCAGTCAGGAACGATGATTCTGATGATTCTAAGGATTCAAGGTGGAAAACATAAGGAGAATGATTTGAAAACTATCAGGCTCGCGATCGCCATATATGCAATTTACCTGTTGCCAATCGGAGTCTCCGGTCAGATGCCGAGTTCAGGAGCATCGCTAATCGATAATCCTGTTTACCAGCGAAACTGCGCAAAATGCCACGGGAACGCTGCTACGGGACGGCACTTTCGAGGACCGTCGCTCATATCCGAAAAAGCTGCCGCCGAAGAGCTGCGCAACATCATTAGCAACGGAAAAGGTCATATGCCCAAGTTTGCTGGGAAACTCGCGCCGGAAGAGATCGATCAACTGGTAGAGCAGATCAATGCTCTGAATAAGAAATAAGATTCTGCACGAGGTGGTTCTGCATGCTCCATTGCTGGCCTCGTGCCAGGTAAAATTCTCAATGAGTGTAATCGCCTCGGTAACGACAGTTGACTTTCGGCAGTCATTCGAAAAGAATCCTAGTGAGCATAAACTCCTTAGGGGAAGACTTTCAGCTATGCCAAAGCCACGAACGCTCGCCCTACTGGTTGTCATCGCACACTGGATCGTAGCTGTCTGGCACCTGTTTCTTGCGGCAAACATTCTTCCAGCCCCAAACAACAACGTTAGCTGGCTGGCCATAATCTTGATATCGTCCGGGCATTTGTGCGTATCAATTGCCTTATGGAAGCTCAGCGACAAACTTGCCGGGACGGTATTGTTGATTTTCTTCTTGTGTGCCTTGGGTGCCGATCTTTACGAGCACTTCCTACATTCAGCTCCAAACAACATTTTCATGGTGACAGCTGGTAGCTGGACGGCCTGGTTTGACGCAAGTGTCGTTGGCCTTCTCGCGCTTGAGATCCTGGCATGTTCGCTTGGAATTCTGTTACTCGGCAGATGGCCGGCTCCGAGGACAGCGATCTAGCTGGTGAAATATCCGATTACACTCAAAACCCCTCAATGAGCGCTAACGCCTGTTGACGGGAACTGGCTAATCGGAGTGCCAGTTCCGTGCAAACAGTCAGCCAACCTACTGCCGCGAATCTCACACGAACTAATAGCTGGCAAATTCATCACTGACGCGTTGCCGTTCCGCCACCGGTCCCGCCATTAGTGACAACCATATTGAGAATCTTGGCGTTGCCATCTACGACCGAACCAAGCACAAAGGTGAGAGTAAAGGTCTCATTGTTCCCGGACATTGTGATCGTCCCGGTACCATTTGAGTCCACGGTATACGTCCCGCTCAATGTTCCGGAAGATGGACCGGTCTGCGTGTAGGTCAATGTAACGTCGCTGGCACCGTCAAACGTGAGCAGACCAACGAGGGCGGCGCCACCGTCTTCCAGCAGAAGCGAGTAATTTCCCTTGACCGTGGCATTGGTATAAGTAGCTGCCGAAGCAGCGGTCGCAAACATCAGGATGCCGACGACGATCTTCGCGAATACTTTCATACTTCCCTCCTTAACGATTATGGGTGCTCGCCCGATTGAGTTCAGATCGAAGAACGAAGTTCTTCCTCTAATCATGAAATCGGAAATGGCAGGCAGAAAACGACACGTTAGGGAAAAAATCCTTTGAAGCTGAGGACGGAGCCTGGCAAATCCGGCAAATCTATTGAAGGCAGCCACACACTGCTGTCGGTAGTTTCTCGACAGGACGACAGGGCAAGTCAATCATAGAAGGGACTTGCACGATGCCTTGGTATCGGTTGGCGAAAAATCGCAATTACACTCATTCACCATCGGATCCTTGATATCATCAACAATGATTGAAGCCAGAACAGCCCCGCCGTTTAGCGCCTGCCAGATTTTCGTGCATTCCTTTACTGGCTTTACCGATGCATTGGGTTTCTTCAAACCGTCATCCAGCATCCGTGGCATGTTGTTTTCAAAAGTAGGCGCTCGAATTATCGAAGGTGCGACCGTTCGTTCTATACTCCTTGCGCCGCACTTTTCTCACCCGTCTCGGTGCGGAAACTGGCAATCCATACATGGTGAAGGATGCGGCAGGACACAGTTGAATAGTTCAATCGATGCGATACGTGCATCTCTCCGCAGATTCGATTCAGGATGCGATGGAGCGTTTGGGTGGGTACAAAACTGGGTACAAGCCCCAGAAACACCGTTCAGTGAAGAAAGCTAAGAAGCCAGTAAAGCCTGTAGCTGCAACAGATAGATGGTGGGCAGTGCAGGACTCGAACCTGCGACCTCCTGCTTGTAAGGCAGGCGCTCTAACCAGCTGAGCTAACCGCCCCGCTTAGCGGGGATGCAAGGCGCAGAAATTCACCTCGCCCGCTCGCGAAAACATTTTGCAAACTCATTTCAGAATACTGGACGCTTCCCTCGCCGGTCAAACCATGCGTCCGACGTGGCGTCCTAGTCGAATTTTTTTTGCCACCTAGGTATGGAGGCACGAAGAAACCCAATCGCTTAGCAAGATGTTCATCTTCAATCTTTTCACTCTGGGATCTAAGTGTTTCTCCGTGACTCCGTGGTGACGGCCTTGGCGCTGGTTCCTGGTTCGCGGGTCGAGCCGGCTGCTACACTTTCTGTGTGCGCAAGTTGATCATCAATGCCGATGATTTTGGTCTGACTGTGGGCGTGAACCGCGCCATCGTGGAAACTCACACGGCCGGAGTCGTATCATCGACCACCCTGATGGCGAACGGCCCGCAGTTCGACGACGCGGTAGCGCTGGCCCGCGCGACGCCCAGTCTTTCCGTGGGCTGCCATGTGGTGCTGGTGGATGGAATGCCGGTGTCGCCCAGCCACACCGTCGACACCTTGCGGGCGATCCGCTCGGCCGAGCCGCAGCAGTTTTACCCAAGCCTTTCGGCGTTTGCCGCGCGCGCCACGCTCGGAGGCTTCGATCGCGATCAACTGGTCGAGGAGGTCGTTGCGCAGATCCGAAA
>Ga0187859_10000832_pt1 | contig 20175 bp, 19 predicted proteins | sample June2016WEW_10_1_2_FD_133019 | JGI IMG/M metagenome (GOLD analysis project Ga0187859, IMG submission 133019) | Peatland microbial communities from SPRUCE experiment site at the Marcell Experimental Forest, Minnesota, USA - June2016WEW_10_10 | ecosystem: Environmental > Terrestrial > Soil >...
GACCCGGTGATGGCCGCCTTCCACGCCGAACGCCACGCCAAGTTCCGGCGGATTGTCGCAGCCCTGGCCACGCAGCTACCCGCCGAGCGGGTCGGCGGCCGCGGCTGGCATTTTTATCGCCCCTTTCAATGCAACCTGATCGTCTTTTCGAACTTTCTTACTATTGCAATCCGCCTGCCAAATAAGTTGGCTTCTCAGCGGCAGTCAATTGGCGCGGTCGGATACACGTCAGCGCCTCGACGCTGACGCAAACGGTCTGCAACGCGGTGCGCGCCCGATTTTTGATGAAAATGTTCGGCAGGTTACCAATCTCCCGTGGCACGAGTAGTGAACCAATTGTATGTGTATTCTTATTCGCCAGCAGCGCAAATAAATGCCGCCTCATAGCGGATGGCGCCGGAGAGTCATAGTCATGCTGATCCAGGAACTGAGCAGGCAGGAGAGTCTGGACCTGCTGGCCCGTGCGCATCTCGGCAGACTGGCGTGCGCCCAAAAGACTCAGCCATACGTTGTGCCGGTCTATTTCGCCTACGACAATGAGTACCTATACAGCTTCTCCACCGTCGGGCAAAAGATCGAGTGGATGCGCGCCAACCCCAAGGTCTGCGTCGAAGCAGACGAGGTGGTAAGTCCGCAGCAGTGGGTGAGCGTGATCGTCTTCGGCCGCTACGAGGAACTGCCAAATATCCCCGAATGGCGCGGCGCCCGCGAATACGCCCGCAAAAAACTGCTGGAACGCAACGCCATCTGGTGGGAGCCTGGTTACGCGAAAACGATACTGCACGACACAGAACGCCCGCTGGCGGCGTTCTTCTACCGCATTCACATCGTGGAGATTACCGGCCACCGCGCCACCCCTGAGCCGGTGGCGCCGGGTGGCGCAAGGTCGTCGATGACCGGCGCGATCGGCGGCGAATGGCTGCAAAAAATTCTGCGCCCGGTCCGGAAGTAAACTCCGGAGATCGCCCTTCGCCATAGCGCGATGTGACCACATTGTCTATAATGTGGTCTCATGAAAGCATCAGTGCGCGAGTTCAAGGCGCGGCTATCTATGTACCTGCAGAAGGCCGACAACGGCGAGGATGTGATAATTACCTCGCGTGGCCGGCCCATTGCGCGGTTGCTGGCGCTGGCTACGGCGGCCAGCCCGGAGCCGGCCGCCTCGGAACTCCAGCGGCGTCTGAAGCGGATCCCGGGCATGCTCGCGGCCAGGGATGGCAAGCCTCGTGGGTCGTCGCGTCCAATCATTATCGGCCGAGGCCAGAAAGCGGTTGCTGAGTTGGTGCTCCAGGAGCGGAGGTGATCCTCTACCTGGACACCTCCGCTCTCGTGAAGCTCTACGCGCGAGAGCTGGGCAGTACCGAGGTGAAGGAGGCGGTGGCTCGGGCGGATCTGGTTGCGACAAGCCTCGTCGCATATGTCGAGACCAGGTCGGCGTTGGCGCGAAAGCATCGCCTGGCTGACATCGACGACGCTGCCTTGCGGCGGCACAAGCGCGAATTCGAGCGCGACTGGACCCGGCTCAATCGGTTACCGGTCGACGCCACGACGATCCGCCGTGCGGGGGATCTGGCGGAACAATATCGCTTGCGCGCCTACGACGCGTTGCACCTTGCAACGGCCGATTTGCTCCAGGCGGCGATTCGATCGTCGGTCAGCTTCGCCTGCTTCGACGATGCGCTCAGCGGCGCCGCGGCGATGCTGGGCTTGAGGCTGATTGCGGACGCCTGACCGGTTGCTTCGCGCGCGGCTCGATTCGGCGCCGGTCAAGTCATGATTGGCCGAGATGCCATATCTCGCGAGCGTATTCCGCAACCGCACGGTCGCTCGAAAACGCGCCAATCCGCGCGAGATTGAGTATAGCCTTTCGCGTCCAGATCTCCGGATGTTGATACTCAGTCGATACCTCTGACTGGATATCAATATACGAGCCGAAATCCGCCATCAGGAAATAGTCATCGCGGTTGACCAGCGCGTCGCGAACCCATCTGAACAGCCCCGGCTCGCCGGGACAAAAGCGATCGGACGCCAACTCGTCGAGCACCCGCTTGAGTCGCGGGTCAGCGTCGTAGTAGGCGCGCGGCTGGTATCCACCCTTCAACGTGAGATCCTCAATCTGATCGGAGGTCAGGCCAAAAATGAATATATTTTCCGCACCGACGGCTTCGCGAATCTCGATATTCGCGCCATCGAGAGTTCCCACCGTCAGCGCGCCATTCATCGCGAACTTCATGTTGCCGGTGCCGGATGCTTCGCGGCCGGCGGTGGAAATCTGTTCGGAAACGTCGGCAGCCGGAATGATTTTTTCCGCGAGCGAGACCCGGTAATCCGGCAGGAAGGCGACCTTGATCAATTCCCGTGTTTTCGGGTCGTTGTTGATCACCTGACCGAGGTTGTTGATCAACTTGATGATCATTTTCGCCGCCCAATAGCCGGGCGCCGCCTTGCCCGCGAGCAGGTAGCTGCGCGGCATCGGCGGTTCGACGCCGTCATCGACGAGCCGCAGGTACTGATGCACGATTCCCAGCGCCATCAGGAGCTGGCGCTTGTATTCGTGGATACGTTTGGCCTGTATGTCGAACATCGCGGCGGGATCGACGTCCACCTCGGCGAGCCGATTCACGATTCTCGCCAACCGCTCCTTGTTGGCGCGTTTGATCGCCCTGAAGCGCTGCTGGAACTCGGCGTCGTCCGCGAATTTCTCGACCGCGCTCAGCTGCCCGAGGTCTATAGCCCATCCCTCACCGATCGTCGCGTCGAGCAGGCTTGCCAGACCCGGATTCGCCATCGACAGCCATCGCCGTTGCGTGACGCCGTTGGTCTTGTTGCTGAACCGCTCGGGCCAGAGTTGATAAAAATCGGGCACCAGGCGCGTCTTGACAAGTTCCGTGTGCAACTTTGACACGCCGTTCACCGAATGGCTGCCGACGATCGCCAGATGCGCCATGCGGACCTGGACTTCGTAGCCGTCCTGGACGATCGATAAGCGCCTGAGGCGTTCCGGATCGTCGCGCGAGACCGACTCCACGTCCGCCAGAAAGCGCCGGTTGATCTCGTAAATGATTTGCAGATGGCGCGGCACGACTCGTTCCAGCAGGCTCACCGGCCATCGTTCCAGCGCTTCAGGCAGAAGAGTGTGATTAGTATATGCGACCGTGGCGCGCGTAATCTCCCACGCCATCGCCCATTCCTGATCGTACTCGTCGATGAAAACGCGCATCAACTCCGCAATAGTCAATGCGGGATGAGTGTCATTGAGCTGAATAGCCACTTGCGACGGAAAAGTACTGAAATCTTCACCGCGAGCGACGAATCCGCCTACGATATCGTGCACCGCGCAGGCCACGAAGAAATATTCCTGCAGTAGCCTGAGCTCGCGGCCCGCAGCCACCGAATCGGATGGGTACAGCACTTTCGAGATGGTCTCCGAAAGCATCTTCTGCTCGACGGCCTTCATGTAATCGCCGGCGTTGAAGATCTGCATATCGAATTCATCCGACGCGCCGGCTGAATACAGGCGGACAAAGTTCACCGTGCGTCCGCCGTATCCCGCGATCGGCAGATCGGACGGCACGCCGACCAGCACGCGCCGATCCACCCAGGCCGGATTGTATTCGCCGTTGCGATCGATGCGGTGGTCGATTCGCCCGTAAACCGGAATCCGGCATGACTGCTCGGGGCGCGCCACCAGCCACGGCGAGGTTTCGCGCTGCCATGCGTCGGGCCGCTCGACCTGGTAACCGTCGCGAATCTCCTGGCGGAACAGCCCGTACTCGTAGTTGATGCCATACGCGTAGCCGGGCAGATCGAGGGTCGCCAACGAATCGAGAAAACATGCAGCCAGCCGGCCCAGGCCGCCGTTGCCCAGCGCCGCGTCGGGCTCCTCGTCGAACAGGATCCGCAGGTCGATTCCGTTCTCGGCCAGAAAATCGCGGCAGGTGTCGATGATGCCGAGGTTGTAGAGATTGTTTTCCAGCGAGCGTCCGATCAGAAATTCCAGCGAAAGATAATAGAGCTTCTTGGAATTGTTGCGATCGAAACGCAAACGCGTCGCCAGCATCTTTTCGACCAGCATGTCGCGAACCACCAGCGCCGTCACGCGATACCAGTCATGCTTCGACAACTCGCTGCGCCGCTTGGCCATCGAGAACCGGATGTGATGATCGACAAGCTTGTCGAACAGGTTGCGGTTGATTTCGGAAAGTGGAGGAACAGCCATTCTTGAATCGGTCCCGTGGGTCCTCGAGGAATCTCGGAGCAGCCTCCTGGATGATCAATCAGGTTTGCAAACTTGTCGCCAATCAGATCGTGGAACCGATCTCGGCAACCCATACATAATGCCGGTTCGCGGCACCGTTCTCCAGCCAGTCACCGGCAAAGAAGCGAACTGACGCTTGACGATTGCGGCTATGCGGTCACGCGATCGAGGAATGCGCGCACGGCGGCGTTGAACGCGGCGGGCTGATCGATATTGGCGGCGTGACCCGCGTGCGCGAGGATCACTTTTTCCGCGCCGGGAACTTTTGTTGACATGTAATCGGCCGACGGCCGGAACTGCTTGTCGTTTTCGCCGACAAGCACCAGCGTCGGCACCGTGATCGCCGGCAGCGATTCGATCACGCGGCCGTCCTTCTGCGCCAGCATCCCGCGCGCCGCATGCGCAAGCCCTTGCGCGCTGCGATGGCGGGCAACGCTCACTTCGGCGCCGGCGCCGGCGGCAGCGAGTCCTTTTTTCTCGTACGCGACTGCCATGCTTTCGGCGAGCCGGTTCCATCCCTCGCGCCCGTCGTCTTTCCGATAGCCCGGGCCGGTGTCGAACAGCATCAGCGCCAAAGTGCGCGCGGGATGGGCCAGATGAAACGCCAGCGACATGAAGCCGCCCAGCGACAAGCCTGCGATCACGGCGCGATTCGCGCCGCAAGCGTCGAGTACTGCGCCCATATCCGCGATGGTGGCCTCGTGCGAATAGAGCGCCGGATCGTCGGGCGAGTCGGAGCGGTCGTGGCCGCGCATATCCCAGGCGATCAGGTGGTAGCGGTCCGACAGCGCATCCATCTGACCCTCCCACATGCGCGCGCTGGCGCTGTAGCCGTGCGAGAGCAACACGGCGGGCCCGGCGCCGCGCTGTTCGTAGTAGATGCGCACGCCGTCGCGATCGAGATAAGCCATAGTCAGTTCATCCTCGTGCCGTGACGATCGCGGGAGCATCGTGGCGGATACCCCCGCTTTTTTGGCCGATAAAAAATCGCGGGACGAATCCCTAGTGCATGCCGCCGCCGCGCTGCATCACAGCCAGCGCTTCGCCCATCTCGGCCAGCCCCTTCTTTACCGACGGGCGGGTCTGGACGTGGGTCCACCATGCCGCGAGCTTCGGATGTCCGTCGAGCGGTATGACCCCGAACACGGGCATCAGGGTGGTCACGAAGAACATCGTGGGCACCAGCGCACAATCGGCGAGCGTGAAGTTGGCGCCGCAGGCGAAGCCGCCGCCCGCGAGCATCTTTTCGAGCTGGTCGAGCCGGTTTTTGAAGTCGGCCACCTTTTCGGCGATGAGTTTTTCGTCGCGAGTTTTCGGATCCATCTGGCCGAACAGCGCACGCAGGGGAGGCTCGAGGTAGAGGTCGTGGAATCGGGTCAGGATTCGCACTTTGGCGCGGTCCTCGGGGCTCTTGGGAAGCAGCGGCGGAGTCGGGTACTTGTCCTCGAGGTACTCGTTGATCACCTCGGACTCGGGGATGAGCAGGCCGTCGACGTCGAGCGCCGGGGTTTTACCGAGCGGATTGATCTTCGCGTATTCGGCGGAGTGGAGATCGCCGCCGGGAATCGGCGCCATCTCGATGTTGAGTCCCTTTTCGTAGATGACGAGCCGGCACTTGGTGGCAAAGTTCGAGAGATTCATGTTGTAGAGCTTCATCGTCGTCGATTCCTCGCTTGCAGAAGGTTCAAACTCGCTTATCGCAGACGACTGCGCGGCGCGCAAGCCGCTCCTACCGGCCCGGCTGGAACCCGTGGAGGCCAAAAAGGATCTTGCGGTAAGGAGGCCGTCTGTGCATATGTTGCAAGTTCCATTGGGGATTCAGAACGGATGACGAACAGCGAGACGGCGAACCAGCGGCTCGAGGCTGTGGCGTTATTTCCAAGCTTGCCCTCGGATTGGCCGCTTTCTGCGCATTTACGCTGGGCCCGGTAGTGACCGCATCGGCCAAGACGGCGTCATACCCAGAGCCGTTTGCTATCGCTCAAAGCGGAGTGGTGCTCGGCACAACGGTTAATGGCGTCGACGAATTTCTCGGCATCCCGTACGCCACACCTCCCGTGGGGCCTCTGCGCTGGCTGCCGCCAGAGGCTTTCGGGGAGTTTGCGGGAGGAACTTTCGAGGCGACTCAATTCGGCAATGAGTGCACGCAGCCCGGACCGACTGGCAGCGAGGATTGTCTGTACCTGAATGTTTACACGCCGTCCGGTTCCGAACCTGGCAACGCGGTAGAACAAGCCGGCGACGAGACGACCGCCGCAAGCAAGAAGCCAAGCGGCCTGCCGGTGATGGTTTGGATTCATGGCGGCGGACTTACGGCCGGCGGCGGCGACCTTTACGACCCTACTCCACTCGTGAACCAGGGAGGAGTGATCGTTGTCACGATCAACTACCGGCTGGGAGTGCTGGGATTCCTTGCCCAGGCCGCGCTCGATTCCGAAGGCCATGAACGTGGCAACTATGGGTTGATGGATCAGCAATTGGCGCTCAAGTGGGTTCAGGAGAACATCAAGGCCTTTGGCGGCGATCCGAAGAAAGCGACGATGTTCGGTGAGTCCGCCGGAGGGCAGAGCGTATATTGCAATCTTGCGTCTCCGACCGCGAAACATCTGTTCCGCGGCGCGATCGCCGAGAGCGGATCGTATACAGACTTCCAGGACTACTTTCCTGCTATCGTGCCAATAGAGACTGCAGAGACAACCGATGGCTTCGCGCCGTCGGGCAGTTCCGTCGCGATAAGTGTCGGATGCTCCAGCCATGATGAATATAGGTACTTCGTAGCTGGTGAGTACGACTTAGCGGGGAATCCTATCCTGACCTTCGGTGAATACGCGGATGCAGTCACTGCGCTGTGGACAACGGAATTGGAACCGTACGTATTGGAATACTATCCCTATGCCAGTTACCCTAGCGGCGATCTGGCATTGGCTGCCTCGGGTACCGACGGAGTCTTCAGCTGTCCAGCGCGCAATGCGGATCTGCTATTGTCGAAATTCGTGAAGACCTATGCCTACGAGTTCAATGACGAGAACGCGCCTCCGGGCACCGTAACAGGGGTAAGCTTTCCGCTGGGCGCCTTTCACGGCGCGGAAATTCAATACCTAATGCTTGTAACAGGGGACGTTTTCCCATTTACGACCGACCAGCAGGCACTCTCCGACGCGATGATCAGCTACTGGACGCAGTTCGCGAAGACTGGCAACCCAAACTCGGCTAACGAGCCGACGTGGCCGAAGTACAGCAAGTCAGCCGATGAGTTCCAATCGTTGGTCCCGCCAGCGCCGATGGTCGAGTCCAGTTTTAACGCCTTTCACCAGTGTGATTCGTTCTGGAACCTTTTCTGAGCCAGCCTAACCCCTAACCCCTAACCCCTAACCCCTTCCCATAGTGGATTATCCGGAAGTGGACGGATAGCGCCTCTACCGCTAGGCTATTCCTTGGCGGCGGGAGAGGTAATCTCACCGTCAGGGGGTCGGCATGTCGAAAATCGGTGCGTGGCTTAACGAGCCGGAGTTTAACAGATGGTACTTCAAGTGGAGCCTGTTCGATTGGATCCGCGCAGGTGTCGCAGTGATTGCGATCAGGCTAATTCAGGCCATCCCGTTCCAAAATACTGCGCTCGGCTTTTTGCTCGGAGTTCTGGCCGTTGTGATTGTGGCCGTGCTGTTTGGAGTAAGGCAGCGAAGCGCTGAGTTCCAGCCGTTGATCGTCATTGAGTCGCCCGCTGGCGGCAAGGTGCCTCTATTCAAAATCGTCAAGGGATTCGCCTACCCATCGGCAGCCCTAGTTCAAGTGCTGATTCTGGCCGGTAAGGCGAATGATAGGCGTTGGTTTCCTCAACCCGATGCCGAAATATCGCGTTACGGGTGGACTGCAAAATGCCGATTTGGTGATGCGTCAGCGCCGGTTACGGGATGGGACTTTGATTTCTGTGCGGTAATTCCTAGAACCAGAATCAATGACACAGTGAAGGACATTCCGGCTGACGCTGTCGTGAGCCAGATTATCCACGTCTCTTTGGATCGCCGACTTGTCGATGAGGATCTCCCATAGTTGAAAGTGGCAAATCTAACTGCACGGGTTCGCTGGCGACGTTCTCAGATAGCTGAGACATTCACCAGTGTGATTCGTTCTGGAACCCAATCTGAGCTAGCCTAACCCCTAACCATTCCCATAGGGGATTATGTTGGGCTTAACACCCACGCTTTTGGTGGGCATGATTTACGTGACAGGCCGGTGTTTTAGCGGTTTAAGAATATCTCCAAAAGTTTTCGTCGCCGATGGGCCAAAACGTACCTCCCGGATCGGACCCGACGCCGACAGCATAGCGGCAGGCGAAGCCGAAGAAATGTTCCTTGGAAGAGATACCGTCGTATCTCACAAAGCCGAATACAACCAAGTGCCTCTTACCTTCAACGACGAGCATTCGATTCTGTTCGGTCAATTGGCCGCCTTCGAGGAACCGCTCACTGGCGCGGTCTTCGGTGGGCGGAAGAATCCATCCACGCGAGGGTTGCGGCAATGGCCCATAATTGAAGGGAATCGGAATTTGACCTACCATCGCGAACCGGATCAACGACTGCGTCAGGAAAGCGGGGCTCTTGCCGTAGTTCTTTATCTTGAACGTAAGGCGCAGCGTTCGCGGCATCGTCAACTGTTGATGTTCCGGAAGTGCTGCGAGAGATTTTTTCTCGCCTTCGATTCTCTCCTTGAATCCTTCCATCTTGAAATCCTGCACAATGATGTGTGGACGCTCAGCGCCAACGCGCGCCCTTTCTCCAGTATCGGCGCTCTTCGTGGCAGCGTCGGCGGCTTGTTGAGTAGCTATGAGAGTCGCAGTCAGCGTTCCTGTTTGCTGTTGCGCGGCTTCCGCGCTTTGCTGCGCCGCTATCGCGGCAGTCTCAGCCAACTTTGCCTGACGATTGATCGCCAGCAGCGTGAAGAAAGCGATTACCGCATAGACCGAAGTGACGCCTGCCAATATCCAGTCGGTGAGACTCGGAAGGAGTCTTTCGCGCTTGGATTTTTGCTCCTGCTGATCGGATGCGGAACTGCTCACTACACCAGCCGGTGTTGGATTGATTGGGGCCAGCCGCACCGGAGTCTCTGTTTCGCCGCGCTGGCTTGGTGCTGCTTTCTGTTCGGGCAAGCCTTTATTTATTTCGGCCCTTGGTGGAACTGGTGATGGTAATGGACTTCCGACGACGCTGTTTCCGGCGCTTAGAAATAATGCCGACGCTATCAGGATCAACGCCGATAATGGCTTTGAGAGCTTCATGGAACGTCAGCGGATGGAGTGATGCCAGTTTTGCTTTTGGCATAATACTACCTGTCGCGGGAATGGCAATCGGAATTGTCCGCCCATGTCCACAACTAGATGACTGGCTTTGTCCGGCTGAGGCCGACGCCAGTGTGCCGACCGCAGCGCGCGTGCGGACTGCTAGCGGCCGCCTTCTTCTTGCTTGATTACGAAGATCAGCGACTCGGCGAAATCGTCAGGATGCTCGAGTTGCGGGTAGGCGCCGGAGGTCTTGAAGACGACCGTGGCCGAACCGGGCATCGCAGCGTGCATCGCCTCGCCCTCGGCGGCCGAGAAGAACGGATTTTTCGCGCCCCAGATTATGATCGTGAGCGTGTTGAAGACCTGGCCGATTTTGGAGCGGATGTGCGCCTCGTCGCGAGGCACGGAATCGATCATTTCGGTCTCGGCCTGAAGGTCGTTGCCGAGTTCACCCATCATGCGCTGGTAAATGAATTCGGGCATCGGGGGCAAATCGAAGAAGCTCGCCTCGACCTGCGCGCGGATCGCGTCGGGCGTCGTCGGCAGCATCCCCTTGCGAAGTTTTTCAGCGCCGCGCGCACCCACCAGACCGCCCGACACCAGGACCATCCGCTCGACTTTGTCGGGATGCTCGACGGCGTAGTAGAGCGCGACGTCGGCGCCGAGATCGTTGCCGACCAGGTTGACGTGATCGAGCTTCATCTCGTCGATCATCTGCGCGACCGCCTCGGCTTGGTACGCGATCGAATATTTGACCTGCTTGTGATCGGATGAGGCGAAGCCGGGCAGGTTGGGCGCGATCACTTTGTAGTGCGCGTCCGCCACCAGCGGCATGATCCCGCGCCACACCAGCGCGGCGTTCGGACCTAGCCCATGAATCATCACGACCGGCTCCTGTTCCGAGTAGCCGCCGGTGATCAGGTAGGTGATCAGCCCGTCCTTCAGCGCAAGATCGTTCTCGGCTACCCCGGACCATCCCAGCCGCGAGATCTGAATCCATCGCAGGACATCGATGGGCCGCAGGTACATCGCAGCCGCGAAAATTCCGAGAAAAATGGCGGCGAGCGGGCCCGCGATATTGATCCAGGTATGGCGGCGGACTTGCGGAGTGAGATTCTCGGCGCGAATGTCGGCTTCGGTCGGCGTGCGGGCTGGTTGCGATTTGACTGGCTCAGCCACTGCGCTTGATCGAGGCGCGCTATTTCCCAGGCGGCGGCGCGGGGGCCACGGCCGAGGTCGTGACGCCGTCGGAAGTCGCGGATGCTGCCGCGGACGCGGCGGGCGACGCGGAGGCCTGCGCGGCCGGGGCGCCGCCCGAAGACGCAGACGCAGAGGCTGAGGCGCCCGACGGGGACGCGGCCTTGCGGGCCGACTTCGTCAGGTGCGAGGCCCGGCGCCCGTGACTTGCGGCGGCGCGGTCTCGTCGCATTTGATCGAGATGATCGGCGACGCGGTTGATTTCGCGGGTCGCGTCTTCAACCGCCCTAGTCGCGCGTTCTGCCGCCTCGGTCGCCTTGTTTGCGGCCTCGGTTGCCTGGGCCGCAGACTGTTCGGCATGCGCGGCGGCTTGATCAGCCTTGGCGGCCGCGGCTTCGGCCTGCGCGGCCTGCTGCGCGCCTTGCGACGCGCATCCAGCGACCGCGATCGCGAGGACCAGGACCGGCAATCTGGAAAACAGTTGGCGCATCGACGACACTCCTCAGCGCTGAGCGAACGCCGCAACCGTGCGAAGGTCGGGCAGCGGCGAGCCGTCGGCCCGGAGCGGCAGGAGGCAGACGTGAGAGGCGCCGGCCTTGAGGTGCGCGTCGATGCGATCGCGAATCTTGTCCTCGGCGCCCCACGCCACGATGGCATCGACCAGCCGATCGGAGCATCCGTTTTCGAATTCCTTGTCAGCCCATCCCAGCGCTTTGAGATTGTTGGTGTAGTTGGGCAGGCGTGGAACGTAGGTCTTCATGTACTCGCGCGCCGCGGCGCGGGCTTTGGCGGCGTCGGTTTCCAGGATGACGGCCTGCGCCGCGCATAGCATCGCGTTCGGCCCGATTTGTGCGCGTGCCTTTGCGGTGTGCTCGGGCGGAACGAAGTAGGTGTGCGTGCCGTTGGCCTCGGCCGCCGACAGCGCGAGCATCTTGGGATGCAGCGCGGCGAGCACCACGGGCACCGGCTCCTTGGGCGCCGGCGCCAGGTAGAGCGCGTTCTTCATCTTGGGCAGATACTCTTTCATGTAGCTGTAGGGCTTGTCGTAGTTGTGGCCGCGCAGGTTGGTGACGAGCGGCTTGTGACTTACGCCGATGCCGAGCAGGAAGCGGCCGCCGGAAAGTTCGGCGACGGTTTTCGACGCAGCCGCCATCGTAACCGCGTCGCGAGCCCAGATGTTCGCGATGCCGGTTGCGATGGCGAGGCGATCGGTATGGCAGAGCAGGTACGCGGCGTGCGCGAACGGCTCGCGGCCGACGGCCTCGGGGATCCAAAGCGCCTTGTAGCCATTCTTCTCGACCAGTTTGGCGAACTCGGCGGTGTCCGCCGCGGGCATCGCGTCAAGGAAGAACCATATTCCGACTTTTCCAATATCCATGACTCTAGTAAGTAACGCGTCCGGGAAAAATGAACAAGGCAAGTGCAGGGCTGAGCCCTGCACTCTAATCACCTGCGCGGTGGGCGGCAGGGGGCAGGGGTGACCCCTGCACTCAGTGTTAAGGCCGCGCTCCGTTGTCGCGCGCGGGGTCTTGATACTGGCCAGCCGTGCCAACGCCCGGGCGTGGCCCATGCGCCTGATATTAAAACAAAGATGCGGCCTGACGGCCCGTTAGAACTTTTTTTTGTGTCATCCTGAGCGTAGCGAAGGAACCCGGATCCGGGATTCTTCGCTGCGCAGACTCCGCTCTGAATGACACGGGCGGTCGCGCGGCAGGGGTGCCCCTGCACCCGAGTCAGGAAGAAAACGAGCCAGTGCCCGGGACAGGTGCGAGGAACTTCACATAGATGAGTTCCGGGTCGCCCTCGTCGAGATTCTCGATGTAGCCGCTTTTGACGAAGCCCAATCGATCGCACAGCCGCTGCATCGGCAGGTTCGACTGATTGGTCGAAGTGAATAACTTGCCGGTCTGACAATCGAGCTCGGCCGCGCGCATCAGGGCGCGGCCAAGTCCGCGGCGGCGGAAATCGGGATGCACGATCAGCAGGCGCACGAAAAATTGCTCGAAGAAGCTTTCATCGGCGATGACGAAGCCGCGCACGACTACGTCGACGCGCGCGACTGCGACGCGGCCGTTGGCGCAAGCCTCGCCGATAAATCTGCGCCGTGGGGCGCCGGCATGGACAGTTTCGTCGAGCGCGCAAATGTGCGCAAAATCCTGACTGGAAGCCCGCTCGATTATCGTCATGATTCTCGCCAGAGGTACCAATATCCGTGAACGATGAAACTTCAGTCGATCCGTTGATAGTTCGCCGCGAGGCTCCGCTTGGATGGCTGGTGCTGAACCGGCCGCAAGTCCGCAACGCGCTCAATCTTAGGACCTGGCAGCGGATTGCGGAAGGTGTCGCGGAACTGGCGAGCGACGACGCGGTTCGCGTGATCGTCATGCGCGGCGGTACGCCGCAGGCGTTTATCGCGGGCGCGGATATCTCGGAGTTCCCGGCGCTGCGATCCGATGCGGCGCAGGCGCGTGCGTATCGCGACGCGCCCAACAATGCAATCGCGGCGCTGGTCGAATGCCGCAAGCCGATCGTCGCGATGATTTCCGGGGTATGCATCGGGGGCGGCGTGCAGGTCGCGCTCGCCTGCGACATCCGGATCGCGGCGCGCGGGACACGCTTCGGGGTTCCCGCCGCGCAGCTTGGACTGGCGTATCCGCTGGAAGGCGTCATCATGCTCGCGCATACGGTGGGCCCCGCCAACGCGCGTGATATCCTGCTGTCGGCGCGGCTGTTCGACGCGGAAGAGGCTCTGCAGATGGGGTTAATCAACCGCGTGGTCGATCCCGAAAAGCTCGAGGAAAACGTGCGCGACTACGTGCTCAAGATGGCGAGCAACGCGCCGCTGACGATGGCTGCCGCCAAGCTGGCGATTGGCGAGAGCCTCAAGGATCGCGAGGAGCGCGACGTGAAGGCGGTTTCGGCGATGGTCGCGCGATGCTTCGACAGCGAGGACTATCGCGAGGGCGTGCGCGCATTTCTGGAAAAGCGCCGGCCGAATTTCAGGGGCCGCTGAGCAGCCGGATTTATCGGGTCGAATCGAGAAGCGGAGGTGATCTGACGATGAGCGAAACAACCGCGCCCGGGGCGTCGCAGAATTTCTACTTCAATCCGTGGGACGAGAACTTTCGCGCCAATCCGTATCCGCATTACAAGCCGTTGCTCGCAGGTCCGCCGCGCATTATCGATTTGTTCGGGCCGGTCGCGATGGTCACTCGCTACGCCGACGTGATGGCGGTGCTGCGCGACCATGCGCACTTCTCTAGCGAGCGGCCGCGCGATCCCGCCGAACCGCGCAACGAGGGACCGTTTGCCGGCGCACGCACGATGCTGTTTTCAGATCCGCCGACGCATACCCGGCTGCGCCGCCTGGTCTCGCGTGATTTCACGCCGCGGCGAATCCGCGAGCTCGAACCGCGAGTCCGCGAGATCGCGAAAAATCTCATCGACCATGCCCAGCGCAAGGGCGAGCTCGAAGTGATGAGCGGGTTTGCCAACGCGCTGCCGGTGATGGTTATCGCAGAGATGCTCGGCGTGCCGCCGGACCATTATGAACGGTTCAAGCACTGGTCCGACACGGTGGTATCGGGCGAAAACACTCTGCCGGGGACTCCGCTGCCGGAGGGATTTCATACGGCGGTCAAGGCGCTGCGCAGCTATTTCGCCGAGGAGATTGACCGGCGGCGCAAGCATCCCGGCTCCGACCTGATAAGCGCGCTGGTCGCCGCGCACGACGACGCCGAAGCGATGAACGCCGACGAATTGCTGGCGTTCGTGCTGCTCCTGCTGCTGGCGGGCAACGAGACCACGACCAATCTGATCGGCAACGGGATGCTTGCGCTCGGGCGCAATCCCGCGCAGATGAATCTGCTGAGGCAAAGGCCGGAGCTGATGGCCAGGGCGATCGAGGAGATCCTGCGCTACGACGGACCGGTGCAGTCCACCGTTCGCTACACGAAGGAAGACATAAATCTGGGCGGGACCAAGCTGCCGGCCAACCAGGGATGCTTCGTAATCCTTGCCGCGGCAAATCGCGATCCCGCGCAGTTCGAAGATCCCGATCGTTTCGACATCACGCGCGAGCCCCGCGACCACGTCGCGTTCGGCGAGGGAATCCACTTCTGCATCGGCGCGCCGCTGGCGCGGATGGAGGGTGCGATCGCGATCGGCGCGATGCTCGAGCGCTTTGGGCGGCTGCGGCTGAAAGATCCCGCGATGAAACCGGCTTACAAGGGGTCGTACTTTCTGCGCGGTCTCGAGTCATTGCCGGTCGCGATCGATTGAATCCCGACGATCGATCCCGCGCCGCGCCGGATTTGAAATCCGAATCCGCGGCTGCGCCTGAGGAAGCGGGCAGGAGTATCCACCTTGGGCTGTTCGGCAGGACGCCGCCGTTCACCAGGCGCCAACGCCGGGTGTTCTTGATCGCGTCGACAGCGGGATTTTTCAACGACTACGATCGCGCGCTGTTAAGTCTGGCGCTCAAGCAGGTCCAGGCGGGGCTCAAGATCGCGGAGTCGCAGCTTGGCGCGGTGCTCTCGATGATCCGGCTCGGCTACCTGCTGACCTTGCTGCTCACGCCCTTTGCCGACGTGTTCGGGCGCCGCCGCCTGCTGCTCTACACGGTGATGGGCTACACGGTTTTCACCGGCCTGAGTGCGGTCGCACCGGGAGAGCGGACCTTCGTCATGTTCCAGATTGTCGCGCGCGCGTTCGCGGGCGCCGAAGCCGCGGTCGCGATGGTGATAGTGGCGGAAGAAGTTGACGCTGCGCATCGCGGATGGGCGATTGGGCTGCTCGGCGCGGTATCGTCGAGCGGCTACGGCCTGGCCGCGATCGTGTTCGCGTTTATCAACGTAATTCCATACGGATGGCGCGGGCTGTATGCGATCGCGCTGGTGCCGCTGGTGCTGATTATTCCGCTGCGCCGGGTGCTGCCTGAAAGCGCGCGCTTCGAGAAGGAGAAACTCGAAGGGCTGCGGCCGGTGAAGGTCTGGCAGCCGCTCGTGCAGTTATATAGCGCGTACCCGGGACGGCTCATGATGATGGTGTCGGTCGCGTTTCTTGCCTCGATGGGCGCCAGCGCCGCGGGCCTTCTGTTTCCGAAGTTTCTGCAGGAGACGCATCATTGGTCGCCCGCCAACGTCTCGTCGTTGTTTTTCTTCGGAGGAGCGCTGGGAATATTGGGCTCGATTATTGCGGGCCGCCTGAGCGACCGCTATGGCCGGCGCGTGATGGGCGCGGCGTTCATGTTCCTGTCGCCGATCCTGACTATCTGGATGTACACGGCGCCGGGTTGGTCAATTGTTCCGGCATGGATACTGGAAGAATTTTTCGACATCGCGGCGATCACAATCCTCAATGCGTACAGCGCGGAGTTGTTTCCGACCTCGTATCGTTCGACGGCGGGAAGCGCGCTGGCGGTCGCGGGCACGAGCGGCGGCGCACTGGGGCTGTTGTTCGAGAGCGTGCTGTTCAATATCACCGGCTCGCACGCGCGAGATGTCCGCTGCCTGACGGTCTTCTGGATAATCGCGCCGGCGATCATCTGGTTCCTTCCCGAGACCTCGGGACGAGAGCTCGAGGAAATCTCGCCCGAAGCGAATCCGATTTGATTTCGCGGGGCTCATCGACGCGCTAGATTTGCGCCTGAGCATGGGAGCAACGTTGCATCGCCGCTTGCCCGTCCGATTCGGCCCGTTTGCGATCGTGGTCGTCGTGCTCGCGTTGCTCGGATGCGCACGCGGTCCATGCGTCACGATAGTCGGCGCTGACGGCACGCCGCGCGCCACGGTTGCGGTCGAAGTGGCGAACACGGCGGCGCAGCGCGAGCTCGGCCTGATGTATCGCAAGCATCTCGACGATAATGCGGGGATGATCTTCGTTTTCCCGGATGCGGCGACGCGGAAATTCTGGATGCACAATACGGTGATTTCGCTCGACATGATTTTCGCGGACGCGGCGGGCCGGGTGCTGGGAATCGTCGCGAACGCGGAGCCGTTTTCCGACAAGCCGGTCGGCGTCGAGGGCGACGCGGAGTATGTGCTCGAAGTGAACGGCGGATTCTGCGCGAAAAACGCAGTCAAGGCCGGCGACCGATTGGATTTCTCGGGATTTTCAACCCACGCCTCGGAATAGCCTTTCCCATCGGTGTGTATCTCAAACTTTGACAAGCGGTCTTCGAGATCGGTAACCTCAAATTGTGAATAAGAGAATTCTGATCACCACGCCCTTCCCGTCTCTGGACGACGTGGCAAGAGAACTCGGCATCTCGAAGTCGCGCCAGAAGAAGATCGAAAAGTTGGTGGAAGGAATTATTGCATCCGACACATCTGAGCCGCGTGTACTAATGCGCAGAGGACTGGACAGCCGCCATCGTGACATCGACGGAACTATCGAAAAGAAGCGCGATGACACCTTAGTACGGACCTTAAGGAAGGAATATGGACCTGAATTTGCGCCGGGCTATCGGAGTGACGCAAAGCTTGGGACCGTTAAAAGGCGGGAAGGTGCCGACTCGTTGAGTGAATTACTCAAGCCTCGCAAGCGAAGAGCTTGAGCAAGCCGGATTCCAAAAGAGGGGGCGCGAATAAAGCCATTCCTCGAACCGGCCGTAAGAGGCTGCGCTCTTCAAGGGGCACAAGGATACAACCCTCCGCATTTCTGAACGTCCCATACGACGAACAATATGAGCCCCTGTACCTCGCCTTCATCGCGGGCTTGTGCGGCTTCGGCCTCGTTCCTCGCGCAACTCTCGAAATTCCAACCAGCGACCGCAGGCTGGACCGAATCGTGAAGCTGATGCGTAGCTGCCGATATTCATTTCACGATCTTTCGCGAATCCAGGTCGATCGCGAGAAGCCGCGCACGCCCCGATTCAACATGCCTTTCGAGCTGGGACTCGCAGTAGCATGGGCAAAGATTGCCAGCCCAGCACATCGATGGGTTGTACTCGAAGAGGTTCCTTATCGCCTTACAAAATCGTTGAGCGACCTGAATGGTACCGATCCGCTCATTCATCACGGCAACGCCGAAGGTGTTCTCGAAGCGTTGTCGAACGCGCTTTACAGGAACACCAGGAGTCCCAATTTCAACCAGCTGGAAATGATCTATCGCGACTTGAAGGCGGCAGCATCGCAGTTCAGATCGGGCAGAAAAGGCGGCAGCCTGTTTGAAGCACGTGCGTTCAAGTGGCTGGTGCTGGCGGCTCAATCGCTTGCTGAGAAACAGGTGGCACCATTGATCCGTCGCAAGCGCGCCTGACGACCCGCTTTAACCCGCCGCGAACATGCGGTATCTATGCTTGCCGGTGGCGCGTGACGGGCGCTTGTTTGCCGGGCGTCTATCCAGCTTGATTGCGGTTGTGAAAAATGGGCCTTAAAGAAAATCTCGAACGACTTCAGCAACTCACCCGCGAGGCGGAAGCGGCCGGCGGCCATGATCGGCTCAAGAAGCAGCGCGCACAGGGCCGCATGACCGCGCGCGAGCGGGTCGAGTTTCTCCTCGACCGCGGATCGTTCGTCGAGATCGACAAGTTCAAGACGCATCGAATCACCGACTTCGACATGGCGGAGAAAAAAATCCCCGGCGATGGCGTCGTGACGGGCTACGGCACGATCGACGGGCGGCAGGTGTGCATCTTCAGCCACGATTTCACGGTCTTCGGCGGCAGCCTGTCGGGCGCGTTCGCGGAGAAGGTCTGCAAGGTGATGGACCTCGCCATGAAGACCGGATGCCCGGTGATCGGACTCAACGACGGCAGCGGCGCGCGAATCCAGGAGGGCGTCGTGTCGCTGGCGGGCTACGCGGATATTTTTCTGCGCAACGTAATGTCGTCGGGAGTGATCCCGCAGATTTCAGCGATCATGGGACCGTGCGCCGGCGGCGCGGTATATTCGCCGGCGATGACGGACTTCATCGTGATGGTGCGCGATACGTCGTACATGTTCATCACCGGGCCCGACGTGATTCGAGCGACCACGCACGAAGAGGTCACGATGCAGGAGCTTGGCGGCGCAGACACGCACAGCCAGAAGTCAGGCGTGTGCCATCTCGAGGCCGACGACGACGCGGGCGCGCTCGCGATGATCCGGGAACTGCTTTCATATATGCCGTCGAACAATGTCGACGACCCGCCATTCGTCGCCGGCGGTGACGATCCCGCCCGCTGCGATGCCGCGCTCGATTCGATCGTCCCCGAAAATCCCAACAAGGCTTACGACATGGGCGAGATCATCGGGCGCGTGGTCGATGACGGGCAGTTCCTGGAAGTGCAGAAGGACTACGCGCACAATATGCTGATCGGGTTCGCGCGGCTCGGCGGCTACTCGGTCGGCGTGGTCGCGAATCAGCCGGCGTTTCTGGCGGGATGCCTCGATATCGACTCGTCGGTGAAGGCGGCGCGATTTGTGCGCTTCTGCGACGCGTTCAATATTCCAATCGTCACGTTCGTGGATGTGCCGGGTTTTCTGCCCGGTAGCTCGCAGGAGTTCGCCGGAATCATCAGGCATGGCGCGAAACTGCTCTACGCTTTCTGCGAGGCCACCGTGCCGAAGGTGACGGTGATAACCCGCAAGGCTTACGGCGGTGCGTACGACGTCATGTCGTCAAAGCATATTCGCGGCGATTTCAATTTTGCGTATCCGAGCGCCGAGATCGCCGTGATGGGACCCGAGCAGGCGATCAACATTGTTTTTCGCAACGAGCTCGCCAAGGCCAAAGACGCAGTCGCCGAGCGCGCGCGGCTGGCCGAGGACTATCGCAAAACTTTTGCCAATCCGTTCAAGGCGGCCGAGCTTGGCTATATAGATGAAGTGATCATGCCGCGCGACACGCGTCCCAAACTGATCGGCGCACTGAAGGCGCTCGCGAACAAGCGCGACAAGAATCCGCCGCGCAAGCACGGCAATATTCCACTTTGAGCAACAGCGTCCCGAGCAGCACTGGCCCCGCGCGACAACGGAGCGCGGTCTTAACACTGGGTGCAGGGGTCACCCCTGCCGCGCGATTAGCTCGCGTGGGCCGGATTCAGTATACAATTTGGAGAGCGTGAGCCCGGTCTGAAAGACGGCCGGAGCCGGGGAAGATTGATGTTCAAGCGGATTCTAATCGCCAACCGCGGAGAGATCGCGGTACGGATCATCCGCGCATGCCGCGAGTTGGGAATCGAATCGGTCGCCGTCTATTCGGACGCCGATCGCGCCGCGCTGCACGTGCGCGAGGCCGATCACGCCTACCCGGTCGGCCCGGCGCCCGCGGCCCAGAGCTATCTTAACACCGCGAAAATCCTTGAAGCCGCGAAGTCTTCCAGGGCCGATGCGGTTCATCCGGGTTACGGCTTTTTCTCTGAACGCGCCGCGTTTGCGCGCTCGGTGCAGCGCGCCGGACTGACCTGGATCGGGCCGCCGGCGGACGCGATCGAGCGGATGGGCGACAAGGTCGAGGC
>Ga0187859_10000833_pt1 | contig 20174 bp, 12 predicted proteins | sample June2016WEW_10_1_2_FD_133019 | JGI IMG/M metagenome (GOLD analysis project Ga0187859, IMG submission 133019) | Peatland microbial communities from SPRUCE experiment site at the Marcell Experimental Forest, Minnesota, USA - June2016WEW_10_10 | ecosystem: Environmental > Terrestrial > Soil >...
CTTCCAGATACAGCTCGACAGCCTCGGCAAGGTTCGCCAGGGCTTCGTCAATCGTGTGACCCTGGCTGGCCACGTCAACCTCCAGGCACTGCGCGATGAACCAGTCCTCTTCCTGGTGCAGCGCCGCAGTGAGAGTACGCGGCATCTCTGGCATGCTCCCAGGATGGCCGTCCGCTGACCGGGCGAGCGGGCCGTAGGCCAAGCCCCACGCCAGCCTTCTCAGATCCTGGCCAGCCGCCCACGTCGCGGCCCCTCGCGATCACGGATACGGGCCGCCTTTGCAGCCTGAGGTACCGCATCAGCCCGTCCATGCCCTCGGTCGCAGAGCGCAGGTATGAGCCGCCTCGCACGTTCAGATGATCTTCGGCATTTACTCTGCGTGCCCGATGATCGCCCGCTCTTGATCGAGAATTCTGCCTTCGTGGAACGGGTTATTCGTTCCACGGTCCTGGTTCGCGATCAGGCTGGACCAGAGAAAATGTGCCTCTGAGCTGTAGATATTCCGAGCCGCCTATCGGAATCGAACCGATGACCTACGCGTTACGAGAGGCATGCTCCCGCGCCCCGCAGCCGCTACCTGCACAAACAGCACGGCGGATAGCGCGTGAAGCACTGATTCCACTGGAATTTCGCGGCCTCTCGTTCCACGACCCGTTCCACGCCACGAGTGCGTGAGGTGGGAGACCGGCTTAGGAGTAGTCCCAGAAATTAGAAGCTATCCAGGGCCAGGCGCTGTAGCCACCTGGCATAACGCGGGTCGCGGCGGAGCGTTATAGCCAAAGTTTCCTGCTCACTCAGCTCAAGCAGAAGAACCGCCGGGTGAGACACTGCGCTGTCGCTTGTGCCAGCGTGATCCTGGGAGCGCGCTCTCGCGTGCCCATCCTGCTGCTCATTCCGGGAGTCTGGGCGTCCCCGCCGGGGGCTTGCCGCTGGTCAACGAGAACACAAAGCGTGATGCTTTGATCACAAGTGTGCAGGCTGCGGCTCCGAGTGGGCGGCGCGCCCATGAGTCGGCAAATCGCCCGGTTCACCGTCCGATCACAGGCACGCAATGGACACGCTGTCTGATGTGTGTAGGAGTACCCCGAACGACGCTGGGCCGGTTCGTCAGCGAGAATGTCGAACCGGGCACCCGCGTCATCACCGACGGCTGGAACGGGTACAACGGCCTCGCTTCCTCTGGCCGGGTACCTCCACGAGCGGCGCAGGCAGAGGGCGGCAGCCAGCCGCGGCGAAGACCCCGGCGCACTGCTGCCCGCCGTGCACCGGATCGCCTCGCCCGCCAAGCGGTGGCTGCTGGGCACCCACCAGGGCTCGGTGAACGAGGCACACCTGCCCGCGTACCTGAACGAGTTCACCTTCCGGTTCAACCGGCGCCGCTCCCGCAGCCGCGGCCTGGTGTGCTACCGGGTCCTGGAACTCGCCGCAGGCCACGATCCGGTTCGCTACTCCGACATCATTGCCGCCAGGAAGCCACGGAACCAGCTCCCGCTACGGCGCGGTGCCGGTCATCCGCCGAGCCTGGAACGGCCGCCAGCCAGGCGGCCCTGGAGAGCCGCCGAGATGCAGCTCCAGCTCCCCCTCCGGTTAACTGCATATCCCAGATCGGTGTTATCTGCAGCAGAGCGTTCGGCTGCTCATCCGTACCGGCGCAGTTCGTGGAAGAATTCGTCGATGATGTGCAGCTGGCCGGAGCGGACGACCTCGTCGTAGACGTACTTCCCCACCGCGAGGTCGAGCACTCCGAGGCCGAAGGGAGAGAACACCACTGGCCGGTCCGCCGGTATGGTCACCCGCCCCGCCATCACGTCGTCCAGCGTGCCGTGCAGGAAGTTCCGGTTGCCCGTGAGCTGTTCGGCTAGATGCGGCGAGGTGCTGGCCTTGAGGCAGTGCTCGATGTCGTCGACGATATTGGCCGAGGCGAGCAGGATCTCCGGCGCGAGGTCGCGCAGCGACACGTGCAGCACCAGCGGATTGTGCTCGAACCATGACAGGTCGCTGACGTGCGGCTGACCGGCGATGGTGGCGAAGATGATCAGGTCGCTGGAGCGGATCAGCTGCTCGGCGCTGTCGTGCACGGTGATCCGGCTGGCGGTGCCCGGCTGCTCCAGGTAGCCGCGGAAGCCGGCCGCACTGTCTGCGGATAGGTCGTGCACGCCGATCTGGTCGAACGACCAGCCGGTGCCGGCCAGGAAGGTGTGGATGTAGCGGGCGATCAGGCCCGTCCCGAAGAACCCGACGCGCGCCGGACGCGGCCGGCCGCGGCTGAGCCAGTCAGCCGCCGAAGCGGCCAGCGCGGCCGTCCTGGTGGCGCTGATGATCGAGGCTTCCAGGCAGGCGAACGGGTAGCCGGTGTCGTGGTCGTTGAGGATCAGCACGGCCGAGGCTCTCGGCAGGCCGGCCGCCACGTTCTGCGGGAAGCTGGAGATCCACTTCAGGCCATCGACCCGGAGCGGCCCGCCGATCGAGGCGGGCAGCGCGATGATCCGGGCGGACGGGCGGTCAGGGAATCGCAGGAAGTAGGACGGCGGGTTCACCGAATCACCGGCGCTATGCAGCCGGTAGGTGGCCTCGACCAGCTTCACGATCTGGTTCTCGCGCCCCTGCAGCGCGGGCTGGACCTGGGCACCGCCGATCACCGCGAACGGTGGCACGGTGACCAGCCCCCCATCGCGGACTCCGCGGCGGTGGAACCGGTGGTCGTCATCCGGTGGTCACCTCGGTGGTCGGCGAGCAGTCCGCCAGCCGCACCGCGTCGGCCATCGCCACGAGCACCTCGCGCGGTCCATCGTAGGGTTCCCTGCTGTGCGCGGTGCGGATGTTGTCCACGAGCATCAGGTCGCCGGCCTGCCAGGGCTCGCGCGCCGTGTTGGCCTCGTAGACCTCGTTGAGCAGCTGCACGATGTCCTCGTCGATCGGGTCGCCATTGCCGAAACGGGTATTGAATGGCAACCCGTCGGCGCCGTAGACGTCCACCAGGTACTCGCGCACCTCGGGGTCTATCGTCCGTTCGTTGAGGAACGCGATCTGGTTGAACCAGCAGCGCTGGCCGGTGAGCGGGTGATGCACCACGGCGCTGCGGTGCTGCCTGGTGCGCAGTCCGCCGTCGGGTTGCCACTCGAACTCGATCGCGTTGGCGTGGCAGTAGCTCTCGACGGCGCCACGGTCATCGGTGCCGAACGCCTCAGCGATTGACGCCCCGATGTCCTCGTTGTAGTTGCGGGTGAGCAGCCAGCCCTCCCGCTCGAACCGTTTGATCAACTCGGTGGGCAGGGCGTCGAGCACAGTCGGGGAGTCGGCCACCGCGGTGGCCCCGCCGTCGGTGGCCGCGGCCAGGCACGCGAACAGCAGCAGGCCGGGGAACTCAAGGGTGTAGCTCAGTTCGTGGTGCATGCACATCGGCTGGCTCGGCGGCCACTTCGATGCGGAGTACACGCCGCCGGGGTAGGCCCGCCGGGTTGCGAAGGCCTCCTTCTCGGTCATCAGACCGGTGGCCAGCCGCCGGAAGATGGCACCAGCCCCGGCCGCCCCATCCAGGCCGAGGCCGCGGACCAGGACACAGCCATGCTCGGCGACGACGGCGCGGAGCGCGTCCCGGTGCTGGGCCGCCCAGTCCGGCGCGTCGCCGGTGGCCTCGGCCTGCAACACCGGGGGTTTGCCGGGTCGCAGGTCCGGGTGAAGCAATGACGCGGGAGATGAGAACGACATCTCCATGTCCTTTCAGTAGCTGTTCACGAACAAGCCGACTATCTTTCGGCACCGTCGGTGCCCGGCAGTGGCTGGAGCAGCCCGTTGCGCCGCCCGGGCCTGCCGTCGACAAGCCCGGCCAGGTCGGCGAGGATGGGGTGACGGGTGAGGTCTTTGAGCGATACTGCACGGTTCAGGGTGATCGCTAGCTTCACGGCCGACAGCGAGGTGCCGCCCAGGTCGAAGAAGTGGTCGTGGCGGCTGATCTGGCCGGGCGGGATGCCGAGTACCTTCGCCCATGCGGCGGCCAGCCGCCGTTCGGCCGGTGTGCTCGGCGCCTGGTAGTTTTCCTCGGCAACGTCGAGTTCCCCGGCGAGCGCCGTCAGCGTCTTCGTGTCGATCTTGCTGTTGGCGGTCAGCGGCAGGTTTTCCTGCCAGTGGAACGCGGTGGGGACCATGTAGGCGGGCAGCGACCCGGCCAGCCGGTCTCGCAGGAGGGTGGCCTCGAGTGGCCGCTGGCCGGAGTAGAAGGCCACCAGGTGCTTGCTCTGGCCGGCCCGCCCGGCGACCACCACCGCGCCGTCGCGGACACCGTCCACCCGCAGCAGGGTGTTCTCGATCTCGCCGATCTCGATGCGGAAGCCGCTGATCTTGACCTGGCTGTCGCGGCGGCCCAGGAACTCCAGCTTGCCGTCGGGCCGCCAGCGGCCGTAGTCCCCGCCCAGGTAGAGCCGCTGGCCCGGACGGTGCGGATCGGCCATGTAGGCCAGCCGGGTGCGCTCGGGGTCGTTGACGTACCCGCGGCCTACGCAGACCCCGGAGAAGACGATCGCGCCGGGAGCGCCGAGCGGCACCGGTGACAAGTGCTCATCGACGACGTAGACGTGCACGTTGCTGACCGGGCGGCCGAGCGGGACCCGTTCCCCGTCCGGCGCCCGGTCCATGACCTCGTGGTTGGTGTCGTCGGAGGTCTCGGTCAGGCCGTACGCGTTGACCAGCTTGATGCCGGGTTCGGCCGTGAACCAGCGCTGTGCGAGCTCCTTCTTCAGCGCCTCGCCGGTGACCGACACGCACCGCAGGTCCGGCAGCTCACGCGGGTGCTGCTCCAGATGGGACAGGACGGCTTCAAGGTAGGACGGCACGACCTGTACGACGTTAACCCGACCGTCAGCGAGCGTGTCGACGAACCGCTGGACATCCAGGATCACCTCCTGCTCGATCAACAGGGTCCGCCCGCCGGCCAGGAGCGCGGAAACCAGTTGCCACAGCGAGATGTCGAAGCACTGCGGCGCGGTCTGGGCGACCACCTGCCCCGCGCCGATGCCCAGGTCGCCGATCTTGGCGAACAGGTGGTTGAGCATGCCCGCGTGCTCGCACATCGCCCCCTTGGGCTCACCGGTGGAGCCGGAGGTGAAGTAGATATAGGCGAGCTGGTCCGGCGCGACGCCGACGCCGAGATCCCCATCGGCATAGTCCTCCTTGCAGGCCGCGTCGATCAGCAGCGTCTGGACGCCGGGCAGCGAGCCGAGGGCCTGGTCGAGGGTGGTGGTGCTGCCGGGCTCGATCAGTACCAGCCCGCATCCGGCCCGGGACAGCGTGGCCGCGATGCGGTCGGCCGGGAAATGCGGCTCGATGGGCAGGTACACGCCGCCCGCCTTGAAGACCGCCAGGACGGCGGCCATCCAGCCCAGGTTGCGCTCGGTCACCACCGCTACCACGCCTTCGCGGCGCAGCCCCCGCGCCAGCAGAGCCCGGCCCAGCCGGTTGGCCCGGGCGTTCAGCTCCCGGTAGCTCCATTGCCGGTCGCCGTGCACGGCCGCGACCGCGTCCGGGTGCGCCTTAACCTGCTGCTCGAACAGCTCATGGAACCGGCGGTCCGGCAGCTCCCGGCGTGGCCCGGCGAGCCCTTCGAGCTGGAAGCGCAGTTCCCCCGCCGACAGCAGGCTCTGCCGCCCGTGCTCGGCATCCGGGCCGACGGCGATCAGCGCGAGCGCGGTCAGGTGATAACCGGCGATCCTGGCCGCGCAGTCCGTGTCAAGCACGTCGGTCCGGTACCGCAGCCGCAGCACCAGCCGGCCGCCGGGCCGGCCGATCCCCACCCGCAGCACGGTGCCAGTAGCCAGCCCGCCGCCGTCGCCGGCATGGCCGCCATCGTGGCCGGCCGGGTCGAACTCGGTCTCGAACGATGGCCCAGTGACGCCCAGCTCGCGGCGGAGATCACCCACCGGGAAGTCCTTGTGCGACAGCAGCTGCGCCTCGGCGCTGTGCGCCTCCAGCAGCAACCTGCGCCACGAGCCGGGCCCGGTGGCCAGCCGGCACGGCAGCGGCGCGCCGCCCCCGCCGGCGACATAGCCGGTCACCACCTCCGGCTCGCCGGACAGCGCGGCCAGGACCTTGGCGTGCGCGGCCAGCAGCACCGAGCCGAGCGGCACGGCCAGCTCGTCCGCCCGCCGGCGCAGCGCCGCCGCGAGATCATCGGGGATCGCCGCCTCATGCCCGGCGACACCAGCCATCGGGTGCAGGCTCCACCGCGGGATCGCGGTAGAGCCGCCGGCGGTGAGCAGACCGCGCCAGAACTCCCGGCCAGTCCCTGAAGTGGCCGCCGTGTCAGGCGAGCTGATCGTTGCCATGTCACATCTCCCTGGCCGGGTTTCCGCCCCACCGTGCGTGCTCTGGCACGTCCTCGCCTTTCATCAGGAAGGAGTCGGGGGCGAGCACCGCGCCGGCGCCCATCGTCACGCCGTAGTGGACCATTGCGCCGACCCCGAGGGTGCAGCCGGCCCCGAGCGTGCTCCGGTCCGACTTGAAGGTGCCGTCCTCCTGCGAGTGGCACTGGATCTTGGTGTTCGCGTTGAGCATGCAGTCGTCCCCGATGGTGGTCAGGGTCCGCTCCGTCAGGTAGCAGCCGTCGTCGAAGACCCTCCGGCCGACCCGGACCCCCAGCCCCCGCCAGATCAGGTTCTTGAACGGGGTGCCGTCGAACATGTGCAGGTACGCCTCCCCGGGCACCTTCCAGAGGCGTTCGTGGCGCCAGAAGTACGGGTCGTAGATGGAGCAGTACCTCGGCTGCAGCCGGCGGAATGCCCTGAGCGCCCGCTCCACCAGCACGAAGTAGACCGGGGTGATCAGGATGCCGAACACGAACAACGCGGCCATCCAGATCTGTGCGTATCCGCCGTAGGAATCGAAGGCGGCCAAGCCGAATACGGTGATCAGGAAGACCTCCAGCCACCGTCCGACCAGGAACACGCCCATGGTCCGGATGTTGTGCCGGTTCTTCGCGGACAGGCGGCGGCGCAGTTCGTCTCCGGTCCGCAGATGGTCGAACCGGCTGTCCCGCTCCACCGACCGCGGGATCTCGAAGGACGGCGAGCCCAGCAGGCCCACTCCTTCGCGGATCTCCCCGTCCAGCGGGATCATCACCTTGGTTGCGAGCAGACAGTTATCGCCCGTCCTGCCTCCCGCGGGATAGGCGATGTTGTTCCCGATGAAGTTGTGCGGCCCGATCGACACCCGGGACAGGCGGAAGGACGTGCTGGAGAAGTCGGCGTTCATCATGGACAGCCCGTCGGCGACCATCGTTCCGCTGCCGATGGAGGTCAGGTACGGGGTCTCGTGCCCGACCTCAGTGCCGAAGTTCGACCCCGTCTGCTCGACCTGCGACAGGTCATACCCCAGCCAGCGCAGGTAGCGGACGATGTAGGAGCTGTCACCGAAGAAATGCGTGAAGAACTTTATGCCCGTCATCTTCGCGATCATCCGGTGGACCCGGTCGTGGAAGCCGTACAGGGGATAGACCCGGTCCGGCTGAATGAACAGGTTCAGCAGCCGGGGGACGGTGACCACCCACAGCAGGCCGACGAGCAGGGCACCGAAGAAGAACACGAGGGAGACGGCCGCCGCGTCGATGTAGAGCGTCCGCGACGTAATCGCATCCGTGCCCGGATTCAGCACCTTGCTCAGCGACGGTACCGCGGTCAGCAGCAGGAACACGCCCCCTTCGACCAGCGGCAGGTACAAGAAGAACACACACAGCAAGGTGACAGCGCAGAACCTGACCCGGCGCAGCGTGCCGCAGCGAGCCGGGGCGACCCTCAGGTAGTTCACCTCCGTGCGCTGGGCCGGGCACCCGTGCCACCGCTCGCCGTCCGCTACCGCCTGGCCGCTGTACAGCGCGGAGGCGTGCCCGAGCTGCGCCCCGTCGCCCATCGATGTGCCGATGTCGAGCACGCTCTTCTCGCCGACGAACACATCCTGGCCGAGGGTGACCGTACCGGTCTGGATCCAGCCCGCCTGCGCCCGGTAGCACTGGAAGAACGCGTCCTTGCGGATCACCGTGCCCGCGCCGATGGTCAGCAGGTCGGTGCACACGGGCACATGGTGGGAGAAGATCACGGCGCCTGCCCCGACCTTGGCGCCCAGCGCCCGCAGATAAAGCGTATACAGCGGCGAACCGACGGTCAGGAAAGCCAGCGGGTTCGACCGGACCAGCGTCTTGACGATCCAGAAGCGGACATACGCCAGGCTCCAGATGCGGATCTGCTGGGGCTTCCACCGGCCAATCAGCACCCATTTCGCCAGGATCGGAAGGGTGCACAGCACCACGAACCCCGCGCCGCCGAACAGCACCGCCCGCAGGTAGGTGCTGACAAAACCTGAGCCGGCCGAGATCCACGCATAGGCGCGGGCGCCAACCAGCGCGGCCACCCAGGCATAGCCGAGGAAAAACAGGAACTGCAGCATTCCGCAGAAGACATACTGCCGCGTGCTGGCCGGCGCCGCCACCCCGGCCGGCGCCGGAACCGCCACCTCGGCTGGCGCCGGAACCGGCGACCCAGCCGGGGCGGGCGCGGCGTCCGCCAGCGCCGTCGCGAGGCTTCTGATCGTCGGATGCCGGTAGATGTCCCTCATCGACACCGGCGGCAGGTCCCCCCGCTTCCTGACCCGGGCACAGAACTGCGCCATCAGCATCGAGTCAGCACCCAGGTCATCGAAGAAGTTGCTGTCGGCCGGCACCCGCTCGGCATGCATGACATCCGCCAGCACCCCAGCCAGGATCGTCTCGGTGCCGATCGACAGGCCGGCGCACCCAGGCTGGGTGGCTGAAGATTGAGCTAGATCGGCGGTCAGGATCTCGGCCGATTTACTCACCATGTGAGCTCCTTGAAGCGGAAGTCGTCAATTTCGTGACCCGTCCCGGCAGGCACGTGACATGCGTGCCGGTCTCCGCGCCGATGGCGCGGGTTCAGGCGGCCGGGAGCCGGCGGCCGGCCCGTCGGAGCCGAGCACGTCCTGGCCGTAGAGATCCTGCAGCCAGTTGGCCTGGTAGATGGTGTCGAGGTAGCGCTCGCCCAGGTCCGGGGCGATGGCCACCGCGGTGAGGTCACGCGCGTCATGCTGGGCCAGCCAGCCCATCGCGCCGCTGACCACCGTGCCGGTGGAGCCGCCGAACAAGAATCCGCGCCGGGCCAGGCGATGGCAGGCGCGGATGGTGTCCGCCTCCTCGACCCGCACCACCTCATCCACATAGGACTCATCCAGCAGCGGCGGACGGATGCTCATGCCCAGGCCGGGAATCATTCGGCGGCCCGGCGCACCACCGAAGCTCACCGAGCCGACGCTGTCGACCGCGACGACCCGCACCGGGCGGGGCCACTCCCGGAAGTAACGCGCGCAGCCCATCAGGGTCCCGGTCGTGCCGGCCCCGACAAACAGCACGTCCAGTTGCGGGAACTCGCGAGCGATCGCCGGTGCCGTCGTGCGGTAATGCGCCATCCAGTTGCCCGGATTGGCGTACTGGTTGAGCCACACGTACCGGTCGTCGGAGGTGCACAGCGCGTGGATATAGTTCAGCCGCGCGCCCAGGAAACCGCCGACCGGATCCGGCTCGGTGATGACGTGCACCTGGCCGCCCAGCGCCTCCATCAGCAGCCTGGTCGACAGGTTGCAGCGGGAGTCAGTCACGCACAAGAACCGGTGGCCCTTGCTCGCGGTGATCATGCTCAGCGCCACGCCCAGGTTCCCGGACGAGGACTCCACCAGGACCGACCCCGGCGTCAGCACCCCATCCCGGTCGGCGGCCTCCACCATCTCGGTCGCGGCCTTCACCTTGATCGAGCCGGCGAAGTTGAACCCCTCACACTTCAAGAACAGCGAACGCCCGAAGACCGGCCGGACGTCAACGTAAAGCTCGTCCTCATTGAATTCCTGCGGAACCGATATGACCGTCACAATGACCCCTCCCGACAGCACAGCACTCGGCTGCCCACCGTGACTGTTCCTCCCAGTATCGTAGCTTTCATCCCTGGTGTCCCGGGTGCCGCCTGGGTTTCTTCACGCCTCGCCTACCGGTTACCGGTGCGGTATCAACGACGTCGGGCAGGTGCCGCGGCTTCTGCCAGACGTGACCGCAACGCTCACATGCACCCGGCAGCCGGGCGTCGCACCGCTGATGTAGTAGCCGATCTTCGCGTTTCCCTCGGCGTTCGCCTTGCCGGTGTGCTTCGTGTTGACCGTCTTTTGATGGGCTGTGGTGACGTCGGCGTACCCGACGGTGCCCACGGTCACGTAGATGGTGGTGTAGTCCATCGGCCGGCTGTTGCTCATCGAGGCGTGACACCGCAGTGCAGCCGCCGGGGCCGTCGTCGTGCCGACAGCCGCCATCGCCGGGGATGTCATGAACATCGCCCCGGCCGTCGCCGGGGGCCGCCAGCGCGACGAGTGTCCGTCCTACGTAACGCTTCATATCCGCTCCGATCGCTCCGTTGCGCCGTATCGGACTCGTGCCATGTCGCAGCACGGTGATACCAGGAGGACCTCCTGATCGTGTCTGACCGTTCCGCGGAGGCGCAGGGTCCTCCCACACCCAGATCAGCGAGCGGACCCGGGTGTCCAAGGTGACCGTGGGCCATCACAGTGTTGCTGCGCATGACGATCTCACCCAATTCTGCGGGTGTCTAGACGGAGTCGAGCAGGTCGGTGCGGGCCTGGCCGACGGCGGCAAGCATGGGCTATCATCTTGTGTACGGGCAGGCGGCCGGAATGGTTTGCTGCGGCGGTCGCGAGCAGGAAAATGGTGAGCAAGGAAGACGGCTATGTGCCGCACCGGTCCTGTGTGACGGTGAGCCTGCTTGATCGGCCGGTGGACGGGTCGGTCGGCGCGCCCGCGCGAGCGGGCCTCCCAAGGCTAGAGCGCGGCGCGGGAAGCGCCGACGCGGTGCCGCGTAGCGGCGCCGCGTAGCGGCGCCGCCTTGACCTGACAACGGCGCAACTCGGCAACGGATCAGCTCACCTCAGGCAACACATTACGAGGGGCCCGCCCGCGCTGCACTCTGCTGGCTCAGTCGAGGAACTCGAGAAAATCGTCGGTGGTCAAGGCCGCCTGTCTCAGGATCGACGCCAAAGTGCCGCGCTTCACGACGCCGTGCTGCGGGATGACGGCCACGCGCCCCTCCCGGTTCCGGCACACCGCATGACTGCCCTTGGTCCGCACATGGGTGAAGCCGACTGACTCCAGCGCCTTGGTGACCTTCCGAACCGGCAGGTCGGAAAGCGAAGGGCTCACGCAGCGGGCAGCTCATCCCGTCCATGCCGTCGCCCGTAGAGCGCAAGTATGAGCCGCCTCGCACGTTCAGACGATCTTCGGCATTTACTCTGCGTGGCCGATGATCGCCCGCTGTCGATCGAGAATTCTGCCTTCGTGGAACGGGTTATTCGTTCCACGGTCCTGGTTCGCGATCAGGCTGGACCAGAGAAAATGTGCCACTGAGCTGTAGATACTCCGAGCCGCCTATCGGAATCGAACCGATGACCTACGCATTACGAGAGGCATGCTCGCGCACCGCATAGCCGCTACCTGCATAAACAGCACCGCGTATAGCGACTGAAGCGCTGATTGCACTGGAATTTCCCGGCCTCTCGTTCCACGACCCGTTCCACGCCGGAGGCGTCGTCACGCCCGCTCCGCCAGCACCGGCTCCCCGCCGCTGGCCCGGTCCTGCACCGGCGCGAGGTGAGGCGGCGGCAATCATCCCGGCTGGGTGATGCCTACTGGGCCGCGGCGTCGCAAGATATAAGCCAGTAGGCGCTGGAGAGCCAGCGGAAATTTTCCGGCTGGCCGGTCCTGCCAGGTCATCGCGGGCCCGGCGCTTAGGGCCTGACACACGGGCCGGCTGGCCCTTTCAGAACGGGAGGTGGGCCGGATGGCGGCGCAGGTGATCTCGCATCCGAGCATCGATGAGCGCAGGGCTGCTGGCAAGCAGACCCGCAAGCGGACGCCTCCGTCGAGTCATACGGGGTGGCGCCCAGCCGCGGATCGGCCTGACCCGGTGGCCTTGCTGGAGGCGCAGAACCTCACGCGGGAGCCGGATCTCGTACCGGTCCGGCACGGCCGGATGATGGTCTCGCCGTTCACCTTCTACCGGGGCGCGGCCAAGATCATGGCGGCGGACCTGAAGGATACGCCGGTGGCTGGCCTGGATGCCCAGCTGTGCGGCGACGCCCACCTGTCGAACTTCGGGGTGTTCGCCTCGCCGGAACGGCGGCTGCTGTTCGACCTGAACGACTTCGACGAGACGCTGCCAGGGCCGTTCGAGTACGACGTGGAGCGGATGGCGGCGAGTTTTACGATTGCGGCCCGCAACAACGGATTCTCCAAGGCCGACGCGCGGGCGGTGACCCTGGCGGCGGTGACGGCCTACCGGGAAGCCATGGCCGAGTTCGCGCAGATGCCGACGATGGACATCTGGTACGCCCACCTCGATGAGGACGAGCTGATGGGCGCGATCCGCAGCACGGTGGCCGAGACGAAGAAGGATGCCAAGGGGGCGAAGAAGGGGAAGAAGGGCGGGAAGCAGCACAAGCTGGCCTTGCGGGCGGAGAAGCGGGCGGAGAAGAACGCCGCGAAGGCGCACACGCGTGACAGCGTGCAGGCGCTGTCCAAGCTCGGTGAACTCGTTGATGGGCAGTACCGGATCGTCAGCCAGCCGCCGGTCATCGTCCCGGCTCGCGACCTGGCCGCTACGTTCAGCTTGTCCCCGGACGAGGTTATGCCGGTAATCCAGGAGCAGTTCCGCCAGTACCGGGCCACCTTGCAAGAGGACCGGCGACGCCTGCTGGAGCAGTTCGAGATCGTGGACGCGGCCCGCAAGGTCGTGGGCGTGGGCAGCGTCGGCACCCGGGCGTTCATCGTCCTGCTGCAGGGACGCGACGCCCAGGATCCCCTCTTTCTGCAGATCAAGGAGGCCACGGCCTCAGTGCTGGAAGACCATCTGGGCAAGAGCCGTTATGAGCAGCACGGCGAGCGCGTGGTGCAGGGACAACGGATGATGCAGGCCGCCAGCGATATCTACCTGGGCTGGACCAAGGGCCTGGACGTGAACCGCCACTACTACTGGCGCCAGCTCCGCGACATGAAAGGGTCCGTGCTGGTCGAGCTGATGACACCGCTCGGCCTCACGTTCTACGCACGCACCTGCGGCTGGACCCTGGCCCGGGCGCATGCCCGGTCGGGAGACCCGGTCGCCATCGCCGCTTACTTGGGCGCCAGCGACGCGTTCGACAAATCGATCACGGACTTCTGCGAGCGCTACGCCGACCAGAATGAGCGCGACTACCAGGAATTCGTAGCCGCCGTCCGGTCCGGGCGGCTAGAAGCCGTCGAGGGGGTCTGACGGCGGGACGCGCATGCTAGTGCCTGGACCCCGTGATCGTGGCTGGCCAGCCGGAGGGAACGCGGCGGGCCGCTGAGTGTCCGCCCGCCGCAACCACGGGTCACGGGAATCAAATGGTCCCGGCGGTCCGGAGACGCCATCCCGGCGGCCCGCAGGCCGAGTTTGGCCCGTGTCGCATGGATGTCTGCTGCTCATCGGGCCCTCCAGGGCGGTCGTTGTGGATACCGCCGGGGTCTAGGGCCGTACTTGCGGTCTGGCCTGCACCAGCTCAGGCATCACTGTCGATCCATCGTTCCGGCCGCCAGTAGACCCCTCGGCGTTCCTTCGAGCCTTTAGGAGCCGCTTTCGGCCATCTTCTGCTGCGCGTCGGCGATTGCGCCTTTGAGGGCCTGCACGTGGTGGCCCTCGGCCTCGCCGACGACTTTCTGGATGGCGCGGGTTACGGCGGGTTCGACTTTGGCGGCCGCCGAGTGCGGATAGGCGACGATCAGGCCTGCGCCGCCGACCGGGATGGTGGCCCCGGCCTGCTCCTCCAGTTTGCTGGCGGTCTTACGGTGCAGCAGTTTGCCGGCCCCGGCGCCGATCACCGCGCCGATCGCGGTCGCGGCCAGCAGCGGCGGTGCGAACAACCCGACCACGAACCCGACCGCGCCCAGCCCCGCCGCGCCCTCGCGGACCATGTGGTCGGTCTGCTCGACGGACAGGCTGCCCTGGAGGTCTTTGCTGACGACCACCGCGCCGTGCAGGTAGCCGCCGCTGGCCAGGACCGCCTCGTAGTCATCCTGGGCGGCGTCCTTGGACAGGTAGCCGCCGATCAGCACGTCGGTCGTTTCGTCGTCGAACTTCATCCGTTCCTCCTCCAGGCTGCGGCCTGTCTTATTGCGCGAGCCCGTGCGCGGCATGCCCGTGGTGGGCGGCGGCGTGCAGCTCGTCCTCGTCCTGGCCGGACAGATGCGGCTTGACGTCGAAGGTGACCTTTTTGACCGTCCCGGTGAAGGGGAATGGCTTTTTGTCCTCATAGCTCAAGTCAACGACCCCTCCGTTGTCGCGGCCGATGTCCATGCCCGCGTAGGCGGAGAAGCGGATGGGGACGGTGTGGTCCATGCGGCCTTTGCCGACGGGCCGGTCGTTGATATACAGCGTGACCTCTCCGCCGGTGGCGGGCTTGGGCGCATCGGCGGCGAACTCCATCCGCACGTTCACCTCCCCGGCCGGGAGCGGCTCGTCGGCCTGCTGCCGGTAGATGAACACGCCCATCATCGAGTAGGTGTGGGTGAGCTTGCCGTCCTGGACCCACAGTGAGAACCCGCCAAGATGGTCGGCCTCGGCCACGATCACGCCCTCGGCTCCCCCGGCCGGGATAACCAGATCGGCGCTGATCGCGTAGGAGTGGTTGTAGATCCGGGGGATCATCCCCGACATGATGTTCTGGACATCGCCCCGGTACTCCACCGGGACCTCATCCGGCCTCGGCGGGAGGATCCCGAAGAACGCGGACAAGGTGGCGAGCAAGGGCAGCACCTTGTACTTCTCCGCCTCGGCCCAGAACAGTTCCCGCAGCTCGGCCACCTTGTCAGGGTGATTGGCGGCGAGGTCGTTGGCCTGGGTGAAGTCATCGGGCAGGTAGTACAGCTCGGCGGGGTCGCCGTCCGGGTCCCATACCCCGGGCGCGTAGGGGCGCAGCGCTTCCGGCGTGACCACCCACGGGATTCGCGGGGTCTTCATGGCCAGCCACCAGCCGTCCTTGTAGATGGCGCGGTTGCCGATGGTCTCGAAGTACTGCTGGGTGCGGTGTTCCGGCGCGCCCGCATCAGCCAGCGAGTCCGCGAAACTCACCCCGTGGAACGGCTCCTGCGCGATCCCGTCGACGTGAGACGGGGCCGGGATTCCGGTGATGTCCAGGACCGTCGGCCCGACGTCGATGGCGTGGGTGAAATGCGAGCGCAGCGCGCCGCCCTCGGTGATGCGGGCTGGCCAGTGGACGACCATCGGGTTGCGGGTGCCGCCCAGGTGCGAGCCGACCTGCTTGCCCCACTGGAACGGCGTGTTGCCGGCCCACGCCCACGCGGCGGAGTAGTGCGGATCCATCATCTGGCCGCCCCAGGCGCCGATGCCGCCGTACCGCTCGGCCAGCTGGAGCTGCATCTCGTCGGTGAGCGGGATGCCGTTCTGCATCGTCATCTCGTTGAACGAGCCGGTGATCGTGCCCTCCATGCTGGCGCCGTTATCACCCCAGATCCAGATGATCAGCGTGTTGTCCAGCTCGCCCAGCTCGTCGATCGCGTCGATGACCCGGCCGACGTTGTAGTCGGCGTTTTCGGAGTACCCGGCGTAGACCTCCATCTGGCGGGCGTAGTAGGCCTTGAGTTTTTCCGGGACCTCATCCCAGGCGGGGAAGGCCTCGTCCCTGCCGGTCAGCTCCGCGTCGGCGGGGATTACGCCCAGTTCCTTCTGCCGGGCGAAGATCTGCTCGCGGAGACGGTCCCAGCCCTGGTCGAACCGGCCCTTGTACTTATCCGCCCATTCGGGCGCCACATGGTGCGGGGCGTGGCTGCAGCCGGTGGAGAAGTACGCGAAAAACGGCTTGCGGGCGTCTTGCCCCCGGACCCCGTGCAGCCACTCGATGGTCTTATCGGCCATGGCATCCGGCAGGTAGTACGGGTTCTCCTCGTCGTAGAAGCCGTCCGGGGTGCCGATGATCTTCTGGTTCTCGGCCAGGCACGGGTCCCACTGGCCCGCATCCCCGCCCAGGAAGCCGTAGAAGTAGTCAAAGCCCCACCCGTTCGGCCACCGCCCGAACGGCCCGGCCGGGCCCTGCTGGCCATCGGGGGTCAGATGCCACTTGCCGAACGCCGCGGTGCTGTACCCGTTCTCCGCCAAAATCTTCGGCCACGGCGTGCAATCACGCGGAACAATCGCCGTATAGCCGGGGAAGCCGCTGGAGAACTCACCGACCGAGCCGAAGCCAACCGCATGGTTGTTCCGCCCGGTCAGCAGCGCGGCCCGGGTTGGCGAGCACAGCGCGGTGACATGGAACCGGTTGTAGCGCAACCCCTCCTCGGCCATCCGCGTGTAGTTCGGGGTGTCGATAGGGCCGCCGAACGTGGCCGGGTTTCCGAAGCCGGCATCGTCGATGAGCACCAGCAGCACATTCGGGGCCCCTGCCGGAGGCTCGGGGTGCCCGATCAGGTTCCAGTCGGGTTCCGACCCCGCCAGCGTCCTATTGCTCACCCCCTGGAACGGAGGCCGGCGAATCGGCAACCTCGTACGGTCAGGCTCACTCATCGTTTCCCTGCCTCCGCTCAGCGCCCCGGATCCCGAAGTCGGACGCGTCCATGGCCACGGTCGCCCCCAAACGCGCGGCCGTCATCACCCACTCCGGGTGACCGCACGGTCGGTAACGTCGGCGTACTTGGCGTAACCCCCGCTGGGCTCCTCAGCACCACCGTCAGGACCACTCCGCAGCGACACCGCCCCCGACCAGCAAAGCCGCGCATGCGGGCGGGAATCACCCGCGGAATGGTGACGACACCCCCCAGCGGCCCGAACAGGATCGGAGAAAACGGGCCGGTCAGTTCCGGCGAAGATCCTGGCGAACAGGAGGCCAGCAATGACATCGGAAACAATCAGACCAGACAACGGCGCGGGCGGAGCTGCTACTGCGGTGACCATCCCGACCTGGTTTAGCGCGAGGTCCGGCCCGAGCTTCAGCAGGTTCGCGGGCCGTACCCGATCGCGGTGGCCGTTGCCGTCTTTGAGGAGCACCTGAGGCTGCACGAAAGCTGACAGGCGGTTCACGAGCCGGCTGGCCGGGACGCGGCGCCGCCGTTATTGACCAGACGGGCGCGGTTGCAGAACTCCCTCCAAAGACCAGTGGAATAGATAGCGCGGTCCATAATGATTCCGCGCCACGGCGATAAGCGCGATGTCAGTTACGGCATAGGCGATTCCGCCACGAGGTGCAGGTTCACCAGTTCAAGCCGGAGGCCGGTTATCCGCTGCACGAGCCCGGAAAGGGCAGCTGGATCGGGCAGCCGGGCGCGAAGGGTTGTGGTGCCCGGGCCGATGGTGACTTCACAGTCGTCAAATTCCGCGCGCAGGACAGGGCCGCCTGGCCCGTGAAAGTGATCTCATACGTTCGTGGATGCACCAGGATTACGCCTCGCAATCAGCAGCACCATGTCCGGTCAGCGTGCCAGAGGCCCGGGCCTGCGTCATCACCTATTGACGGGTGATCCGGGACGTTGGTCCCTAAGCCAGCGACCGTGCGGCACGTAGCACCCGAACCTGCAGCACCCCTGGCTACCGTCTTGACCGGTCCTGCGGGAGACATGTGGTGGCAGAGAGTACGACGACTGCGGTTGCTTCACGCCCGCGGTTCGCGCTGACGAAATTCCGCCCGACAACGCTGCCCGCGACGCTGGTCACAAGATCGGTGCTGCATGACCGGCTGACAGCGGCAGCTGACCAGCGGCTAACCGTGGTGGTGGGGTCGGCTGGCGCCGGCAAAAGCGTGCTGCTGTCGAGCTGGGCAGCGACACGAGCACCGGGCGTGACGTCCTGGCTATCGTGTGATGGGGCGGACGCTAACCCAGTCCGCTTCTGGGCCGGGTTCATCGAGGCCTCCCGCGTCGTGGAGCCGGGTTCGGCGCCGACGCCACCGACCTGCTCACAATGGACCGCATCGCGTCAGCTGACGTCACCGCCTCGATTGCCAACGATGCCGCCAAGCTGCCCGCAGGGTCGGCGATCATCGTGGACGACTTCCAGAACGCGGCCCCCGCGGTATGCGGGAACATGACCGACCTAATTGAGCGCTGGCCAGCTAAGACCGTCCAGCTGGTGCTGGCCAGCCGATCCGATCCCCCGGTGCGGCTGCACCGGTTGCGGATGTCGGATGAGTTGTGCGAGCTCCGCGACCATGACCTGCATTTTTCTCTGGCCGAGAGCCGTGACCTACTGGCGAACTTCGGCGTCGAGGTTGACGTGACTGACCTGGCGCCGCTGTATCAGCGCAGCGAGGGGTGGGCGGCGGCGCTGCAGATGGCGGCGCTGTCGCTGCGCGGCGCCCGGGACCCGGCGCGGGCCGCGCAGGCACTGGAGGTCCGCAGCCACGCGATCGCCGAGTATTTCATCGACGAGGTCCTCCGGCAGCAGCCACCCGGGGTGGCCCGGTTCATGCTCGACACCTCCGTCCTGGGAGAGCTCACCGCCGACGCGTGCGCGGCTATCACGGCCAGGCAGGACGCCGCGGCGCTGCTGCACAGCATTGACGCGGCCAACTTGTTCCTGGTGGCCCTGGATGATGAACGGACCAGCTTCCGCTACCACCATCTAGTGCGCCAGGTGCTGAGCGCTGAGCTGCGGGCCAGGGACTACGCCCGGGAGCAGGCGCTCCAGCTGCGGGCAGCCGAATGGTTCGAGTCCACCGGTGACACCCGGCATGCGAGCCGCCACTTCCTGGCGGCCCGCCACGTTGACCGGGCGCTGACCCTGCTGCAGGACCGGCTCGTGACCGACTTCATGCGCGACCCGGCGCTGCCGGCACCGCTGGACCTGAGCATTATCGACCCTTCACTGCTGGCGGACGCCCCCGGCCGGCTGCTGGCCCTGGCCGGCGACCTGCTGCTCTCGGGCGACACCGCTCACGGCGGCGAATACCTGGACCTGCTGGAACGCGCCCAGCCGCCGATCCCGCCCGAATCGCAGCTGGCGGCCCGGTTCGCCACGATGCGGTCGGTGCGCTATGCGCTGACCGGTCAGCTGACCGAGACCGTGGACGAGGCCCTGGCCGCGCGGGCCATCCAGAAACGGACGCAGCTCACCGATCAGTGGGTTACGGGCGCCCTTCCGGTGATCCTGCTTCGCGCCTACACGCTGCTGGAAGACTACGAGGCAGTGGAACGCGAGGCGGCCGGAGCTCTGACCACCCCCGAGCTGCCCGAACCGGTCAAGCTGGTGCAGGTGCCCGGGGCGCGGGCGCTGGCCTAGTTCGAGGCCGGCCACCTGGCTCAGGCCGATGACGCTGCCCGGACCGCCGATGCGGCCGCGCGGCGGCTGGGATTCAGCCAGCATTTTTTCGCCGTGGATCACCTGCGGGCGCGGGCGGGTCTCGCGCTGGAGCGGCGCGACCTTGACGCCGAGGAGCTCGCCGAGCAGGGCGCTGTCGGTATCCGAGCATGGGCGGGCCGTCTTTGAGTTCCTGGCGCTGCTGGACCGGGCCGCGATCTGGGCCGCCCGCGGGCACGTCCGCGACGCGCTGGCCGCCATCGAGGCGGCCCGCCTGGTCCTGGCCGGGCCCGGGCCGGTGCTGCTGGCGCGGGCTGATGAACTGGAGGCACTGGTCCACCTGTCGCTCGGTGACCTGCACTCCGCCGCTCAGCTGGCCAGCGGGCTACCGACCGCCCGCCGCGGCCTGCTGCTGGCCAAGATCGCGCTCGCCTCCGGTGATCACCACGCCGCGCAAAAAGAGCTGCAGGCAGCGCCGCTGGCCGTCTTGACGCCGCGGCGCGCGCTAGTGCGCCAGATACTGCTGGCCGCGGCGGCGATCGACCGGGGCGATTCCGCCGCCCCTGCCATCGTGGCGGGGGTGCTTGGCGTAGCCCGCCGCGACGGGTTCCTCAACACAGTCGTCACGACCGCTCCGCAGCTGACCAGCTACCTGATCGAGCATACGACGCAGGTACGACCGCCAGAACGCATACAGGAACCGGGAGCCGAGCGTGCCATCCGGGTCCTCGTCCACGATGGCGCCCGAGGCGTGCTCGCCAGCCGCCTGGCCCAGGTCCCCAGCTTCCCTGTTGCGCGCCTCGTCCA
>Ga0187859_10000839_pt1 | contig 20143 bp, 20 predicted proteins | sample June2016WEW_10_1_2_FD_133019 | JGI IMG/M metagenome (GOLD analysis project Ga0187859, IMG submission 133019) | Peatland microbial communities from SPRUCE experiment site at the Marcell Experimental Forest, Minnesota, USA - June2016WEW_10_10 | ecosystem: Environmental > Terrestrial > Soil >...
GGGCTTGCCCTGATGGCAACCCTGCCCTTGCCCCTGCGTGCAGCTGCAACCGAACTCACGCTCAAGCCATGGGACCTCCAGTTCGGCAACGTCGTCGTAGGCCATACTCGGACCATGCTCCTCGTCGTGACCAACGACGGTAAATCGAGCGTAAGGATTTCCAGTGTGACCTCGAGCAGTAGCAAGTTCAAAATCTCGAAACCGAAGCTGCCAGACGTTCTGGCCGCAGGAAAAAGTCTTGCACTGCATGTGACCTTCGCGCCCACAGCAGCAGGCTGGATTGGCGGCCATATCACCGTTCTTAGCAACGCATCCGATCGGAGACTTACGCTGCCACTAGGCGGAACTGGCGAAGCTACGGAAAGCAAGCCGCGGTTGGACATTGCCCCCGCCTCGCTGAGCTTTGGCGATGTGGGCGTGGGTACCTCCGAGACGCTAACCCTTGGGCTGAGCGCGAGCCGCGGAAGCGTAACCATTTCTTCGGTGTCCAGCAGTAGTTCGCAGTTTGCCGTTCCCGACGTGGCGTTTCCGTTGACCATCCCCGCGGGACACGAACAGTCGCTCAACGTCGCATTCAAGCCGCAGAGCAGCGGGCACAAGTCGGCTACGCTTTCGTTTGTCAGTAACGCGGAGAATTCCCGAGCCTCCGAACCTCTGTCCGGTACTGCTACCGCTCTATATGTCACTCTCTCCTGGAACGCGAGCACGTCGCAGGTCTCGGGATACAACGTCTACCGCGGCACGTCTGTGAAGGGTACACTCACCAGGATCAATTCGAGCCTTGATTCAGACACCAGCTATACGGATGCAACCATAATCGGCGGCAAAACCTACTACTACGCAACCACGGCGGTCAACTCCAGCGGAAAAGAGAGTGGTTACTCGAACCGGGTTGAGGTAGTCGTTCCGTAAGCGATCCACCAGCCGTATACGTTCCCGCTCAGGCGCTCCCAAACGGACTCTTTCCGCCTTGTTGCCGGTTTGCTGCTAAATTAGCGGCGCCTAAGCAGCCTGCCCTGAGCCTAGTCGAACGGGGCGCGTAAATCCCCTCAATGATGGCGGAATTCAGCCCCTGTGGTCGTATCTTGCGGCGAGCTTTCCCGCAAAACTAACGCATCTCTTCTGCCTCTTCCGAAGCTTCCTGTTCGATCGTGGTGTTCATTGCGCTCAGCGCCCCAGTCCGGCGCAACTCGGGAAACATCCAGGCCCACAGCGCAATCACGGCCAGAGTGCCCACGCCTCCCAACACCACCGCCGGCACGGTGCCAAACCACTGCGCCGTGAGCCCAGATTCGAACTGTCCCAGTTCATTCGATGTCCCGATAAAGACCATATCTACGGCCATCACGCGTCCCCGCATTTCATCGGGCGTGCGCAACTGCACCAGCGTCGCGCGGATGATCACGCTGATCATGTCGGTGGCCCCCAGCAATATGAGCGAAATCAGCGACAGAACCAGGCTTCTCGAAAAACCAAAAACCATCGTGCACACGCCGAACCCCGCCACCGACCACAACAGGATCGGCCCCGCGCGCCCGCGCAGCGGTCGATGCGCCAGCGCGACTGCCATCAACGCCGCGCCCACTCCGGGAGCAGTTCGCAGCAATCCCAGTCCCCATGGCCCGGTGTGAAGAATTTCACGCGCATACACCGGAAGCAACGCCACCGCTCCGCCCAGCAGCACCGCGAACAAGTCCAAAGAAATCGCTCCCAGGATCAACTTCTCGCGCCATATAAAATGCAATCCTGCGAACACCGTCCTCATCGTCATCGGCTCGCGCCGCCGTGCCTGCGGCCGCGTCTTGATGCGAAATGTAGAGAGCAACGCTCCTATCGCAGTCAACATGGCAGCCGCGTACACTGCCGACGGACCATGAAACGCGGCATACAGAATTCCACCAAGAGATGGACCCAGAATCGTGGCCGCTTGAAACGTAGTCGCGTTCCAGGCCACGGCATTCGGGAAGTGCTCCTCGGGTACCAGTTGCGGCAAAATCGAACGGCTGGCCGTTCCGTTAAACGACCGCACTACGCCCAGCAAAATCAGCACAACGTAAATGGCACGCACGGTGTGCGTGCTCCGTTCCGCCAACACCAGCAAGAGCCCGGAGCATAACGCGTACCCCGCATAGCAAGCGCCCAGCACCTTCCGCCGGTCGAATCGATCCGACGCGTGCCCGGAAACCAGAAACAACAATATGCCCGGAAGAAATTGCGCCAGCCCGACCAATCCCAGATCGAGCGCCCGCTTTGTGATGTCATAGACCTGCCATCCCACGGCGACCGCCTGCATCTCGACCGCGGCCACAATCAGAAATCGCGCAATCTGGAACAATACAAAGTCGGGATGGGTAAACGCGATGCGTCCAGCTCTGGCGTCGGCGGGCGGTGGCATTGATCTTCTAATTTGCCACAGAAACCGCCCACCTGCATGACCAGGCCCACGGAGCCGCTAAAATCAAGTGATGCAACTTTTGCGAACCATCGGCTGGGCCGCCTGCATCATCTACTCCACGATTCCTGCCTTCTGGTTGCTGATTCATCCGCGCGCAGAATATTGGCGCTCTCGCCGGCGTTCGTCGTACGAGATACTCCTGCCAGTCTGGATCGGAATGTGGATCGCTATAGCCGGAATCACGGTCCCGTGGCGCAGCCACCTGCTTTACGCAAACCACTGGACTTGGATTCCCGCAGGTTTGCTATTTTGCGCTGGTGTGATGCTTTACAAGTTATCCCATCGCCAGTTCAGTCTGGCGCAACTCGGCGGACTATCCGAGATCCTCCGCGGCCATCGCCAGCAGCGCCTGGCCACCACTGGCGTTCGCGCCCACGTCCGACATCCCGTCTATCTCGGCCATCTCTGCGAGATGCTGGCCTGGAGCGTGGGCACGGGCCTGGCAGTCTGCTGGGCGCTCACCGCATTCGCGATCCTGACTGGAGCGATCATGATTCGCATGGAAGACAAAGAACTGGAGACCCGCTTTGGCGAAGAATATCGCCGCTATCGATCCGCCGTACCCGCCGTTCTGCCCAAGGCAAGATGAAGGACGGTGAACCGACCGACCCAGGCCCAACTCCGCGAACTCAGCGCCTTCTGCGGTGAGAGCTTTTATTTTTCTGAATCGGCAAACACGTCGAAGACCCAGTCGCTATAATCCGACATGACTGAAAGTTGAGAACTGATAGCTCTCTCATGCGCTTTGAACTCTTCATAGCGACCCGCTACTTGCGTGCGAAAAGACGCCAGGCTTTCATCGGCATCATCACCGGCATCTCCATCCTCGGAGTCGCCGCCGGGGTCGCCTCGCTCATCATCGCCCTCGCCATCAACAACGGATTTCGCCAGGACTTGCAGGAGCGCCTCATTGGATCCACTTCGCACATCAGCCTGCTCCGCGTAGCTGATGACGGCATCAAAGATTGGCCTCTCCTGCTCGAACGTCTTTCGAAACAGCCGCACGTGGTGGCCGCCGCACCGGCAATTTTCGAGCAGGTCCTCATCTCCCGCGGCCCGCGCGCCCGCGGCGCCGTCCTCAAAGGCATGATCCCCGCCGACGAACGCAAAATCGGCGATCTGCTCAATACAATAAAGGAGGGATCCGCAGCGGCGCTCGAAGAAACGCAAGCGCCAGAGAATCATGCCGGGACAGCCGGCTCGGCTGTCCCGGGAGCGCCAGCGACCGACGATTCGCCCGATTCCCTCGCCGGCGTTCACGCCCGCGTCGCCGCCATGCCTCCCATCATTCTGGGCAAAGACATGGCCGACAATCTCGGCGCGACGGTCGGCTCCGGCGTCCTCGTCACCAGCCCGCAAGGCGAACTAACGCCCTTCGGCATGATCCCGAAATACAGTCGCTTCCGCGTCGTGGGGATCTTCAACTCCGGCTTCTACGATTACGATTCCTCCTGGGCCTTCACTCGACTCTCCGATGCTCAACGTCTCTTCGGTCTCGGTGATCTGATCTCGGTAATCGAGTTCAAGGTCGACGACATCTACACAGCCGGTCAAGTCGCCCGCGAACTCGAAGACGCCGCCGGCAGAGGCTTCATGACCACCAACTGGATGGAGCAGAACCAGGCTCTATTTCACGCCTTGCGCCTCGAACGCCTAGTCACCTTCATCACCATCGGCCTTATCGTCTTCGTGGCCGCCCTGAACATCCTGATTTCCCTGATCATGATGGTCATGGAAAAAACCAGGGACATCGCCGTCCTCATCTCGATGGGCACGCGCAAATCGCAAGTACGAAACATCTTCATCGCGCAAGGCGTTTTGATCGGCGTGATCGGCACCGCCATCGGCCTGTTGCTCGGCTACGCCATCTCCTACGCCGGAGGCCACTATCACATCATTTCTCTCTCGCCCGAGGTCTATTCCATCGACTACGTCCCCTTCGCCCCGCGCCCGATGGATGGCGTGCTCGTCGCAATCGTAGCCATCGGCGTCTCCTTCATCGCCACGCTCTATCCCTCCTGGTCTGCCGGACGAACCCTCCCCGCCGAAGCCCTGCGCTACGAATAAGCAAAAGCGGATTGCGATCCTGAGCGGAACTTTCCCCATGTCTCCGCCGTACAATTAATTAGAAAGAAAAGAAGGAGGTCTCATGTTCACTTTCCTCCTGTGGTGCATCCTCTTCGTACTCTGCTGGCCCCTGGCCCTTCTGGCGCTCATCGCCTACGCATTCATCTGGCTATTGCTGCTCCCGTTCCGCATTGTAGGCATCGCGGTCCACGGCGTGCTGGAGATCATCTACCTCGCCATCACACTCCCGTTCCGCCTGTTAGCCGCGCCATTCAGAATTTAAGCCCGCGAAGATTTGGATTTTGGGTGGCGCAGCACTCCGAGCGCTGCGGTAGAGCGCTGATGACTGCAATAGGCTTTAGCCCCTGCGGTTCGCCTGGCAGCGACCCTAACTCTCCATCACCTTCAACCCCTCACTGACCACCAGAGAAGCCTGCGTCGCCCGCTGCACATCCTCCGCCGTCAGCCCCGGAGCCACTTCCTCCAGCACCAGCCCCCACCCCGTCACCCGTATGTAAGCCATCTCGGTCACAATCGTATCCACTACCCGCACGCCGGTCAGCGGCAGCGTGCATCGTTTCAGAATCTTCGGCGCACCGTCTTTCGTGGTGTGTTCCATCGCCACCACCACCCGCCGGGCCCCGGCCACCAGGTCCATTGCCCCGCCCATCCCCTTTACCATCTTTCCCGGGATCATCCAATTGGCCAGGCTCCCCGACTCATCCACTTCCATCGCGCCCAGCACGCTCAAATCGATGTGTCCCCCGCGAATCATGGCAAACGAATCGGAGCTTGAGAAATACGACGTCCCCGCCATCTCGCTCACCGTCTCCTTGCCCGCATTGATCAGATCAGCGTCTTCCTGACCCTCGATGGGATAAGGCCCAATCCCCAGCATCCCATTCTCCGATTGAAGCACCACTTCCATCCCCGCCGGAACATGATTCGCAATCAGTGTAGGCATCCCAATTCCCAGGTTCACATAGAACCCATTGCGCAACTCGCGCGCAATCCGATTCACAATCCGCTCGCGCTTCTCGGTGTCTTTACCGACTTTGTTCATAATCTCTCTAGTTGTCATGCTGAGCGCAGGTTGTGGTTGACGAAGCGAAGCACAGCCGCTGTCGAAGGGTCCCTTTCGCCACGATCTAACGAGGGCTCATCAAGGTGTTCTCTCGGTACTCGGTACTCGGTACTCGGTACTCGGTACCCCTACTCGCGACTAGCTCGCCTTCCTCGCCGTCCGCTTCTCGATCCTCCGCTCATACAGCTCCCCTTGAAAAATCCTCTTCACATAAACCGAAGGCGTATGAATCGCATCCCCATCCAACTCTCCGACTTCCACGAGATGCTCAACCTCCGCGATCGTCACCTCCGCCGCCGTCGCCATCATGGGATTAAAATTCCGCGCCGTTTTCCGGTAAACCAGATTCCCCATCCGGTCGCCCTTCCACGCCTTCACAAACGCAAAGTCCGCCTTCAGCCCATGTTCCATCACGTAAGTCCGACCATCGAACTCGCGTGTCTCTTTGCCTTCCGCAACGATAGTGCCCACTCCGGTCGGCGTAAAAAATGCCGGAATGCCCGCTCCCCCCGCGCGAATGCGTTCGGAAAATGTCCCCTGCGGCACCAGATCAAGATGAATCCTCCCCGTCAGCACCATCTCTTCCAGCAGCTTGTTCTCGCCCACATACGTCCCAATGTGGCGCACAATCTGTCCCGCCGCCAGCAGCAAGCCGTTCCCCAACCCGTCCACGCCAACGTTATTGCTAATGGTCGTCAGATTCTTCGATCCCTTCCGTACCAGCGCCCGAATCAGATTCTCCGGAATCCCGCACAGTCCAAACCCGCCAATCATGATGACGGCGCCGTCGCCCACATCGCGAATCGCCTCATCCGCATTCGCCACAACCTTATTCATAGCGCAGGAATTCTAAATGAAATGAACCGAGCCGGCCCAGTAAATAAGCCCTGTCATCCTGAGCGAAAGCAAAGCGCAGTCGAAGGATCCCTGTAACGAATGCATCGCCCGATTCGAGAGCGTTTCCTGATCTCCCTCTCCGTGTCTCGGTGGTGAATTATTCTTTCTTCCCCGGATTCTTCTTCAGCTCATGCGCCCGCTCAAACTCCTCTGCCAACTGCCGCGTTGCCAAATTTTCCCGGATATGCGCCAACCGCTGCTCCACTTTGAACAGCGCATCTTCCAGGTTTTTCTTGTTGGTGATTGCAATATCTCGCCACATCGAATACGGACTCGCCGAGATCCGCGTCATCTCCTTCAGCGCCCGCCCACCCGCCGGTAGCAACCGCGCCTCTTCTCCAAACTCCTCCACCAGCGCCGCCGCCAGCGCCGTTGAAATCATCTGCGGCAGGTGGCTGATCCACGCACATAGCCGGTCGTGACCCTCCGGCGGCAGCATCGCAACCCTCGCCCCAATCTGATCGATCCATCCCAAGAACTCCGCGAACAGTCCTTCATTCAAATTCTGTCCGGGCAGCGGCGTCAAAAACCACACCGCATTCTGAAACAAGTCGGCGTCCGCATAATCCACGCCGCTGTTTTCCTTCCCCGCCATCGGATGACCCGCCAGAAACCGGTGCCGCGCATTCTTCCCAAACACGTTCAGCGCCTGTTTCGCCACCTCCGCCTTCGTGCTTCCCACGTCCGTCAGCAGCGTACTCACTGGCAGCGTCGGCCCCAACCGTCCGATCAAATCCACAATCGCGAGAACCGGCGTCGCCAGAACCACCAACTGGCTGCCTCGCACCGCGTCGGCGGGCTCGCAGAATCCATGGTCAATCGCCCCACACATCTTCGCCCGCTTCAGCGCCGCCTCCCGGTCGCACCCCACAATCCTCCCCGCAAATTTCCGCTTTCGCAGGGCCAGCGCAAACGACCCGCCGATCAGCCCCGTCCCAATAATCGTGATTTGCCGAATCGGCATTTCGCGTAGACCTAACACCGCCGAGATCGCAAAAATGCAGAGAACAGAATTCTAGACTTGGAAATCGAAGATTCCTGTGCCGAGTCGTCCGGCAAGCGGGAGGCTTCTCGCTCGTCAGGTCTCCTCCGGACAAACTTGCATCGCGATCTGGGCGCGCTCAGCGCCTGCGGCGGTGAAGACTTACCCGATCTTTCTTCCCACCGCCGGCGCAATCATCCGCAGTTCGTCCATCAACGTCGCGAACTGCTCGGGAAACAGCGACTGCGCCCCATCCGACCATGCCTTGTTGGGATCACAATGCACCTCAATCAGCAGCGCATCCGCTCCCGCCGCCACCGAGGCTCGCGCCATCGGCGGAACTTTATCCCGCCGCCCCGTGCCATGCGATGGATCCGCCGTCATCGGCAGATGCGACAACTTGTGGACGATCGGAATCGCCGATATGTCCATCGTGTTCCTCGTATAAGTCTCGAAGGTTCGAATCCCACGCTCGCACAAAATCACCTCGTAATTTCCGCCCGCCATAATGTATTCCGCCGAGAGCAGCAGTTCCTCGATGGTCGCCGCAATCCCACGCTTCAGCAGCACCGGCTTGCGCACCTTTCCCAACTCCCGCAGCAAATTGAAGTTCTGCATGTTGCGCGCTCCCACCTGCAGGATGTCCACATAGGGCAGCATCATCGGAATCTGCGCAATCTCCATCACTTCGCTGATCACCAGCAATTTGAATTTCTCGCCGGCTTCCCGCAGCAACTTCAGCGCATCTTCCCCGTGCCCCTGGAAAGAATAAGGAGAACTCCGCGGCTTGAATGCTCCGCCCCGCAGAACGCGCGCCCCTGCCTTCGATACCGCCTCCGCCGTTGCAAAAAGCTGTTCCCTCGATTCCACCGAGCATGGCCCCGCCATCACCACCACTTCGTTGCCGCCGATGTCCACCTCGTTGCCTAGTTTGACGATCGTCCCTTCCGGACGAAAACTCTTTCCCGCCAGCTTGTACGGGGAACTGATGCGATGGACTTCCTGCACTCCCGGCAGCAGTTCCAGGTTGCGAATATCAAAATCGATCCCCGCTCCCACCGCGCCCAGCACGGTCTGTCGCGCCCCCGTCGACCGGTGCACCTCAAACCCCAGCTTCACCAGGTGCTCAATCACCTGCTGAATCTGCCCCTCGTCCGCAATGTCCTGCATCGCAACAATCATAGAAAAGTCCCTGCTCCTAGCTCTCAGCTACTAGCTTCTTAATTGAGCTTGTCATTCAAATTTACCGCTTGTCATTCCGAGCGCAGCGAGGAAGCTACCTTCGCGTCCACCACCACTCCGCTTGCGCTCAATCATTCACTTCCGAATCCAACTCAGTCTCCGCCTTCTCGACTTCGGTTGCCGCTCCAATTCCTTCCTTCTGAATATTCCTCATCACATCCATAATCCGTTCAAAAATCCTGACCACATCCCGCCCCGGCAACGGCCCCCGATTCATCTTCTGCACATTCTCAAACACAATCCGCTCTCGTTCCGGCTCATAAATCGGCAAATTCGTATCCCGTTTCAACCGCCCAATCTCCACCGCGGCCCGCGCCCGCTCGCTCAGCAACTCCACCAGCCGCCGATCAAGCTCATCGATTTTCTTACGCCAATCCGCGATGTCCATGAGATCTCTTTGCCTTACGGCGGAAACTTTTCAATCCTGTCATCCTGAGCGAGGATTGTGCTGCGCGAAGGCGAAGCACAATCGCAGTCGAAGGATTCCTACCGATTGTCCCATCGCTGGCCTCTCAAGGTTTTCTTGGCATCACCATCTGTCAGCTTTCCCAACTGCGCACCTTTGTGGAGGATCAGAATTTTTGCAGCCCTATCTAACCGACCAACTTCTTCACAAATTCCCCCACCGCTTCCGCTTCCCGTCCCCGATTCCGCTCAATCGTCTCCACAATCGCGCTGCCTACCACCACCCCGTCCGCAAACTCTCCGACTTCGGCAAACTGTTCCGCATTGGAAATTCCAAACCCCACGGCTACCGGCAACTTGGTCACCCGCCGCAAGCGTCGCACCAACTTCTGCGCTTCGTCCGCCAACTGCTGCCGCGCTCCGGTTACTCCTGTCCGCGATACAGCGTACACAAATCCTCGCGATGCCCCTGCAATCCGCTTCAAGCGCTCATCCGGACTGGTCGGCGCCGCTAAGAATACCGGCGCCAGATCATGCGCTTTCATCGCCCGCAAATATTCCCCTGCCTCTTCCACCGGCAGATCCGTCACCAGCACGCCGTCCACTCCCGCGGCCCGCGCCACCATGCAAAACTTCTCCATCCCCATCCGCAGTATGGGATTCAAATACGAGAACACCACCAGCCCTGTCGACTGCGCATGCTGCCGCACATCCGCCGCCAGGGTTAGCACCTGCGCCAGACAAGTTCCGTGTTTCAACGCACGCTCGCTCGCCCGCTGAATCACCGGCCCATCCGCCACCGGGTCGCTGAATGGCACCCCCAACTCAATCACATCCGCCCCCGCCTCAATCGCCGCCAGCACCACCGCCCGCGTCGTCGCGAGGTCCGGATCACCGCACGTCACGTACACCACCAGCCCAGGCTTCTTGTAAAAGGTCAAAGGCATTTTGTCATTCTGAGCGAAGTTGCGATTCGCGAATGCAAAGCGCAAGTGTAGTCGAAGAATCCCTTTCACTCCTCGCTGCCCGCAGCTCCGCCAGGCATTTCAGCGGCACTCGCACCCAAACAATTTGTCACTCCGAGCGCAGCGTGGAATCTCCTGTTTCCTCCAAATTCAATCACTCAATCCAACCTCAAATTCTCCCGCATAATCCCAATATCCTTGTCCCCGCGCCCGGACACATTCACAATCACCACATCGGATCTCTTCATCTTCGGTGCGCGCTTCACCACCTCAGCCACCGCATGTGCCGATTCGAGCGCCGGAATAATCCCCTCGGTCCGCGCTAGCAAAGTCGTCGCCTCCAGCGCCTCCGCATCCGACGCCGGAACGTACTCCGCGCGCCCCGCATCTCGCAAAGCCGCATGCTCCGGCCCAATCGATGGATAATCCAGGCCCGCCGAAATCGAATGCGTGTTCGCAATCTGCCCGGCCGCATCCTGCAGCACGTAAGAATAAGTCCCCTGCAAAACTCCCGGCGATCCTCCGCGAAACCGCGCCGCATGTTCCCCGAGTCCCTCCCCGCGCCCGCCGGCCTCCACGCCAATCAGCCTAACTTTCTTGTCCTTTATAAATTCGTAGAAAATTCCAATCGCATTCGATCCCCCGCCCACGCAAGCTATCACCGCAGTCGGCAATTTTCCCTCGGCCTTCAAAATCTGGGCTCGCGCCTCCCGTCCGATCACGCGATGAAAATCCCTCACCATCGTCGGATAGGGATGCGCTCCCAGCACGCTTCCCAACAAATAATGCGTCTTCCGCACGTTCGTCACCCAATCCCGCATCGCCTCGTTGATGGCATCCTTCAACGTCCGCGATCCAGACGCCACTCCCCGCACCTCTGCTCCCAGCAACCGCATGCGGAACACATTCAACTCCTGCCGCCGCATGTCCTCGGTTCCCATGTACACCACGCACTCAAATCCCAGCAGCGCGCATACGGTCGCCGTGGCAACTCCGTGCTGCCCCGCGCCGGTTTCTGCAATCACCCGCCGCTTGCCCATGCGCTCCACTAGCAGCGCCTGACCTAAACAATTGTTGATCTTGTGCGCCCCGGTATGCAGCAAATCTTCCCGCTTCAAATAAATCTTCGCCCCACCCAACTTCTCAGTAAGCCGGCGCGCAAACGTCAGCGCCGTCGGACGCCCCGCATAAGTCCGCAGCAACTCCTCGAGTCTGCGCTGAAATTTCGGATCGCGCTTCGCCTTCTCATACTCGCGCTCAAGTTCCTCGAGCGCCGCCATCAAGGTCTCCGGCACATACCGCCCGCCGTAAACCCCAAATCGCCCGGGCTCATTGACAGGAACAGGACCACGAGGGTGTCCCACCCGTGCGCCTTCTTTGCGCAGGTCGGGGCTTCTGACTTTTATTCTCGGTCTCGGAACCGTCGCCATTTTTCCTTCACTTCCAAGTCTTCTATTCCGACCAGCGCAGCCGGGGAGACCCTGCCCTGAGCGAGGTCGAAGGGGACCTGCTGTCGAGTCCGCCACAACACTCATTGCGTTAAGCTGCCCGCCGGTCGATTTCCCGCACAGCCTTCACAAACGCCCGCACCTTCTCGGGATCTTTCTTGCCCGGTCGAGACTCCACTCCGGACACCACATCTACTCCCCAAGGCGTCAGAATGCGCATCGCCTGGCCCACATTCTCCGGCGTCAGTCCGCCAGCCAGGACCAACTTCACTCCTCCAAGCCGCAAAGCCTCAGCGATCGGCACAGCCTTGTTCCAGTCGAACGTCTTACCCGTGCCACCAGGTTGTCGCAAATCGCCCGAGTCCAAAACCATTGTGCTAATCACGCCTTTGAGTAGCGAAGCCTCCTCCGAAAGATTCTTCCCCCAGTTGGCAAAGTCCGCCGCCAACTTCCGAATTTGCTCCTCGCCTTCACCGAGATGATTCATTGGCAGAGACATCAGAAATCGAGCCCTCTTCGGGAGGCAAGCCAAACCCATCGCCTTCGTCCCGCCGCTCCGCGCCTCACCCGCCACGGACGCGTAAGATTGCCATCCCGTCAACGCAGCTTGCAGAACAAAGTCGCAGGCTTCGACTCCGCTTCCGTTCACAAACACTCCAATCTTCTCCACGCTCTCCGGCAACTTCTGAACAATCTCCCGCGCCGCCTCCGCCGTAATATTCCGCGGACTCTTCTCATAAAACACAAACCCCACGGCATCCGCTCCGGCGTCCACCGCGGTCAGCGCATCCTCCAAATTCGTCATCCCACAAATCTTGATCCAAGTCATAAAAGGCAGTTATCAGTTAAGTCCTAAACTATGCGCTGCAAGAAATGCTTGTCATTTCGAACCGGCGGCAGCCGATGAGGAATCTGCTTTTCCTTTCCACGAGCCGGGTGCCCCAGGTCTCGCTTCCTTTGCGAGGCATGGGGATTTCCTACCACCCACTCGGCACTCGGTACTCGCGACTCGGCACTCGCATCAACTCCCGCAAAGCTTCTCCCGGCGCATCCGCCCGCATCAACGATTCCCCAATCAAAAACGCCTGATACCCCGCCGCCCGCAGCCGCACAATATCTTCTCCCGACCGAATCCCGCTCTCCGCCACGCTCACCACATTCTTCGGAATTCGCTCCGCCAGTCGGAACGCCGTCTCCGCATCCACCTTGAACGTGCGCAGATCACGTGTGTTCACTCCAATCAAATCGCAACCAGCATCCAGCGCCCGCTGCAACTCTTCCTGATCATGCACTTCACACAAAACATCCAACCCGCGCGAGCGAGCACCCAAGGCCAGCCTAGTTAACTCTTCCTGCGCCAAAGCCGCCACAATCAGCAACACCGCATCCGCAGAATTCGCCCGCGCTTCTAGCAATTGAAACTCATCCACCATAAAATCCTTGCGCAGACACGGCACCTTCACCGCCGCCGCAGCCTGCCGCAAATTCCCGAGCGAACCCTGAAAGAATTCCTCGTCCGTCAGCACCGAGAGCGCCGCCGCTCCCGCCGTTTCCAACTCCGCAGCCAACTCCTCCACCCAAAACTCCGCCCGGATCAACCCCTTCGAGGGCGACGCCTTCTTCAACTCCGCAATCACCGCCACGCCGGTTCTGCTCTTCTGCTCCAGCGCCCGCCCAAACCCGCGCGGCACATGTCGTTCCGCCCGCCCCTCCAGTTCGCGCAAATCCGCTCCGCGTTTCGCCTCAACCACTTTCCGCCGCGTCGTCGCCACAATCTGATCGAGAAAGCCCGTCATACAAGGTCTTGCAATTATAGAAGACTGCACCTCCAACCCAACTCAACCACCCAAAACCCCCAAAAAAACAAAACCTCCGCCACCCTCGCGGGCAGCGGAGGCCAAGGTTTCAACCGCTCCTGCTTACTTCACGGTAGTCGCTTCGGGTTTGAAAGCATCCGCGAACGCTTTCCCGTTCGGCGTTCCCACCCCGGTTACGTTATCCCAACCCACTTGCGTATGCAGCGCAGTCGGGCTGTTGCATGATGTGCCGTCGCCGCTGGGCAAGGCCGAGCAGTCCATCCCGAACGAGATCACCAGCGATGTATCCTCCAAGAAAGGATAATTCCAAATTGCGCTGATGAACTTCGCCGGCACCACGGACGTAGCCCCACCCAACACCTGGCTTGGCGTGTAATTGTTGGTCCCCGTAGATTCCACAATCGAGGCCTTGACGTTGGTTTTTGAGGTAACAGGCACGACGTCCGTAATCGCTCCCGCAGGCAACGAATATAGGTACTGCGCCGCTTGCCCAAGCGGCGCTCCCGCCTCTTCATTCGCAATCGCCCACAGCCCGGAGAACATCGGGCAGGCCACGCTCGTGCCTCCCCACACCTGCCAAACCAGTTCCGGAAACTGGCCCGGAACGCTGATGGCAATCACCACTCCCGTGTATGGATCCGCCAACCACGCGATATCCGGCACCTGCCGATATTTTCCTGGCAGATGTTTTTGGAAGGCAGGCTTCGGGAACCCAGCCAAACAATTTCCCTTGCTGTCTTGCACCGCACAGTTGCTCGGTCCGCCGCCCGCTCCACCAATAAACCCGAAGGCGTCGGGCGGATCAGGCACGAACCCGTCACTGGCCAGCAAAGTCTGATTGTTCCCCCACCCTGCTTGCCACGCGATCGAGTGATTCGCATTCAACGCCAGGCTCACTCCTCCAATCCCGGTCGCCCACGGAGAATCCGCCGGAGCGCTCACCGCGGCAGGAATTTCGTCCAGGGTGTAATCCCCACCATCTCCAGAAGAAAAGTTGGTGGAGATTCCCGAGATTGCCGCAGTTTCGGCAATCAGGTTCTCGGTATCCAGCACCGCGGGTGGAGTAAAGGATTCGATCGAAGCATAGCTGCCTGAAATCACGCTACCCAGCCCATAGTTCACGGCGTAGAAAAGGGCCTGGTCCACGTCCTGGAAGCTCGCTGAGGGTGGAACCACCAGGTCGATGTTGGCTCCCGGAGCGATAGCATGGGCCCACTCCACATCAATGTTGATTTCTACACTATCGGGAACCTCGCACAGACTCGCCGTCGGCGTGTAAATGATGTTGAAGTTCGACGGCCCGAGCAGCGGCAACCCAAACATCGCTGAAAACGCATTCGCGTCCGCCTGAATGGTCGGCGAACCGCACCAGTCCAGAATGACAATGGTTTGTCCCTTCCCGTTATATCCCTCGGCGTAAAGTTTTGTGAGATTGTAAGCCGTTTGGATCGGCTGCGGGGTGTAGCCGCAACCTGGGCTCGTGAGGCTTACAATGTTTAGGTGATTGCCCGTGTAAGTGCCGGCGGGGAGCTCACCGTCGCTGTTGGTAGAAAACTGTTCCGTCACCACACCGTCGAAACAGTTCGAGGAATAGAAGTTCGAATCCGCAGGCGTCGCCGCCGAAGCCATCCTGGAAAAGCCTGACTTGCTCGCCGGAAGCTTCGCTTCGCGCTGTATCGCCGGATGCTCGTATTTCCCAGAGTCCAGTCCCGTAACCACCCGGACCAGCGGAGCCGCTTCTCCTTCTACGTAAGGATCACTCGCATTGGCACGGATCACCTTGTCCCGCACCTGATAATTGTTGAGTTGTACGTGGAATGCTCTCTCCACGTCCCCCACCGTGCCTCGCGCTCTTACAAAAAAATTATCGCCACCCACTCGCACCACTTTTAGATTGTGCGATTCAAAAAATTCCTGGACCGTTTTCGCTTCTTCCGCCGTCGGCGCAAATCGCGCCGCAATCTGCAACCGGGTCAGCCAGTGACGGTAGTTCGGCGAGGTGCGGTCATACAAATCCCGCGCTACCGCATCCATCTCTGCACGGTTATGCGGTTTCAGCCAGATGCTCACTTCAATGGTCTTCGACGGATCTTCCGTCCCTACATTCTTCGCCGTTGCCACATAGCTGGGAGTGTTGTGTGGCACAAACTGTCCGGAAGCCGCATTAGCCGGCCTCGCCGCGCATAGGGTTAGGATCAGTACAACAAGGCTCAGCCCCGTCGTCCTCATTCGGTCGACGTGAGCTGGGGGGGGTGAAGCTAGTCTTTCCATTGGTCCTCCATGGACTCTGTTTCTGCGAACCTTACTTCTACGAACCCAGGCCAGCCGGTTGGACCATCGATGATGGTCCGCACCCGCGCTAACCACCATTGGAAGCAGCGAACTCTAAATGCAGTGTGATTGCCTGAATCCAGCTCCGCTGCTTGTTCTGCGAGTCGCAGCAAGTCTGGACTCTACCCCAAAGGTCCCGACATCCTAATGGCTTCGCTCAGGAAACACAATAAGTCCAAAGGCTCTCCCGGATTTTTGCCAGATCTCCGCCGAAGGCGGACGCTTGGACCTAGACTCACCTCCCTACTGGCAAACGCTCTCAACCTCTTTATAGGGCTTCTCCTTGTGCTCTGGATCCTTCATCCCTTTCACTTGCATCATCTGATCCAGCAGGGTCCCGGCGTCATGCAGCCCCACATCCGGATCGCTCTCATAGGCGGGATCACTTTCCGCCTCTTCCAATGTCACCAGTTTGAATCCCTTGGTCTTCAGCAGGTCCAGCGCGTCCGGCAGAATGGTGCTGCTGTACGCCCCCAGATGCATCAGCAGCACATAGTTGATCTCGTGCCCGTAATCCAACTTCGCCTGCTCCCGCCCCAAGTCCAGAAATTCCGACGCGGTACTCAAATAGCTCGACCGCAGCCACTCCATCGACGTCGCGTCGTTCTTCGCCACGCACCGCGCATAGGCCGTATTCCACAAGTAGTCTTCCCAATCCAGCGTCACCTGCGCGATGCGGTATCCGTGCGCCTTCAAGTAAGCCCGCACGGCGCGCCGCTTCTCCACCGTGTCACCCTCGTGTAAATACGGATACCGGAACCAATGCCACCTATCCTGGCCCTCCAGCAACTCCAGCGCCGGCTCGTTCTCCTCGATCTCCCGCTCGAAAGCCGCGGCCGTATTCTGCTCCAAATCCATGTGTGAATACGTATGATTCCCAACCGGCTCTGCCGCCGCCCACAACTTCAGCGCCTCGGCTCCATCCGGATTTCCCTCGAGCTTTTTCGCATTGATGAATCCATACACCGAAGGCACGTGCCGCTTCTTCAAAATCGCCAGCACCTTTGCGGTCGTCTCCGCCTGCGTAACTCCCGGCGGCAACGATCCATTCCGCGGCAGATCGTCAAACGTGATGGCAAGTTTCTGCGCCGCGCAGATTCCACAAAACGCAAGGAGAAAAGTACAGGTAGCGCGGGAAACACAAGACTGCGCAGACTTCCGGCAAGCAATGAAGAGTAAATCTTTCATCTCCAGAGTTTACTTGAGTCGCGCACTCCAGCGAAAAAGCTGGCCGCCGTAGAAGGATGTTTAGGAAGGTCTAGATTGACGCCGCATCACGCGAGAACGAGCTGTACGTAGAACATCTCTTTGGTGCCATCGAAGGGACTCGAACCCCCACACCGTTGCCGGTACATGGACCTGAACCATGCGCGTCTGCCAATTCCGCCACGATGGCAATCTGAATTGCAATGCAGCGGCGGCCCGAAGGCCGCCGCATCAGGAAGATCAACACTTCTATTTTACAGGCATGTCAAAGACTGTCAAACCAACCTTCACAGCGGAGCTCCATCAACTACCCCAGCTTCGCCGTCATCGTAATCTTCGCATTCAGCACCTTCGATACCGGGCACCCTTTCTCCGCCGCCTCCGCATACTTCTGAAAGGTCGCCGCATCCGCTCCCGGGACCTTCCCCGCTACATCGATGTGGCTCGATGTAATCGTCCACCCTGCTTCCAGCCTCTCCATCGTCAAAGTCACATTCGTGTTGATGCTCTCCGGCGTCAGATTCGCTCCGCCCAACTGCGCCGACAGCGCCATCGAAAAACACGCCGCATGCGCCGCCGCAATCAACTCCTCCGGATTCGTTCCCGGTCCATTCTCAAATCTCGAAGTGAACGAATACTGCGTATCTTTCAACACTCCGCCCGGAGCCGAAATGGTTCCCTTCCCATCTTTCAGCCCACCCTTCCACACTGCACTTGCCTTGCGTTCCATAATGTTCTCCCGATCATGAATAGAGAATCAAATTCGATTCCATTGTAGACGGACCTTACTCACCCTGTCAGGCGCAACCGCCCGGTCACGATCCGCCAAGTCTCAATCATAATCCGAGCAGCTCAAATAAAATTCGCATCGCGGACAACTCAACTTACACCTGCTCTCCTTCAATCTCGCCGAACAGTTCGGACAGAACTGTTCCGGATGCGCCTTACGCCTCTCAGCTTCTACCTGCTTCTCTCCCGTCTGATGCTTCACCACCTGATCTGGTTCGCTTCCGCTCATGCGCGCAACATACCTCTGCCCGCACCTTGCGCACAAGTGGAAATCCGTCTTCCCGGCTACGGCGATCTCGACAAAAAGAAAAAGCCCTCCGAGCCGGATTCCATCTCCCGCTCGGAAGGCCATTCACCACTCCGGTTCAACCCTTTTCTAACCCACCACCACAATCCACCGGAATCTCCACTTCCGGATGCAACAAGTCGATCAGCACACATTCCCCATCGATATAGTCAATGTAGCAATCGTCGGTATAGGCCCAGTCCCCCGGCCACGGATTCGCCAGCGCAAACCAGTATCCCCGATACTGAAACCGCCGCTGCCCTTCCACGACGGTCGTCTTCACCCTGAACGTGTGTTGACGCCCAAAATGCGACCGGAATTTATCGTCCGGAATTTTTTGCCCTTGCTGCCCCGCCGCCCGCGTTGCATGATCTCCGCCCTTCTCCTGCGGACGATTTTCTTCTTTCCCCGACTTCATCGGATCGTTCTGCTTCATCTCATCGTTCTTCATCTCGTCGTTCTGTTTCTCGTTCTTCGCCGGCTTCGCATCCTCAGTCTTCCCGGGCGCCTGCTGTTTCGGTGGCTTGGCCTCATCCTGCCGAGGCTTCGCGTCGTCCTGCTGCGGCTTCGCCTCTGGCCTTGCTTCTTCCTGCTTCGTTTCTTCCTGTTGCGGGGGACGCGCTTCATCCCGTGCGTCCTGTGCTTTCGCCGTTCCCCCGGCGATTAACAGCGTTCCCAGCAATCCCGTTCCCAGCAATCCCGCACTCCAGCCTTTAAATCTAACGTCTTGAAGTCTCATAGATCTCCTTCCCGCAAGCGTCTGCTTTGCCTCCAATTCCGGGCCCCCATCAGATGCCGTCCTTCCCTCTGCCGGATGCTGTCGTCCTCTCCACCCCCATCTACCCGATTCACCTGACCTTCGCAAAATTTTGCGCTTTCCACAGTTTCTTGCGCTAGAATGCCATTGCATTGAAGAGCGCCTGTCCTCCCCGACTGCGGACCCGCTCTTTGCCTTCTCCCAGGAGGTAGTAGATGTATCGGCCGTATTCCAATTCCCTGGCTGACTCGCGTCAGCCCATGGACGTCCAGTCCCTGATCCGCGACCTCGCCCAAGATTTCGTCACCGCCTTCAACACCGGCAACTACGACCAGGTCGCCGCTCTCTTCGCGCCCGACGGCGCACTCATGGCCCCTCACTACGACCTCGCCTACGGCCCCAAGGCGGTCGAGCGTCTGCTCCACCAGCTCGGCGACACCGGATATCAAGACCTTCGTCTCGAAACCATTCGCGTGGACTACTCCGCCGACATGGCAGTGGAGATCGGCCGCTACAACGTCGCCATCCGCCAGTCCGATGGCACCATCCAAGCCGACCGCGGCAAATACGTCCGCGCCTGGCGTCGCCTCGGTGCCTGGCTCATCATCGCCGATAGCTGGAGCTCGAACCTCCCACGCGTCAGTTAGGATTTCTTGCGGAGACTAAGGAACTGAGGGTGCCCCATCTTTCGCGTTCCTTGCGAAAGGTGGGATACCACGGACGTCTCATTCCCGGAAAACCTTTGCCGCTGAAAAAAACTTGGCCAGCCCGAACGCAGCCAGGAATCTGCTGTCCCCGCAACCTCCGGCCACTCCTCCCCGCAACAAGCGGCAGAAGTATGGGAAGTATCGTGAGGCTTGGCATCTTCTGAAAGAAACGGGCCTGGCGATTCAAGCTTGTTGCGGGGAGGAGTGGAAGCCGCAATGCATTTCGCCGATTACCTCGAAGCGAAAGATGTACCACTCATCAATCGGGATGAGCAGGACAGCGAAAAAATCCACGGTTCCCGGCTCATACTTTTTGCGTCTCGATCCAACTTCAGGCTTTAACCGTGACCCGTGCGCCAGTGAATTGTGGACTTCACTTGCACCCGGCCGCAGAGACCGCGTTAGGTGGTCAACTCCCACGTCGTACCTCGCCACGCCGAACGGTCTTGAGACCTTGATTCCGCGCTTCGCCGCCAGCATCATGAAGTAGAGTTCCGCCCACTCTCCACGCTCTTTGGATCCTTTTGCTTCCCGCTCGCAAGTCGGTCCGCTTTCCGCCTCATAGCTTTAAACCTCTTTCCGTCGAATCGGGTAGGAGGCGGGATTACTCCCGCCGTCCTCCCACACCACGCGGACGTGCCGTTCGGCATCCGGCGGTTCATGAAACAGACTGGAAGCGTCGGTGGGTATCCAGCAACGAAACCA
>Ga0187859_10000840_pt1 | contig 20138 bp, 7 predicted proteins | sample June2016WEW_10_1_2_FD_133019 | JGI IMG/M metagenome (GOLD analysis project Ga0187859, IMG submission 133019) | Peatland microbial communities from SPRUCE experiment site at the Marcell Experimental Forest, Minnesota, USA - June2016WEW_10_10 | ecosystem: Environmental > Terrestrial > Soil >...
ACGGAAACATCCTCGGGCACGCGCAAGCCGGAATCGCGCAGGGCGCGGATGGCTCCGATGGCGGACATGTCATTAAAGGCAACGAGGGCGGTGAAGCTTTGCCGCCGTTTGAGAAGCTGCTGCACTACCGGATAGCCGAGTTCGGGCGAGCTGAGATCGCGCTCCAACTGCACCGTCAGCTCCGGAGAAACCTCGACACCCAACTGTGGCGCCAGGGCCATGAGGTTGGAAAAGCGATCGTCGGAATCCGAGCTGAAGGGCTGGCCGTGCATAAACGCGATGCGCCGATGGCCGAGGTCGAAGAGATGGCGCAGGATCAGCTCAGCGGCTCGGCGATGGTCGAGAACGACGTTTGTGATGCCCGGAATCTTTTCGTGTCCGGCAATTGCGACGACCGGGACGGAGAGGCGATGGGTGAGGACAGTGTCGATGGCGATGATGCCTTCGGCGCCGCGGCTCAGCAGCAACCGCGGGTACTCCTCAATAAGGTCGGGCTTGTGGCGATGGTGCGCGCTCAAATAGAAATAACCTTCGCGCATCAGGTAGTCGCCGATGCCGCTCATGACCATGGTGTGATAGCCGTCGCTCAGTTCGGGAGTCAGGACTCCGATCATGAATCCACGCTTCAGGCTGAGCGAGCGGGCAAAGAAGTTGGGCCGATAGTGGAGCTGGCGGGCGGCTTTCTTAATCCGCTCCTTTGTGTGCGCGGGAATTGCTTTCGCGGCGGGCGAGTCGTTCATGACGACGGACACGGTCGCCGGAGAGAGCTTGAGAAAATCGGCGAGCGTTCGCAGGCTGACCGTCTTGGCCGGCGATTTCACTTCGTGCGCGGACTTTCCGCTGGGTCGCTTCTTCGTCATCGGGAGATCAAGAATAGCAGCTTACACTTTTTCATAGGCTCCGTGCCGGTCCGAATAAAAAACTTCTTGACAGCGAGCATGGTCCGAGAGCCTAATGTTTTCGCATTATACTAAACCGCTTTTGTGACTAACTGAAGCGGTTTTGCTGAATAAAGCAACAGGAATGCAGTCAGCAGAGAGTTCGGGTGCTTCGGCAAGTTGGGATTGCATTTTTGGCTTTGATGAATAGCAAGACCTTTGCCGGCCAGTTGCACATTTCGAACCGTTGAATTCGAGAGCCCGTCCGTGGGGGATGGGATCCATGTTGAGCTAATACGTAACACGCTGAGCTAAGGAGAAACTCCATGACGCGTTTCATCCGTTGGACACTCACGTTTTCCCTCCTGATGTGCATGGCCGCCCCGGCATTTTCACAGAGCAGAAATACCGGCGAGATTCGCGGCACGGTGTCGGCGGCGGGAGCCGTCTTGCCGGGTGCAACCGTCACGCTAAGAAATATCGATACCGGAGAGACGAAGGATTTCGTCACCAACCAGGACGGAATCTACGACACAGTTTCGACGCCCGCGGGAAACTACACCATCACGGTCACGGCCAAGGGCTTTAAGAAAGTTGTAATCGGCCCCGTGACCCTGCAAGTGGACGTGATCACCGAGAACGCCGCATTGGATGTGGGCTCAGTATCGGAAACGATCGTGGTGGAAGCGGGCGGCGTACCACTGTTGGAGACGGAAACTTCTCATCTGGGAGCAGTTCTTGAATCGAAAACCATACAGGCACTGCCCCAGATCGGCGCCGGAATTACCGGAAACGATTGGGCGAATTTCAATATTCTCCTCCCCGGCGCGGCGGGCACGGCGACTGCGCCGAGTTCGGAAGGCAGCGGCGCTTACAATGCCGGAGACGCCATCGCTCTCAACGGCAACCTGCCGAATTATGCCAACTACCTCCAGGACGGCGGGGTCGTTCAATTACCCGTGAGCAACAACGTGGACAACACGTTGTTTGAGGCCTTGCAGGAAGTCCAAATCACGACCTCATCGTTTTCGGCGGAGTATGGCGTTGGCGGCGCCGTGTTTAACCAGATCACGAAGAGTGGAACCAACGGCATTCACGGGTCGGCGTATGAATATTTCCAGAACGATGCTCTGAACGCGGTCCCCTACTTTGATACGGGTGGAAAGCCATCGGTCTTGCGCTACGACGAGTGGGGCTTCTCTATCGGTGGTCCGATCATCAAGAACAAGTTGTTCTTCTTCTTCGTCCGGGACAAGATCCATAATAACGGCTCGGCAGCTCCCACGGCAGGCAGCACTCCAACACTGGCCGAGATAGGTAAGGGGACGGCCTATCCGGGTGCCCTCGATTTCTCGTCCGTTCCTTGTTCGGCGAACGTCACAACACCTTGCACCCTTTACGACCCCGCCAGCTGTAGTACGCCAGGCTGCACTCGAACGTCATTTGCGGCGGAAAACACGGGAGCGCTTGCCGGAGTAAATGCGATTCCGATCAGTCGGTTAGATCCTGTAGCGGCAAAGATTCTGGGTTATTACCCGCTGCCTAATACTGTTGGCACAGGAGCCTTTGGAGCCTTTGAGAACAACTTCACCACCATTCTGCCAACTCCCAACCCGAATCTCAGATATTTCGGACGCATCGACTATGATCTTTCTCAGAAAAACCGCATCTCGGGCTCCATCAGCCAGAAGGATAACCCTGGAGTCAACAAGTACGGACCGTTCCCCTGTCCCCTCAACTGCTTTTCGGGAGACATCGACGGTTACAACGCACAGATCACCGTTACTTCGGAGATCAAACCGACCCTCGTGAACGAACTGCGTATGGCCTATACCAAGCAGGGCAACTGGTTCGTTCCCGATACCATTGGATTTAACAATGCCTCGACCCTAGGTCTGCAATACGCTAAAGCGAACGTTTTCCCGTCGATTAACATCGGCGGCCCCGGATTCTGCTGCAACGGTTTGGCGCCCGGCACGAATGCCATATACATTGAGCACCTCTATGATCCATCGGATGTGGTGACGCTCATCCATGGCAGACACATTCTGCATTTTGGCGTCGAGGTATTGATGGGCGACGGCAACACGACGCCCTGGGGAAACGTCACTGCTGGCAACTTCACGTTCACCGGCAACTACACGGCGCAAAATGGCGCCTCAGCGGGGACAACAGGAGCCGGCCTCGCTGATTTCCTGCTGGGCGACGTCCAAAGCTGGAACGGGAACTACAACCAGGCGACCTCCTATGCGCGACTGAAGAGTCCGCAACTCTTCGTTCAAGATGAATACAAGATCCGCCCCAATCTCACCCTGAATCTTGGCTTGCGTTACACCTACACCACCGGATTCAGCGAGAAATACAATGCCCTCGGCGGGTTCGACCCGAATCTCACGCTGGTCTGTAGCCCATGCATCTATCCGGGGAGCATAACGCCACAGAACCCGGCCGGCATATCAGCGAACGGCTCATTAGGCTCGCTGTGGTTTGCACCCCAGGACAACCGAACCACGTTGCAGAAGCCGGATAAGACCATCTTCCTGCCTCGCGTCGGCTTTGCCTGGTCCATCAGGAACGATACTGTCGTCAGAGGCGGGTTTGGAATGTACTCGTATAACTATAGCCAGGATGTCTATGGCAACGGAATTGGTTTTGGAGCCCTTACAACCAGTGGGGGCGGCGGCACGGACCCGAACGCTGGGACTGGTCCTACTCCGTTAGTCACTCTTTCCGAGCCGGCCGCCTTGGCAAATCCCAATCTGAACTACGTGGTGGGTTCGCCGAGTGCGAAAGAGGTCTCGCAATACCTGAACCTCACAACACCCTCAAATCAGACTTACATCCCATACGACGTTGAGCCAGGGCATATCAATTCATGGCAGGTAAGCGTAGAGCACCAATTCCTCAACACCTACATGGCGTCGATCGCCTACGTGGGTAGCCACGCCTCGCATCTGGAAACCGGGACAGACGTCAACCAAATAACCAGCGCGACTGGCCTCGCCGCAATCAGTACGCCGACTCCGACACTCATTCAAGCAAACCGACCCTTCCCGGCTTGGGGACAGCTCAGCGGATTTAACTACAACGGAATTTCGAACTACAATGCCCTGCAAACCACCATCAACAAGCGTTTCACCAATGGCTTGCTCTTCAGCTTCAACTACACTTGGTCGCACTTTCTGGATGATCAGGATTCGGGCGGATGGGGAAGCCGCGGCGGAACGCAGTATTGGCAGGTTGGGAACAACCCCAAGGCGACTTATGGGAATTCGAACTTCGACATCCCAGACGCGTTCAAGGGTTATGCCTCTTACGAGCTGCCCTTCGGAAAAGGCAAGAGCTATCTGAATAACAGCTCGGTGCTCAGCGAGGCGGTTGGCGGATGGAGGCTCGCCGGAACTCTGATCGCCCAGAGCGGGAATCCCTTCACGGTAGTTAACCAAAATAACTCCAACTCGAATCTCACCGGTTGTGCCAATAACGTTGGGGGCACCGCCACCGGCGGCGATGTCAACAACGGATGCAATTGGTTCCCTAATGTCATCGCTTCCACCCACGTCAGCAATCAGGGCCCCAGCCAATGGTTTAACATTAATGCCTTTGCCAACGCCTGGACGCCGCCCACCACCCCGGGTACGGGTGTCCCGTTCGCATTCGGCAATGAGGGCAGGAATTCGCTGCGAGGACCCCGTCTGACTGTGCTTAATCTGTCGATAGCTAAGGGTTTTCAGTTCGGAGAACGCGTTCACCTGGAATTGCGGTCAGATTGGGTTAACGCCCTAAACCACCCGAGTCTTGGTGTTCCTGGCCAAACCTTTGGGGCCGGCAATTTCGGGGAGATCAACGAGGGAACCCAGAACAATGGCGTCGCCGTTGCCGCTCGCAGCGGTCAGCTCAGCGCTAAAATTACGTTCTGATATATGAATCCCTTCCCCCGCAACTTGAAGGGCGGCAGCACGCTGCCGCCCTTCTCTTTGCCCGGAAGACGATCAGAATTCAACTAGCGCGACAACGACGCGACTCATCCACCGTACAATCCTGACATGAGAACCATCGCCGTCGCCGTTGTTTTCTCGGGGATTCTATTTCTTGGATTGTTTTCGTCTTTTGCGCAAACGAACGCGAGCCGTCAGCAGCAGATCGAGTCGCACACGCGCAAGGCGGCGGAATATCTAAAGGAGAACAGGCCCGATCTGGCGATACCGGAGTTTAAAGCGATACTTGCCATCGATCCTAAGAATGTGGATGCCCACGGTAATCTCGGCGCAGTGCTTTTCTTTCAGGGCGCGTATGCGGAGGCGATTCCGGAGTTGCGTGCGGCGCTGAAGTTGCGGCCCACGCTGTGGAAGACGGAGGCTCTGCTTGGCATTGGCGAAAAGCGAACAGGCGACGTCGAGGCGGCGCAGCGCGACTTGGAGAAAGCGTTTCCGAACGTAACGGAGGAGAAGGTTCGGGTTGAAACCGGGATGGAGTTGATCGAAATCTATTCGGCGACGGGCGATCTGGAGAAGGCTGCGGCAACGGTCGGCACGCTGCGGAAGCTTGAACCGGCAAATGGAGCGATTCTCTTTGCCGCTTACCGGATCTATTCCGATCTCGCCGATGAGTCGCTGCTCAGTTTGTCGGTGGTCGATCCGAATTCGGCGCGGATGCACCAGGCCCTGGCGCATGAATTGGCGAAGCGCGGGCGTGGGGCGGAGGCGATCCGAAATTACAGGGCTGCGCTGAAACTGGATCCGCAGCTGCCGGGGATTCATTTTGAGCTGGCCGAAATGCTCAACACATTGGGAACGGACGAGGGGCGGCAAGAAGCCGAGAGCGAGTACCGCGCAGCGCTGGCGGCGAATCCTTTAGACGAGCAAACGGAGTGCAGGCTGGGCGAGATCGCCTTCCGGGCGGGCGATTTGAAGGCGGCTTCCGATGATTATGAGCAGGCACTGAAGCTCAGGCCGGAGGATCCGGAAGCTAATATCGGCTTGGCGAAAGTTTTGATGTCGCTCAATGAGCCGCAGAAAGCTGAGCCGCTTTTGCAGCGCGCGATTCAGTTGGATCCGACAAGCGCGGTGGCGCACTTTCGCCTGAGCACGATTTATCGGCAGACGGGACGGGTGCAAGATGCCAAGCACGAGTTAGAGGAATATCAGAAATATAAGGATATGAAGGAGAAGCTGCGGGCGGTTTATGGTGACTTACATCGGGACCAGAGCGGGGATGAGAACGATGATGGTAGCCCTAAGAAATAATATTATCGCCCGACCGACGAAGAGACTTCTCGGAGCCGCGCTATTCCTCGCAGTTAGTCCACTATTCGCAACCTCTTATTACTCAGCACGACTAGATGATGCAAAGGCGGTCTACCTGACGCCGGACAATTTTGCGGTGAAGGGAGACGGGATTGCGGATGACTCTGCGGCTTTGCAAGAGGCCATTAATAAGGTACAGGAGAGAACGAATCAGGGCATTCTGTTCGTTCCGCCGGGCCGCTATCGTGTAACTAAGACAATTTATATCTGGCCCGGAATCCGGTTGATCGGATTTGGAGTTACTCGGCCGTCGCTGGTGCTTGGCGCGGCGACGCCAGGATTTCAGCAGGGACCGAGTTACATGGTGTTTTTCGCGGGTGGCCGGCCGGTTGGTGCGACCGTGCCGGATGCGTCTCCAGGGACGTTTTATTCGGCCATTAGCAATATCGACTTTGACATTCAAGATGGCAATGCGGGCGCGGTCGCGGTGCGCGCGCATTATGCACAGCATTGTTTTCTCGCGCATATCGACTTTCATATTGGCTCGGGGATGGCGGGCATTCACGATGGCGGGAATGTCGCGCAGGATGTGCATTTTTATGGCGGGCAGTATGGCATATGGACGCGAAAGCCGGCTCCAGGATGGCAGTTTAGCGTGATCGATGCGACGTTTGAGGGACAGCGCGAGGCGGCGATTCGAGAGCATGAGGCCGGGCTCACGCTAATCCGTCCGCTGTTTAAGAATGTGCCGGCGGCGATTTCCATCGATCCTCGATACTCGGATGAGCTCTGGGTAAAAGATGCGCGGATGGAAAATGTAACGGGGCCTGCGGTGGTCATCAGTAACGAGAACAACGCTCGCACCGAGATCAATATGGAGAATGTTGTCTGCGTGAATGTTCCTTTTTTTGCCGCGTATCGTGAGAGCGGCAAACGCGTCGCGGGGCCGGCGGCGATGTATGAGGTGAAGACGTTCTCGCACGGGCTGCACTATGAGGATGTCGGCGCAGATGGCGCGATTGAAGATGTTTTTGCGACGACGCTGTTAAAGGCGCTGCCTGCGCCGATCCGATCAGACATTTTAGATTTGCCGCCGATTGAGAGTTGGGTGAACGTACGGTCCATTGGGGCCGTTGGGGACGGTGTCACTGACGATACCAACGCGCTTCGCAAAGCCGTCGCCGAGCACCGGGCAATTTACTTTCCGTCGGGGCAGTATCGCGTGACGGACACTATTGTGCTGCGGGCGGATACGGTGCTCATCGGACTGCATCCTAGCGTCACAAGAATATTGCTGGCGGATTCGACTCCGTCGTTTCAAGGTGTGGGCAGTCCTAAGGCGTTACTGGAAACTCCGAGCGGCGGAACCAATATCGTTATTGGGATCGGGCTCTACACCAATGGGATCAATCGGCGGGCGGTGGCGGCGAAGTGGGCGGCGGGCGAGAATTCGATGATGAACGATGTGCGTTTTCTGGGAGGGCACGGGACGGTTGATCCGAACGCGAGCGCGGAAGAGAGCGCCAAAGGTTGGAAGCTTATTTATAACGATACCCATACCGCGGATCCTAATCCGCAGCGGCGGTGGGATTCACAGTATCCGAGCCTGTGGATTACGGGCGGCGGCACGTTCGTCGATATATGGACGCCAAGCACATTTGCGCAGGCGGGGTTGCTCATATCTAACACATCTGTTGGAGGGCGGATTTATCAACTATCGAGCGAGCATCATGTGCGCAACGAGGTGATTCTTGACCATGCGTCTAATTGGCAGATTTATGCATTGCAAACGGAAGAAGAGCGCGGCGAGAGTGGATTCGCATTGCCACTCGACATTCGGGACTCGAGCAATGTTACGTTTGCGAATCTGCACATGTATCGCGTAGTGAGCAGTTATCAGCCGTTCCCTGAGGCGGTTTCAGTTAGTAACTCAAGGAATATACGGTTTCGCAACTTACATTGTTATAGCGACAGTAAGGTATCGTTTGATAACTCAATCGTCGACCAGACTCATAACATTGAAATACGGCAACGTGAGGTAGCCTGGCTGACATTTTCTGGACAGGCGCCCGAGATACGCGCTGCGAAACATTCGGCGATTCTGGGCAAGGACGTCAGGGTTGAAAAAGTTGCAGCCGGCTTCTTCAACATTTCGGGTGGAGCGGTTGATCGTAGCGGGGATATCTATTTTGTGGATGCGCAGCGGCAAACAATCTACCGCTGGGCGGTCGCGCGTCACCTATTAACGAAGGTTCGCGACAATCCGCTGGAGCCAGTGCAACTGTTTTTTGATAAGGCGGGCGATCTGATCGTCGTTTCTTACGCCGATAAGGGAACGGTATACAGCTTTAAGCCAGATGCGCCGGGTGACGATATTATTCTGTTGGAGGCCGTGCCCGGCACGGCACACCCGGGGTCGACGGCGGTACTTCCGGTTGACTATTGGAGGAATGAAAACAATTTTCTCGAAGCGAATTCTGCCAAAAGGGCGTTTCAGTTTGTTTCTCCCGACGGCAGCACGTTTTTCCCCGCGGGCGAGGATTTCGTAACTGGGGAACTGTACTATGGAACCAAACTCAATGATGCGCTGCGTGCTTTTGGGCTGGCGCCGAACGTTGCGGGTCGGCCGTTTTACGTCTCCGACGAATCGGAGGAGAAGACTTATGTCGGCAGCGTTGGGGTGGATGGGGCGATTACAAATTTGAAGCTTTTTGCGAAACGAGGAGGAGAGAGCGTCGCGGTAGACGAGCGGGGGAACGTGTACGTCGCTGCAGGCCAGGTGTTCGTCTACAATCCGTCAGGCGAACTGATCGATACCTTAGAGATTCCGGAACGTCCATCGCAATTGTTGTTTGGGGGCAGCGACGGGCGTACGTTGTTCGTTCTTGCGCGGAGTTCCTTGTATGCCGTTTATACCGGTAACTAGGGCGGAGTGTTAATTTGCGGCGACAGTCAGCATCCTCGACTTTGTTCAGAACGACTGTCGTTCGTGCATCTTTTACGCTGATATTAGTTTGTTTCTCCACTAACTCGCTATTCCCTTCAGGCCGGCAGCAAGCGTCTGGTGCTAACGAGAGTACTTCGAGTGCCGCTACCGCTGCAGCGAGTGTTTCATTACCCCAGTTAGTCGACATAACCGCATCGACCGGCATTAGCTTCGACCATCTTTCCAGTCCGGAGCAGAAGTTCATTGTGGAATCGATGAGCGGGGGCGTTGCTCTTATCGATTACGATCGCGACGGATGGCCCGACATTTATTTCACCAATGCGCAGAGCGTGGAGATGGCGCTGGCGGGGAAGAAATCCCGAAGCGCGCTTTATCACAATAATCACGACGGGACTTTTACGGATGTAACCGACAAGGCAGGCGTTGGGTATCCATGCTGGGCGATGGGGGCGGTCGTCGGCGACTACAACAATGATGGGTGGCCCGATCTGCTCGTGACTTGCTTTGGCGGGATTGTGTTGTATCGCAACAACGGGGATGGAACGTTTACAGACGTGACGAAGCAAGCGGGGCTGAGCAATGACTCCGGTTGGGCTGCTGGCGCGGCGTTTGGCGACTATGACGGGGACGGCTGGCAGGACCTATTTGTGTCGCACTACGTGAAGGTGAACCTGAACGATCTGCCGGCGTTCGGGTCCAGTCCGACGTGCAAATTTCGCGGCATTGCGGTGCAGTGCGGGCCTCGGGGGTTGAAGGGCTCTCCGTCGAACCTTTATCACAACAAGGGCGATGGCACTTTCTCGGATGTCTCGAAGAAAAGCGGGATTAGAGATGCTCCCGATTCATTTGGGTTGACGGCCGTCTGGTCTCACTTCGATGGAGACTCGCATCCCGATCTGTTTCTCGCTAATGATGCGGGCAGAAATTATCTCTACAAGAATGATGGCGGCGGGCATTTCAGTGAAATCGGGCTTACTGCCGGAGTTGCGGTTAGTCAGGATGGAAATGAGCAGGCTAACATGGGCGTTGCGCTTGGCGATTATCAGCATACCGGGCGACCTTCAATAGTCATTTCCCACTTCAGCGATGAATATGCGGTCTTGTATCAGAATCTGGGTAACATGACGTTTGTTGATGCTTCCTATCCGTCGGGAATCGCGGCTGCCACTACGCACTATGTTGGTTGGGGCGATGCGTTCTTTGATTTTGATAACGATGGTTGGGTTGATCTGTTTATCGTGAACGGCCATGTCTATCCGCAGGTAGATACGGGCGAGGCGGGGGCGAGATACCGGGAGCCGGGGTTGCTGTTTTGGAATCAGCATAACGGTAAGTTCAAAGAGATAAGTAAGTTGGTTGGCCCGGCGCTTCAGACTCCTCGAGTTAGCCGTGGTGCGGCGGTTGGCGATTTGTTTAATGACGGACACATGGACATTGTCATCGAGAACCTGCAAGGCGTGCCTACGATTTTGCGGTCGGAAGGCGGCCCTTTGAATCATTGGATCGGCTTTGAGTTAGTGGGTACGAAGAGCAACAGGCTTGCCTTGAATGCGCGGGTGAGGGTCACTGCTGGAGATCTCGTGCAGGCGGATGAAGTGCGAAGTGGCGGAAGTTATCTTTCACAGAACGATTTGCGGCTTCATTTTGGGCTGGGGGCCAAGGCGCACGTTGATAAGATCGAAATCTTTTGGCCATCGGGGAAGGTTGAAACGATAACTGATTTGGCTGCTGATCATTCTTACGAGTTAAAAGAGGGCGAGGGAATCGTGCCGTTCGAAAAGAGCAGGCCGACGCTTCCTGTAAAGAATTAATTTACCGCCGATTGACGGGTGTCACTTATCCACTTCATAGAGTGTGGCGTGTGTTGCGAGTGCGCTAACCACAAAGGGCGTTCAGGGCAAGCTAAGGTGCACGAAGAAAAGGCTGGAGATAGTTATGGCGAATGAGACGTCTCGGCGAAATTTTCTAGGGATATCGGCTTTGGGGTTGGCGGGAACGCTGGTTCCGGGATTGGCGCGGACAGCGGATGCGGCTGCCGACGGCGGAGGCCGAATGCCGAAGAGCGGGTCGGCGATCTCGGTTTGGGTCACTTCGGGGGATGAGCGTTTTGCTGGCGCTCCGGCAGTGACGTGGCAAGTGGCATCGGGAGCGCCGGGAGCCGGTCATCTGCGGTTGAATCCCAACTTGAAGTTTCAGGAGATACTCGGGTTTGGCGGCGCGTTTACAGATGCTGCCTGCTACACGTTCAATCGGCTCTCGGCTACGGCGCGAGAGCAGTTGTTCCACGAATTGTTTCATCCCTCGCAGATGGGGCTGAGCGTGGGCCGCATTTGCGTGGGGTCGAGCGACTATTCGACAAAAGTTTACAGCTTTGATGAAGGTGAGCCGGATCCGACGCTGGCGCGATTTTCGATCGCGCATGATCGGGAATATATTCTTCCGATGCTGCGGCAGGCGCGGCAAGCGAATCCGGAATTATTTCTTTTTTCTACTCCGTGGAGTCCGCCGGGATGGATGAAGTTCAATGGGACGATGCTGGGCGGTTCAATGCGCAAGCACTATCTACCGATTTATGCGCAATATTATCTGAAGTTTTTACAGGCATACGCTGCTGAAGGCGTTCCGGTGCAGGCGTTGACGTCGCAGAACGAAGTTGACACCGATCAGGACGGCAAGATGCCGGCATGCATCTGGCCGCAGGAATATGAGATTGAATTTATCCGCGATCATCTAGGGCCGCTTTTGGAGAGCAGCGGAACGCCGGTGAAGATATGGGTGCTCGACCATAACTACAATTTGTGGGGTCGCGCAATTTGTACGCTGGGGGACACGAAACTTCGGCAGTACGTCAATGCGGTTGCTTGGCATGGGTATTATGGCACTCCCGACATGATGAGCAAGGTGCAGGACGCGTATCCGGAGGCGGAGATGCATTGGACCGAAGGCGGGCCGGACTATACCGATCCAGGATATGCGACAGATTGGTGCAAGTGGGCGGGAACTTTCAGCGATGTGCTTGGCAATTGGTGTCGTTCGATTACCGCTTGGAATCTGGCTCTGGACGAGAAGGGGCGGCCGAATATTGGGCCGTTTCCTTGTGGCGGGGTGGTGACGATTGATTCGCAGACGAAGGAGATCACGCGCAGCGGGCAGTATTGGGCGTTTGCTCACTACGCGCGCGTGATAAGGCGCGGTGCCCGGCGGTTTGATTCGCAGAGCGCGGCAATGGAACTTCGCCATGTGGCTCTGCAAAACCCTGACGGGCAGCAGGTGGTTGTGCTTACTAATCCGGGAGCTGCTCGGACGGTGGAAATTCGGTTGGGAAATATGGCGGCGTCGGTCGCGTTGAAGGGGGATTCAGTTACTACGCTGGCGTGGGGATAGGACGGCCAACCCAAAAATAAATCTTTCGTCCCCGACCGGAGCGAAGCTGAGTAGAGGGACCTTGTGTTTTCCAGTTGTTGGATGGCAAAGGTTCAGCGCTGCGGTAATGATACCGAAAACTTTCTTATGGGTTGGTAGTGAGCGTGGGGACTACGGCGGTATCGACTATGGCGGGATCGTCCCGCAATTTGAGGTAGAGGGTTTTTCCTTTCAGAGGGGGAATCAGCAGCGTGGATTCGGCGAAGCCGTCGGGGACGGTGACTACGTTGCTGAAGTTGGGGTCTGAGCTTACCTGATCGATCAGGAATAATTTGTCGCCGCTCAGAGTGCATTGCTGTTCGGCGAGGGATGCACAATGCACACCCTTGAGAGCCGGGACTCGCACCAGGTTGATGAGCGGCTGCCAATCGCCTTCGACTCCGTCGGCCATCACGGGCCTGATCTTCAGCGGGCCGAAGGCGGACGGCCCGAGAAGCTTCATGGGATCGAGCATGGCCAAAACCGTTCTCGAATCCTGCATGGTGAGGTTGCCGTCTTTGAAGCTGAGCAGAACGCGGAAAGAATCGTCGGCAGTGGCCACCTCAACTTTTTCGTTCGCCGGAAAAACTTCTGGCACCTGAGCTTTGAGGGAAAAGTTGAGACGCGCTTCCTGGGGAAGTTCGTCGGAGTCACCGAGGCGAACGATGGGCGAGGGCGCGGTTTCGTCGTATTGCACGCTCTTGCTGATTATGCTGACGCTCGGGCGTCGGGGAGCGACGGTTGATTTCAGATCGAGGACGCGGCCGTCCTTCAGAGTGACTTGCATCGACAAAGACTGATCGGGCTGCAAGAGGGCGCTGGCGGCGGGATCTTCGGAGATGAGCGTGAGTTCATCCTGCTGATTGGCGCGAGAGAGCGATTGGGGTTTGAAGTGAAGAGGGCCAGCTTCGATTTCGAGGACCTGATCGAGGCGTGTTCCCATGAGCACGCTGTCGGAGTCGCCGGCGTGGATAGTGAATCCATCGAGCCGGCCGGCCTCGGCATAGGTGTGGAGGCGAATTTCGTCGGGTTCGCGCAGACCGAATTTTTTCACGGTCATGCTGAGCGAACCGGCGGGCGCGTCTTTCAATCCAACCTTCACTTCGAGTTCATCGGGTTTGGTGATCTTCCACTGCGCGTCGAGATGTTTGCCCTGCTCGTCGCGGAGTTGCACGTCGCTCACGCAGCAGGCCTCCGCGCTTTGCAAGTGCAGTATGTCTTCTCTGGCGACAATGAGGGCACTGGCATCTTTGGAGGCGACGATCCATTGCGCGGGACGGGCGGTACGCAGACGGAAGCGCGGGCCTTCGATGGACTGGAATCCCCAGGCGCCTCGCAGAGTTCCGGAGACTTCTTCGCCGTCGAAGGCTTCGGCCTTGATTGCTTCAGTCTTCAATGTGAAACCGCCGCTCGCGGGATCAGGATCGGCAGGTAGATCGAGGCCGGAGCCAGTTTTGGTTTCGAGGTGGAGTACGAAGTTGTGGGCGAATTCCGTGGCGAATGCAAGCGGAGAGGTTTCCACGGGGAGGGCGAGTTCGGGCCTGCCGGCACAGAAAACCTGCGTGGGATTGATTGTCCGCAGCGTGGGCAAAGGGATGGGATGGACGGGCGGCAGACCGATGACTAATACGGATTTCGGATTGTTGAAGGAGGGCGGATTGTTGAGGCGCAGATTTAGCTGGTCTTGCTTCGGCAGAGCCAATGCAGGGATGTATTGATACTGCGCGGTGCGCGCTGCACCGAGGATTCTGGCCACATCCATCACCGCACCAATGTAGGGGCTGTAGTAGCCACCGCGGGCGGTGGGAGTGGAACTGAGCTGATTCACGAGGTCGGTGGAATTGCCCGAAGTCAGAGTGGCCACCATGGTTTGACTACGGGAGTCGTCGAGAACCAGTTGATCGGTATTCTGCGTGAGACACGGCACCTGCTGGGCGGTGGGCTTGTCGAAACATTGTTGATCGAGGCGGATATTCAGACTGTGGGCGAGCAGCGTGGTTTTGGCCTTGAGTTCATCGGGATTTGTGGCCGCATCGGCGCGAACTGTTTCCAAATATTTTTCGAGGCGGGCGCGATCGAGGCTGGCCTGTTCGAGGTCTTGAGCGGCGCGGACAAATGCTCCGGGCTTGCCGCGAATCGCGCGGCGCAGAGTGCTGAAGGCTCCGCCAGTTTCTGGAGCGAGGAGAATGATTGCGTTCTCCGCACCTTCGGGCACAGTTATGTAAACGCCTTCCTCGTGCACTTGACGGTTCCATGCCTCGACCGGAGTGAACCAGGCGTCGGGCGGAGGATTGGTGGCGCCGCGCAAGAAGGCGACGACCATGATGTAGTGCACCGACTGATCGTCGGGGAGGGCGGGGTGGATCCAAAGCTTGTCTCCCGCTTGCAGGTTGGGCACCTCTGAGATGGGTAAGGTTGTGACGTCGCGTTTCACCCGCACTTCGACTTGCGGGCCGACGAGATCGAAGGCGGCGGGATCCGCCGAGGCGTATCTTGTGGGAACCAGAGAACACAAAAATATGATGGCCGCAATCGCTGGGCGGCGACTGCTGAAAGATGCGATGAAAGACGACAAAATCCTCGATCCCCTTTTTTGCAATTTAATTGGGGCAATCTGAATTGTTGCGATTGCGCCATTCAGTAATTTTAGTATGTTTCGCGACAGAACAATAATGTTAGATGCTTCGGTGGGCTAGTCTGTCGCGCAACCTGGGAATAGGCACCCGCGCGCAGAGGGGTGGTAGAGACTAAGTGGTTGGGATTCAAGCGCCTGCATGTTTTATTAAATCGTTATAAAAATGCGGACGCCGTTCAATGAATCCGTACGGCGTCCGCCGGGAGAAAGCCACCATGAAAACGCGCTCTCTTCTTTAGTTGATGGTGACGCTTAGAGCCGTGCTATGGGTTTCTGCTCCGGATGTGCCCGTTACCATTACGTTGGTTTGAGATGCGGGCGTTTGGCCTTTTGAGCTGCTGCCGCATCCGAGAGCAAACATTGAGACGAGCAGCACTAATCCGAGTGCCGTTGTCCACGCAATGCTTTTGCGGGTAAACAACTTTCGCTTACGCGTTGTGAGGACTGTTCCGAACAACCCAAGAGCGGGCAGTAGGAACATTCCCATCGTGTGATAGCCGGTCCCCGGCGGAGTGGAGGCGGCGGAGATAGTCAGAGTGGAGGAGGGAGTGCTCGAACCGGGAGAGATCGTTGTCGGATTGAACGCGCAAGTCAAACCGGCGGGCGCCGTACAGGAAAGAGTGATCTGACCATTAAATCCTCCTACCGCACTGGCGCTGATCATCAGATTCGTCGAGCCGCCCGCAGCGACAGTCGCGCTTTGAGCGGAGAGATTGAGAGAAAAATCTGGGGTGCCGACCGCGGCTGCGGGGACAACGCTCGCGAATACGGCAGTCGTGCTACCTCCGGCCGGGAAGTTAGGCTGGTTGCCGCCGCCGGCAGTGAGATAGAGAGTGCCGGTATCGCCAGAGGGACCGCCTCCGCCAAAGACCATATCCCACAAGCCGGGGTTGACCAAAGCGTTGTTGGAGGAATCCGTCAACTGACCGAGAAATTTTCCGGTGGTGTCAAACGCGTTGATATTGCCATCGCCGAAATTTCCGATGAGGATTGCATTGGGGAAAGCTCCGAAGGTAGACGGAGTTTCGACGACGCCCCACGGGGCGTTAAGTTGGGCTCCGGCAGCGACGAAGGTGCTGACGAAATTGCCGTTGGCGTCGAAAATATCCACCTGGCCGAGGCCGGCGCCGGGCTGGGCGTCGTGTTTGGGGCCATCCTGCATTGCGTAGGCAACGTAAATCTGATTGCCGATGACGTGAATGCCGTGGGGAGCGAAGCCGGCGGGAAGTCTTGGATCGGTGAACGAACCGGTCAGCGTTGTCGGACTGAAGTTGCGATCGTAGACGTCAACTTTGCCGCTGTTGAAGTTAGCTGCCAGAAGCAAGTTGCCGTTGAGCATGGCGAGGCCTTTGTAAACCGCGCCGCTTGCGGAGTTATCGTAGGCTACAACTGCGCTGGTGCCGCCATTCCAATTGGCGATGATGCCATCTTCGGTGTCGAAAATGAACGAGCCTCCACCGAAGTAGCTGCCGTTGCCGTTGGAGACATTGCCGGTAGGGCAGCCCGGAGTGCAATTTCCATTTGGATTTTTTGTGGCTCCGGGAATCGTTACTACCAGCGCATTCTTGTTACCTTGTGCGTCATAGAGTGTAGAAGTGCCGCTGTTATTGTTAGCGATCCAGAAATCCTGGCCCGGGAGGATGGAAATTCCCCACGGGTTTAATAGTTGCGGGTCGGTGGTGGTGGCTATGCCGGCACCATTGGAGACCAAGTTGGTCTGCGAATAGCCGGACTGCTGGGCGCACAGCATTGAAGCGCTCCCTAGCGTTAAAAGCAGCACAAATAATAAAGTTGTCGTTTTCAAAGCGTCCTCCATCTTAGGTTTTGTGACTTACGACGACTGCAAGCTTCTACTCGTTTGCGATGATTCGTGATTGAGAACCACGCCGGGCGACGTTTTATTTCATAGAGTCATCGCGAGCATTGGTTTGCAGTGCGTTGTTTGTCACATGGGGATTAGACGCGGAGATCAACAGGAATAATGCGGACTGGATGTCACTTAAATGTCACTTCTTTGACGACAAGAATTTACAAATAGCGGCGGTAATATAAAGTGGCCTGCAATAGAAACTATAGTTACAAGTGACGGGCCGCACGGACGAGAGTCCGGCGCTGATCGCAGGCATCTGTTACTTCACTATTACAGTGCCGGTCATCTTTGGATGGACTGAGCAATAGTAGGAATAAGTTCCCGGCTCTGTAAATGTATAGGAGAACTTTTCGTCGGTGTCCTGCGCCTTAGACTTGGGGAGTCCGCTGCCGGTTCAAAACCAGTCGATCAAAGAGGTGCGGATGGGAGGTCATGCCACGTTGTCCATACACTACGCAGACTGCAGGGTGGTCTCTAAAGCGGAATCTCCCGGATCAGGTACGTTGTATCGGAGTGACAATCGGCAACATGGCGATCAAATGCCCGTTGCAACTTCTGGATATATTCGGCCTTCTGAGGACGGTGGTGAGGCGACGATACCTGGAAGTGCGACTCAGGACATAACGAGCAGCAACCTTCGACGGGAATATCTTTCAGCCATTTGGTGACCCGCAATGCAGGTTTCTTCATCGCCTTGCCCCGAAAAAAGTAAGGCGAGGTGAAAGCAGGGCTACGCGAACAATCCGAACGCGACCGTGCTCTCACCGGGCTTATGCAGCAACGAGTTTGGCTTGCAAACGCGGGACTATGCGGCCTTCTTCTGTTCCGCCCTGACCTTCGCCCACCGGGCTTTTTGAGCGGCGGCGATCTTCCTCCGAGCCGACGCTGACATTGTCCGCTTCGTGGGAGCGTGGGTCGTTTTCTTTCCCGCTAGCGACTGTTGCCGGACGCTCGCCCATCGCGCCTTTTGCGCTAATGCCATCTTGCGCCGCGATGCTGCCGATACTATTCTCGTCGGGTGGATCGTTTCGTGGGTTGCCCCAACACCGTTTAGAGACTCGATCCCAGAAATTATCTGGTCCAACTGTTCAATTTCTTGCTGCGCTCTCCGGCGCTTTTCGCGAAGCTCCTTTAGTGCATTTTGTAGATTTGACATACTTACCCCCTCGGCTATTTGACACCGGCTCAATTGTATGGGATAGCAGTGACTTTTGGCAGTAGACGTGGGTTCCAGGGGGAGCGCCAGCCACGCGCTTAACATCTGGTGGAAGAACTTGTTGCCGTCAGTTCTCTTGGCGGTGTCGGCAGTTCCAACAGTCCTTCTTCGCGGGATTGCAGTGGACTTCCTGGGCGAAATTAAAGCGGGAAGTTGTGAGAAAAGAAAATTACGGCGCCGCGTTTTGCCGAATAACCCACGGCTACGTAATTCGGATGGAGGATTTCTTTGCCTGTACCGGAACGTCTGGTGCTCTTTTATACATCCACAAAAATGAATAAATGCAGAATGAACCGTCTCCGAGTTCCGCAAGTACTGGGTAATCTTATGTCGATTGCAACTGAGGTCTTCTAGCCTCTCACTTTCCCCTATTCGTCTGACTTAGAGTTCCGCTAACTGCGTTGTGCGATCAAACGGCAGGAGTCGGCGCTTTTCCCATTCGTTTTTCGTAACAAAATCAGACGGCTAAGTCTAATGACAGCGATGCGTCGTATATTTCCGTCGGGCACTCTGTAGGGTAAGTACCGCGAATGCGGATGATCTACCTCAGGGTGAGCCAGTAGAGTTACTTGTTTCAGGAGGTGTGGGGTGATAGGTACGAGCAACTCGACAAAGAGCGAACCTGATAAGAGGCGGCCTGAGATAGCTGCGAAAAAAACCTACCTAAAACCTGCATTCCGCGTCGAGCACGTGTGTGAAACGGCGGCAGTTTGTTGTGGGACTGGGTACCTCGCAAAATATAGCGTCGCAGAACTGAAGACCGGCAACGTACGATCGGCTCGCTAGGGCCCGATCATGCCCCGAGTTATCGATAGTGTGTTTTGCGCTGTAGCCCGGCAAGTTATCCGTCTAAGCACCAGCCGACACGGTACGAGCGCTGTAGTTTGACGCGAGCAGCTTCAGCATGGCTTGGTCATCAGCCGGCCGAGAGAAGAAGTATCCTTGTACCTTCTCGCAATTGAGTTCCTTGAGTAAGTGTACGTGCTTTTCTGTTTCGACGCCCTCGGCGACAACCTTCAGTCCGAGATTGTGGGCGAGCATAATAATGATACGAACAATCTCACGGCTTTCCAGATCGCTGTCCATGTGCAAAATAAAGGCGCGGTCGATTTTCAAGGTGTCCACCGGAATGCGGCGCAAGCGGCTGAGTGATGAATATCCAGTGCCGAAATCGTCGATGCTCAAGCGAATGCCGAGTTCCTTCAATTGCGTGAGTATCTGACCGGACTTTTCCGCGTCTCCCATCGCGATCGTTTCTACGATTTCGAGCTGCAAGCAAGCTGGGTCGACTCCGGTGTGTTCCAAAGATTGTCGAATCTCGTTGGCCAGGTCAGGCTGGGCGAACTCTTTGGAGGTTACATTCACGCTCATGGTCAGTGGTGGACTGCAAGCAAATTCGGACTGCCACGCTCGAAGATGTTGGCAGGCCTCGCGCAATAGCTGCCGATTCATGGGAATGATCAGTCCAATTTCCTCCGCGACGGCGATGAACTCGATCGGCGCCAGTAAACTTTCGGGCCGTTGCCAGCGCGTCAGAGCTTCGAAGCCCGTGATCTTTCCGGTTTGCAACGACACAATCGGTTGGTAGTAAACTCGGAATTCTCCCTGGTCGAGCGCCTTGCGCAGGTCTGTCTCCAGTTGCAAGCGCTTCACTGCGTTCGCATGCATGGCCGTGTCCGATACTTCACAGCGGGCTTTTCCCAACCGCTTGGCACGGTACATCGCTATGTCGGCGTCCCGCAGCAGATCTTCGGCCTGGGTATGAGGGCTGGTGCTGGACGCGATTCCGATACTCGCCGAAATTACGATTTCTTGTTTGTTTACTTCAAAAGGAATGGCAAGCTCGCGCTGAACTCGTTCTGCGACGCGCACGGCTTCAATCGGGTCTCGGATATCGTCCAGAAGGATGGTGAACTCATCGCCCCCAAGCCTGGCCAAGGTAGC
>Ga0187859_10000856_pt1 | contig 19776 bp, 17 predicted proteins | sample June2016WEW_10_1_2_FD_133019 | JGI IMG/M metagenome (GOLD analysis project Ga0187859, IMG submission 133019) | Peatland microbial communities from SPRUCE experiment site at the Marcell Experimental Forest, Minnesota, USA - June2016WEW_10_10 | ecosystem: Environmental > Terrestrial > Soil >...
AGACGGAGAGATGGCCGAGTGGCTGAAGGCGCACGCTTGGAAAGCGTGTTTAGGGGAAACTCTAACGTGGGTTCGAATCCCACTCTCTCCGCCAGTTCTTAAATCGCAGCCAAACATGCGGGTTCCGCGAGCCTGTTACTATTTTTGAGCGGTTCCTGTTACTAAAATCGTGAGATTACGATGATGACCAACGCAATCCCAACGCAAAATGCGGCCAATCAGCCGTCCGCGGCAAATGGACTGGCAATAGTTCGGGTGACCATCGGTGCGATGTTGGTGTGGGTTTTCTTCGAAAACCTGGGGAAGGGTCTCTACACTCCTGGGGGCTACGCTGGCCTGATTAACTATTACATCAAATCGAGTCACTCGCCGGCTGCGTGGAAGGCGGTGATGGCTTTGGCGGCGAGTCACGCTGCGATGGCCGCTCCTATGCAGGCGGCGACCGAGATCGGTCTCGGGATCGTGCTCGTCATCGGATTGCTGACGCGTCCGGCCGCGTTTATAGCATTTCTGTATCTGGGTAGCCTTTGGGTGTCGGAGTGGGGCACGGCGTGGATCTGGGAGTTGCTGGTTCCGGTGATGGCAGCGCTGGGGGTCGCGGTGGGACGAGCCGGTCGAACGTGGGGTGTCGACGCTTTGCTGGCGCGGCGCTGGCCATCGTCTCCATGGTGGTGACTTGAGCGTGTTGACTTGAACCCTGTGACCCCGAGCGAAGATCGCGTGCGAGTTTCGGTCGTCATTCCCACGCACAATGAAGCGCAATCCATCGGGCACGTCTTAGCCGACCTCCCGGCCAATATTGTTAGTGAAGTCCTGGTTGTCGATAGCAATTCGACCGACGGGACTCCCGAGATCGCTGCAAAGATGGGAGCCCGCGTTCTCCGTGAACCCCGCCGCGGATACGGCCGAGCTTGTTTGACCGGACTCGCAAGTGCGAGTGCTCCTGATGTGGTCGTCTTCCTCGACGGCGACTACAGCGATCGACCGGCTGAGCTGCCGCTTCTTTTGGCTCCCATCATCGAGGGCCGTGCCGACATCACGCTGGGCTCGCGCCTGGGAAAGCGTAGCGCTCGTGGGGCATTGCCTTGGCATCAGGCGTTTGGTAACCGCCTGGCGGCTTTCCTGATCAGGCTTTTGTATGGTCTGAGGATAAGCGATCTTGGACCGTTCCGCGCCGCGCGAGCCGATGTCCTGCGCCGGCTTGAGCTGCAGGAGACGACTTATGGCTGGGCGGTTGAAATAATTCTGAAGGGTACGCTCGGGGGATTCCGCATCGTTGAAGTACCGGTGAGTTATTATCCGCGCATTGGAAAATCGAAGATTAGCGGCACACTGAGGGGCACAGTCGGAGCGGCGTGGTTCATCCTATCGCTGATCGTGCGATATTATTTTCGGCATCGAAGGGCCGGAGTACCACGGCCCGCGTGAGTTTTGGCACGGCAATCTGCCTATGGGATCTTTTGGCAAACATACAGTCCATTCGGCGAACGGGAGTCGCACGCTGGTTGTTATGGCAAAAGCCCCCAGGCCAGGCAAGGTGAAGACGCGTTTAACGCAGAGCCTTCGAGTCGAAGCAGTCACCGAACTCTATCGCTGTTTGCTGAATGACACATTGGATCTGGCGCGATCTTTGAGCGCATTGTCAGGCGCCGTGGAAGTTAGCATTATGTGTCCAGCTTCGGATGTCGAGGAGCTAACGCGATTGACCCAGCGTGTCGTCGGTGTGGTGGCGCAGAATGGGGAGGGCCTCGCGGCAGGGCTGACCTCGGTGTTTGCACACTTCGCGGCTTCCGGCCAGCAACGCGTGGTTGCTTTCAACAGCGATAGCCCGCATCTGCCGGCTTCGGTTCTTGGGAGCGCGTTCGAGGCACTCGACCGGCACGACGTGGTGGTTGGACCGACACACGATGGCGGCTATTACCTGGTCGGGGCGAAGGCCGCCCATCCAGCGCTTTTCGACGGGGACGGCATGGGCACGAAGAGCGCGCTTGAGGCCCTGCTGGCGCGCGCTCGCGGGCTGCAACTTTCCGTTGGCTTCACGGAGCCCTTCTACGACATCGACGTGGAGGACGACTTAACCCGGCTTGCCGCGGAACTGCGGCTCGTTCCGGCGAGGGCGCCACGAACGGCGGCGTGGTTGGCGGAGTGGCAGCAAGCGGTCGCGCAGATGCGGCCGAGCGCCGGAGATTTGTGAAGCTCACGCCATCCCGCAGAGTGTATGCCTTCGGCGTCGTCATGCTCGTGGCGCTGACGATCTGCTCACGTCAGCTAAGCGGGCGGGGTGGGCCGCCGTTCCTCATTTTGCTTGGGATTGCTGGCATTGCATATCTCTTCGCCATCCGTGAGTTCTTCTCGACTCCGGAATTTCCGCGCCGTGTGTTTTTCTGCGGGCTTGCATTGGCTGCTCTGTGGCATCTTCCATTTTTGCTGACGCCGCCCGGCTTGGATGATGACATTCATCGATATGTTTGGGATGGCCGCGTGCAACGGCTCGGCTATAACCCTTATGTTGTCGTTCCGAGCGATCCTGCCCTGGCGTGGTTGCATACACCCGAGACCCGCACGCTGAACAACCCGGACTTACCGAGCCCATATCCAGCGGGCGCGGAGCTTTTCTTTCGCGCCGTAACCGCGATTCATGAGTCTGTCTTTGCGTTGAAGGTGGCATTTGTAATTTGCGATTTCGTGATCGTTCTCGTTTTGCTTGATATCTTGCGTAGCAGTCGGCAAGGAGCGCACTGGGTTCTGGCTTATGCATGGAACCCGCTGCTGGCGACAGAAGTGGCCTGGAGCGGTCACATTGATATTGTCGGCGTGTTGCTGCTGTTGTTGTCTTTCGCCGCGCTCGGACGGCGCTGGCGTGCGCTTGCTGCTCTGGCATTCGGGCTGGCCGTTGCAGTGAAATTGCTTCCGATTGTGTTGCTGCCACTTTACTGGAAGCGAGTTCGTATACGGGATGGGGTGCTGGCGGCCGCTGTGGTCGCGCTCATGTACATACCCTTCTTAAATCACGGTCGGATTCCGATCGGTTCGCTCGCCACTTATGTGCGGAGTTTCCGCTTTAACGATCCGGTGTTTGCAACGATCGAGCGAGTGACGGCTCCGCAGTTTGCCGCCGTCCTGGCAGTGCTAGTCGGTTTTCTTATCGCACTCTGGCTGAGAAGAAAGTCCGCGGCATGGTCGCCGGATGCATTTGCTTGGCCGATGGCGGCATCGCTTTTATGTGCGCCGGTCGTATATCCGTGGTACCTGCTCTGGCTGCTGCCGTTCGTGCGGTCGGCCTCGACGACGCCGATCATCATCTGGACCGTCAGCATCATCCCAACCTATTACGTGTGGTATCTGCGCACTCTGCATCGTCCGTGGATCGTTCCCGGCTGGATCATGCTGCTGGAATACGGATGTGTGGCAATTGCTGGTGCAATGATCGGGTTTCGACGACGTGCGGTTACCCCGGGTGCACCGGGCTAGGCGTCCCTTGCGTCTCTCGCGATTCCTGCATCCGGAAGCCTTGGCTCGTCATCCTAACTCAACATCCGTTCAATTCACCGAGGAGCAACCTCCATGACAAAAGTGAGTCGTACAACGATCATCCGTTTTCTGGCGTTTGGGGTAGTGGCCCTTGCTGCAACCGCGTGGGCGCAGAATCGTCCGCCCATTCTCGATAAGATCGCCAAAACATATGGTCTCGATTCCTACGGGCAAGTCGAGGCGATCCGTTATACATGGAACGGGGAAATCACCGGACTTTTCAAAGCTGCTCACGCGTGGGAGTGGGAGCCCAAGACCGGCAAGGTTTCCTTTGCGGGAACGGACAAAGACGGCAAGCCGGTGAAGGTCACTTACATGCGGTCCGAGCTCAGCAGCCAGCCCGACAATGTGAAAAATCAAATCGAACCGGCTTTCGTCAACGATAACTATTGGCTTCTCTTCCCGCTACACGCTTACTGGGACACTAGCGCCACCGTGACCGATGAGGGCATGCAAAAAGTACCCTCAGGTAAGGGGACTGCCGAGAAGGTCGTGGTGAAGTATGCCCCGGAGGTCGGTGGTTACACTCCCGGCGATACCTGGGAACTCTACGTCGGCAAAGACGACCGGGTCGAGTATCTCGTCTTCCACCACGGCGGGGACAAGAAGCCGAGCGTCGTCACTGCGACCTGGACAGGGTACAAAAAGGCCGGCCCACTGCAGATCTCGACCGAGCACCGCGGCAGCGCCGATGGCAAGCCGCTGCACATCTCCATTTCTAACCTGGCAGTAAAAGTGACGGGCTCAGACAAATGGATCGACGCGAAATAGACGGACGCGCAAACAGACAGCGGATTGGCTGATTTCGAGAATTGATTTGGTTATTCACGAGTCAGCCTCTCTCGCAACCAATTCCGTATGGGTTCGATAAGCATACTGGAGGGAGGACGCCGCATGAGAGGGATTGCTTATTTGCTGGTTGCAGTTACAGCGGTGGCCGGCGTTATCGTCAGTTCGGCCCGCGCGTCTGGACATGCCGATGAAGCGGCCGCCCCGCTCTTCGGAATCAAAATTCCGCCCGGATACCGCGACTGGAAGCTAATCTCTGTTGCCCACGAAGAAGGCAACCTCAACGATTTGCGCGCCATTCTGGGCAACGACGTAGCGATCGAGGCCTACCGGAAAGGGAAGCTTCCCTTCCCCGACGGCACAATCATCGCCCGGCTAGCGTGGAGTTACGTTCCATCTGAGGAAAACGACAAAGTCTTTGGCCGTGCCCAATCTTTCGTGGCCGGGTCCGCCACGAACGTTCAGTTTATGGTCAAGGACTCAATAAAATATGCTGCGACGGGTGGCTGGGGGTTTGCTCAATTCAAAGACGGCAAACCTGCTGATGAGGCGCTGCTCAAAACCTGCTTCCCCTGTCACGTGCCTGTCAAAGCTCGCGACTTTGTCTTCACTCGTTACGCACCTTAATACCGACAGCATTAGATCTCTACGCGGGGATCAGCAGCATAAAGGCAGCGGTGACGATGAGCGCCACGGCCCAGATCACGTCCAAATTCACCCAGGTTTTTCGCAGTATGTCGAGCCCCAGCTTTTCATAGACCAGGAACGCGATCAGCCCGGTGACGAGAAGATAACCGAGCGTATGGACAAGCAAGGCGACTGGCGCGGTCGAGGGTTTGGCAAAACCGAACGCGTGGAGATGGCGAGCAGAATCGCCGGCCGTCGCGTGGAGCGCTGACATTTTCAGCAAGATGGGCAGCAGCATGAAGCCGGCGCCGTGAGCGGACGCCATCAGGAAGGACCAAATAGCCAGATCGCGAAAACCGATTTGCATTCCGCCCCAACGTGGATGGCTCTTCCGGATTAGCCTTTGAAGACCAAAGGCAAGAAGAACGCCAGCGGCGGCTATCTTGACGTATAGCAAGGGCAACACTGCCCCGGCAATCAAGGCTGCGGCCACTACGAGTCCAATCGATACAAAATGTCCTACAGCAATCGGCACGAGCGCTTGCCATACCGCGGAGGCGCTCTTTTTCTGCATTCCAAGAGCGACAGCAAAAAGCCATCCCATCCCTGGATTGACGCCGTGGTAGGCCCCGAGCAGAAACAATGCGGCCCAGGGCCAGAGCGGAAAATGGCTCATGAGTAGCAGTAAGAATCGGACGAGGCGTCGCCACCCTCCAGACGGACTTGATGGCCGCGCAGATCGCCGAATTCAAGAAAGAATTTCGGGTCGATCTCCATGCCGCCCTCGGGCTTGGCATCGAGCTTTACCATCCAGCTTTCAATTCCGTCGGGATAGAACTGCGCGTCCCACGGTGCATAAAGGGAGTTGGTGAAATAGACGCGACGTCCATCGCGGCTCACCTCCACCATCTGCGGGCCGCCGTTGAGAGGGGCGCTGGGATTCTTCGGATGTCCAGCGCGGCGCACGATACCACCCAGATGCACGGAACCTGTCTTTTTGGGATGGAAAGGGTCGGACACGTCGTATTGCAGAAATTCACCGGTTCCCCAGCAGGAAATGTAAAGGAAGCGGTCGTCGAGTGACAGATTGATGTCCGTGATGAGTGGCGGCACGGCCTTGAATCCCTTGAGCAACGGCGGCAGCTTTTCGGGATCGGCGGCCTCGGCGGGAATATCGATCACCTTGGTCACGCCCCATTTGCCATTGTCACGATGCCAAACCCAAATGGAAGCGGACAAATCTTTCAGCGATACCACCACGCCAAGAAATCCGTAGGCGCGGCTCGGATCGTGTGCCGGGCGAAGTTCGAGAGCCATCTGGTACTCGGAGCCCAAATCCAATGTCTGAAGGTGACGGCGCTTTCGCAGATCCCACACATGCAGCGAGTGGCCGTAGCCGCCCTTCAAAAGAATTTCTGGGTTCACGCCGTTTTCCACCATGTTGGGCGTCCCCCACTCGCTACTGATCATGGTGTCAAAGCCCAAATGCCACCAGAAGTCGTACGCCAGAAATTGCGGCCCGCGGTCGATTTCCCATTTCCCCAGAATCTCAAAGCTATCCGGATCCATGACGAAAATTCCGCCCGGGCCCTCTCCCGTTGTTGAGCCAAGCGCGCTGCAGAAAATTCCCTCAGGACCACAGTGCACGGTATGAGGCCGGCTATAGCCTGCACGTTCAGCGAGGACGCTCGGTTCAATCACCTTGACGATTTTCGGATTTCGCGGATCGGGTTTCGTATCAATGATATGGATTCGCGAAGACTTGATGCCCGGCACGATCAAATAGCGCCGCTCCGTATGCGGATGTGGCATGTATGGGCAGAGGCAAGCGCTGCAGGCATTCCAACCGAAGTGGTGCAATTCGTCGCCGGGGTTGGGCATGTCCACGCGCCCGACCAGTCCACCGTAAGTCGTGGACGCCGGGTCCACGTCGACGACACCAAGGGCGTCGGGACGGCCGTTGTCTCCCGCGTTGAGCATGGCCACAAATGCCAGTTTTTCAGGGGGCGCCTTCATCGCCATTCTCGGTGACGGGTAAAAGGTCGGGTCAGGCTTCCAAAGTTCCACGGTTGTCTCCTCTGCTGAAATTGGTCGTTGATCGTCGGTCGTCGGTCGTTAGTCGTCGGTCGTTAGGCAACCATCGCCCGGTCGACGCGTTTTTGCCAACGACTAACGACCATCGACTATTTCGTGATCTCGGCATACGTGAATTCGCGCGTCCAATCGGCAGACTGTTTGCCGTCCACTTCGACGTAGATTTTCACGAGCGAATTCACCGGCCCATCATTCTGCGGCGGCTGCATGATCAGGTCGCGCCCCATCGACCAGGTTACGCGTCTCTCATCGAGGTTCCCGAAGTAATAGTCAACTTTGCTTGGATCGAGACCCTTGTAACCAGTTGCGGTTGTCAACTCGACGAGCTTTTTATTTTTATCTGTGACTGGGAACTCTTTGCCATAGATATTCGCGAGCGAAACGTCGAGCGGCAGCCAGCCGTAGTTAGGCGCGAAGAACTGGATCCAGCAGTGATAGCTTCCGTCGATTTGGATGCCATTCAAGGTGGGCTTTAGAAGCGAACCGTAGACCATGCGGGTGGGAATACCAGCCGCCATGGACAGCGATGCAAAAAGCGAATGAAAATCGGTGCAGTTCCCGGTTTTTGTCCTGAGGCAATATTCCGTGCTGCCCACCGAGGACGCCTTCAGGTGGTCGGGATCCTTCACCCAGTAATCCACGTTTTCGAGCGTCCAGTTGTAGATCTTTCGAGCGGCGAGAATGGGGTTGGTTTCCCCGCCGACGAGCGAAGCGGAAAGCGTCTTTATCTGATCGTTGACGATGACGTGGCTCGAAGGTTGCAGATACGCGAAGAGCGCAGCGCGTTCCTGATCCGTCAGCGGACGCGTCCTGGCTGGGTCAATGTCGTTGCGCGTCTCAGTGCGCGTCAGTCCAAACGATTCGCGGATCGTGATCGGGCCTTCGGCGGGGGCGTTGACCTCCGCATATCCTACGCGATTTCCCCAATCGTCCCGGTAATAGTGGACTGGAAAATCGGCGGCGACGCTGAATTCACGAATCACAGACACGGCGTCTTCCTGCGGAACGCTGAACCACATGCGCACCGTCTTGGCCCCCTTCGGCACTTGCACTTTGAATTCATTTCTTACCTGGAACGACGCCTGCTTTGGTTGCGTCGGCTTGGAGACATCGCCACCAAACGCGCGGACGGCGATTCCTATCGCAAGGCTGGCCGCCACGAAGCTCAAAAAGATGGGCTTGATTCGAATCGGCTGAGAATGCATGGCTTCCTTCTTTATGCAGAGAGGGTGCACGAATGACGAGTAGTGTTGGAAAAGGGATTAGCGCAACGACCGAGCGGCGTGAAGTCTACGTCAAGTGAAGCCGCGATTGCAACGGATAAGCATGCGGGTCCAGGTAGCAGGGGTAGATCGTTATAGCCCATGGCGGCGGGCGTCGTCAAGATCGCAATCGGATTGTCCCCCACTACGCTTCACGAGTCAAACACGCCTGGCAATGACTACGGTGGTGCAGGAACTGCTCAGCTTGGGCAGATCACGCGTGGCGGCCATGCGGATATCGAGCTTAGGGCGTTGCCCACGAACGATCGGACAATAGCAATCAGGCTCTAGCAGTGCGCCCTGGAGGCGTCGACGTCCGGCACAGCCACCATGGCATGAGTCGCGGAATTCGCAGGGCCGGCAGGCGTCGGGAAGCGTGCGGGCTCGGTCGAACGGGGCGGAGTCTAGAATGTCGAGCCCCATCGAGATTAAATCCGACAATGGCTCGCCTGCTCCTGGCCAATAAACGCAAGGCTGTGTGGTGGCGCGCGGCGTAACCCTCACGGTGCTTACTCCGCATCCTCCCGGGAGCCGCTGGAGGCCTGCCATCGCTCGAACCAACGGCTCGCCGATGGCGATCACGTCCGTCTCCGCAAAGAGACGCTGGAATCCTTCCCAATATTCTTCATAGGACAACGCGTAAATGTCAGATCGCACCGCCTGGTAGACGTTTATGCGCAGGGGAGCGTCAAACTTTTTGGCGACGCGCGCGACCTCGGCCAGACGCAGGTAGTTCGACTTCATCATGACCGCGATGATAGTCACGGGCACGCCGAGGGTCATGCAACGTTCCGCCTGCTGGTGAATCAGCGCCCAGTTGCCGGGCCCGCGCTGTGCATCCTGCTCGGCTTCGGTCGGATAATCGAGAGAAAACTCAATGTCGTGAAAGGCGTGCAGTTCATCGTCCTCCAAAACCGCAACGCTGTGGCCGTTGGAAGTAATGGTGAGTTTGACCGGTTGCGTTCGCAGGTAGCCGAGTATCGCCTTAAAGTCTGGATGCATGCCATTCTCGCCCGTGCCCAAATTCACCGAGCGGATAGGCAGCCGATCCATGACGCGCTTCACCTGATCAAGAGAGAGGCGATCGGTGCGGGCTGGATCGCGGTAGCAGAAAGCGCAGGAGAGGTTACATTCGTTGGTGAGTCCGAGCCCAAGTGAAATCGTGGCGCCAGGCGCGGTCGTCGACAAGGGGATGGAGGATGACTTAGCGATGTCCTTCATTGGAAATATTCTCCATCCACCACCAACCATCACGCCAAACGCGCGATGCATTGTGTGTAGCGTGCGATCGCCGCATACTCCGGCCGCGTGCCAAGTTTGCGCTCCAACTCAAAAATCCGCTCGTACTCCGAGATCCGCGAGATTTGCGAAGGCAGGTAATCCGCCACGCCCCGCACGCCCCGCTCGGCAATCACCGCCAGCGACGCAGCGTTCAGCATGGCTTGCAGGCTAGCTAGCGTAAACAGTCTCACCCGCCCTCCGTATAAAGAGTCCTGTCCCCACTCAGCGGTGAGATTATTTTCCGCAGCCGCTAAATCACCCAGTTGTATCGCGGCCTTCAATACTTCGCCGGCCCGGTTCCGCACAAGGATCGACAATATCGCTGAGGCATCCCGCAAGGCGCGAGCCGCGCCGCACAACGCAGCAATCGGGTCGTCTAGAAATTCCAATACGTTGTGGCAAAGAATTACATCGAACGATGCCGAGGGAAACAAGCCCGTCAACTGAGAAGCATCTCCATGTTGCAGCACAACATTCCCAGCAACTCCTGCTTCCTGCGCCTTGCGTTTCGCTATATCCAGCATCGCCGGAGACGAATCGAAGAGCGTAACCTGCATGCCAAGAAGTGCCAGGCGGACCCCCAAGGCTCCGGTGCCGCACCCGAGATCCAGCGCACACAACGCCCTCCCGGCCTGCGACCGAGGAAGAAAATCCTCCAAATTCGCGAAAGCCAAGTCGGTGCGCAGTCGGCCCTCGGGTGTCTCAAGATAGGCGGCATATTTCTTCGCTTCGCGCTGGAATCGTTCGTCGACGGTCATGGTAGTCATTTTTATCCGACACCCATTCTTATGGGGGACTCATTTAAGCGACACTTAAGCGCAGCCTTTCCCCCATCCAGTCACTGGCAAGAACTAATGCGTAGATTAAGAGGATAAGGGTGGTCAAGCGAGAGTAGAAACCGAGTTGGACGTTATTGTAGATTACCTGCCCCAATCCGCCCCCGCCAACCAAACCTAAAATGGTTGACGCCCGCAGATTGGTCTCCCACCGCAGAACGGTGTAGCTGCTCAGCAGAGGCCGTGCTTGCGGCCAGATCGCCCACAGCAACACCTGGAGAGGATTAGCCCCTAGGGAACGCAATGCCTCAACGGGACGAATTGGCACCTCCTCCATCGTTTCTGCATACAGTTTGCCCAGCACGCCAGTCGTGTGGAGTCCAAGAGCAATCGTGCCGGCGAAAGGCCCGATGCCCACAGCCAGGATGCAGATCAGAACCCAAACCAATTCAGGGATCGAGCGCAGGATATTAAGCACTAACCGCGCAATCCAAAACAGGAGCCACCGCAGTACTCGATCAACAATCCTATGCCCCCCGGGAGAATCACCGCGCACCAGAATGAGTGTGGACGTCGCCGGCACCGCCAATATGACGGCGAACGCCATGCCGATCACGGTGCCCATCAACGAGATGGCGATCGTTTGCAGGAGAGGAATTCCAAGGCTGCCTATGAAAGCCCAGCTTACGTCGATGGGCAACATGCGGCGAACAAAGTCGGTCAGTCGGCTGGCAACTCCGGCTTGAATCAGCGCTTCGGGCGTGAAACCCGCGAGCGCAAAACTAGCTACCATCAGGGAAAAAGCTGCCATCCAGGCGACGAGCCTGCGAGATTTGCCTGTCAATATTCGGAGAGGCGATTTGGGTTCCGGTCTGATTTCGCTCGCACTCATTGCCCTGCTGACGGAGCGAGCGCGCAAGTAGCGGCTGGCCACGTCGGTGAGGATCAGCAACACGATGAAAACGAGGAGCAGAGTCAGCACCTGGCCGTATTCGAACAGTCTCATGGAAACGCTGATTTCATAGCCGATGCCGCCCGCCCCCACGAATCCAAGAACTGCTGCCGCCCGCACGCAGCACTCAAACGAATAGAGCGTGTAGGCCGTCAGATGCGGCAGGGCCTGCGGCCACACACCGCGAAGAAAAATCTGCATGCGCGTAGCACCGGTAGACTGGAGCGCCTCGAGCGGTTGCGGATCAACGTGTTCGAAGACGTCGGCGTAGACGCGACCAAGCACTCCGCTATAGGCCACTGCAAGAGCGAGCGTTCCGGGAAGGGACCCGAGTCCCACCGCTGCCACAAAGAGCAAAGCCCAGACCAGATCGGGTACGGCCCGCAAGAAACCCAATATTGTCCGCGCTAACCGGCTTGCCATCCAGCCGATCCGGTATGCGAAGCGATCGTCGGCAGCCACCAAGACTCCGCGGTTCCACAAGGTGCCGGTGGCCAAAACTCCCAGCGGGAGAGCGACTATAAGGGAGAGAAGTGTGCCCGCGACCGCAGTGGCCATGGTTTGAGCCGCTGCGCGCAGCACAATACGGAGAAATTCGGGCGACAGATCGGGCGGAAAGAGCTGCCGCACAAGATTCCAGATTGCGGTCGCCGTGGCAGGTCGCAGCAAGAGTTCGGGACGCACATCGGCAAACCGCCAGGAGAAACCCAGCAATGCAATCGCCGCAAGGAGGGACAATATGCCGCGCGGCGTCATCAGCGGGTAATGGCGTGCCGGGATACTATCGAGCGCAGCGGAATTTGTATTGGAAGTTGTCGCCATCGTGATCGCCAGGTGATTTGCCATCTCTCGCGTACAGGCGGTTCAGAAGGTCGCCCTGCACCTCGGATTGAGGCACATCAAACGACAACCCGCCTGCGCGCAGCCCCACCACGCGCGGAAAGTATCGCGTTGCCAGATCTACTTTGTGGACCGCCATGACCAACGTTTTCCGCCCGTCTCGCGCCAGTCCGGCGAGCAGCGAAGTCATCGTTTCCGCCAACTCTGGATCGAGCGAGGCCGTAGGCTCATCCGCCAAGATGACGTCGGGTGATTGCATCAGCACACGCGCCGCTGCCAGACGCTGTTGTTGGCCGCCGGAAAGTTCATCGGCGCGGGCTGCGCGTTTGTCTGCCAGACCAACCAGTTCGAGGGCGTGCAGTGCGAGTTCCGAGTCAGCCTTGGTAGGCCGAAAGATGCCGCGCAGTGTGCTCAAGAGAGACATTCGTCCGAGCGCCCCGCAAAGTGTATTCTCGAGCGCCGTCAGTGAAGGAACGAGGTTGTGCTGCTGATAAATCGTACCCACTCGCCGGCGCATGGCTCTTATTCCGCTGCCGGTTAGCGAAGCAGTATCGCGCCCGTCAAAGAACAACGCGCCGGCAGTCGGCCTCAACGTGCCATTCAGCAATCGAAACAGCGTCGACTTGCCCGCTCCCGACTGACCAAGCAGGGCGATCTGCTCTCCCGGACGCACCTGTAGCGTGACCCCGTCGAGCGCCTGCACCTTCTCGCGGCGTTGCACAAAGAACTTGCTGACGCTGTTAAGCGAATAGATCACTTCAGAAGCCCTTCGTCCTGGGCCGCCTGTCGCAGCCTGTTGTAACTGGAATTATCGGCGCGCATGTATTTGGTCGCATTAAGCAGGTCAAGGAGGACCTTCTGTTCTGGGTTCGATGCATCGAGCTTCAGCAAAGCATCGCCAAAACTTTGACTTAGCTTCGGATCAAGCCCTTTGCGCGCGGCCCAGACATAGTCGAAGAACGAGGGGGTAGTGTAAAAGACCTTCACTCGTTCCGGCGTGATTTTCCCCGACTTCATCATGTTGCCGTAAACCAGTTCATCCATCGCACCGGCATCCACTTTGCCGTTGGCGACCGCCAGTGCGGTTGCGTCATGGCCGCCGGTGTAGAGAGCCTTGGCAATCACATCTTGATCGACATTAGCTGCCCGCATGTAATACGCCGGCATGAGATGTCCGGAGGTTGAATTCACGTCGCCGAAAGCAAACGAGTGTCCCTTCAGATCGGCCAGCGTATTGATACCTGATTTCGGTTGAGTGATGAAGATGCTGTGAAAGTTCTGGTCGCGCTCGCGCTGTACAAGCGGAAGTACGCCGGCGCGCCGCGAAGCTTGTACGAAGGTAAAGCCGCCGAGATATGCGATATCCACCCTGTCATTGGCGATCGCCTCCACCACCGCCGCATAGTTTGTGGGAACCACGAGTTCGATTCGAGAGCCAGTCTCTTTCTCGAGATATTTCACCAGAGGCTGGCTGTCACGCACGACCTTTCCAGGGTCAGTGGAAGGGATCATGGCGAGCCGGAGGGTTTGCTCGGGTCTACCACCGCGGCCACCTGAGCAGCCGACCGTGACCAGCAACAGAATTACAAAGACTGCGAACGCTTTCTTCTGCATCGTTAGCCTCCAAGATTCTGCGTGAGAAGCCACAGCTTTGGCCCAAAGGATTCGTCAATCACGATGAAAAGTCTGGCAGAAGCCGCCTGCGATTGACAGTCTGGCGCTTGCGACTTGAGCAGGATAGCATTTGGCCCGCAGCAACCGGAGCACGCATCGGTGGGGTTATCGCTGTGAGCTAGTTTCGCGAAAGAAACGCCAAATTTCGGCGCTGGCATTGGGGCCTTTAGGGTCTCCATGGGCGCTGGGATGCGCAGAGCCGGACCATGCGTGGCCGAGGCCTTCGATCAACCATTTTTCCATCAGCAAGCGGTCGTCGGCTTCTACGTAAATGTATCTCTTGTAAGCATAGGTGTCCGGTCCTTTATCGGAGACACTGCCCTCGACCACTTTCTCCGCCAGAGCGAATCCGGTCTCTTGATGCTCGGCGGCGAGTAGAGCATTGGTTTTGCTCCACTGGATGATCGCTTGATCGGAGTTGACCGGGGTTACGCGAGTGTCCGCAGTACCGTGAAAAACAATGACCGGCATGCGTCGCCTGTCCTTGCGGGCTAGACCGGTGCGCATGGCTTCGAAGGCCAGCTCTCCTTGACGTACAGGATCCGGGCCGCCGTGCTTCATCGCGGCCATCCCTTCGGAGAGATTCGAGGCGGCTATGTATTCGGTTCCGGAGCATACTGCAACGGCGGCGAAAACATCTGGGTAGGTCGCGGCCATGATGGCGGCCATCGCACCCCCGGCCGAGATTCCGGCAACATAAATCCGCTCTCGATCGACGTTGTGGTTGGAGCAAACCTCGTCAATCACTGCGGCAAGAATCGCAGGTTCGCCTGTGCCGCGCATCTGGTGTTGGGGATGAAACCATCGCCAACACTTCATCAGATTGGCCAAGCGCGACTGTTCGGGATAGACCACCAGGAAGTGGTTGGCATTGGCGACTTCGTTCATGCCGGAAATATCGGCCATTTCCTTTGCATCAAGGGTGCAACCGTGCAGCAGCATGACGAGAGGCCGAGGGCGTTTCTCTTCTGGAGTTTCGGAGAGCGTTTCAGGCACCCAGAGCTTGAAATGGCGCGAGCCGCCGGCCGCGCGCGCGGTGCCGCTGAGCCATTCCCGATTCGATTCGTTTTGCGCCATGGCTCTCAAGAACGCGGACGACTGGCCAGTTCACAGATGAGATCGGCGATCGTCGCGGCTGGGCGCTCACCCAATACGATGGTGTAATGCGTTGTGCCGGGAAATTTCCGGTCCTCGATATGAGGCAGGTAGGTGCGGAATTGCGCTGCGAGGGCATCGGGAAAAAGTGGTGGCTGGCCGGGGACGAAACCGCTCTCGGCGCGGAGCAATATAGTGGGCACACGAATACCTTTCAGGCGTTCGGTGATTGCGTCCGGCTGAAATGCTTCGCGCAGATCGGCAAGCACTCCCGCCTCGGACGCTTTGGGCTGCACCGGTGAATCACCGCCGACTTCATAATCCAGAAAAGCTTCGATCCATGGATTCCACTCTCCGGCGGGGAAATGCGGCTGGCTTCGCCAGAAATCGCGGTAGGCCTGGCGGGAGGGATAGGTTTGACGCAGTTGAGTGATGCGCAGCGCAAGGGCGGCCGCGACGCCTTGTCCGGAAGCATCGCCGGTGGGCGTGTTTGGCACAAGGCCGCCATCGATTAAGACGAGACCAGAGACGAGGCTCGGTTCCTGCGCGGCGAGTGCGGTCGCCACGAAGGCGCCCATGGAATGACCAATGACGATACTTGGGCCAAGTCCCATGGCGCGCATCGCTGCGGCAACATCGCGCGCGTGTTGGACAAAACCGTAAGGACCTTCGGGTTTGCCGGAATCGCCGCGGCCTCTCAGGTCGAGCCCAAAGAACGCGCATCGGCCGGCTAGGCGCTCGGCGATGCCGACGAAGTTCATGTGCGACGCGGTCAGGCCGTGCAACGCAACTACGGGAGCGCCGCGGCCGGGCCAGAAACCGAATGCGAGTTCCACGCCATCGCCTGACACGCGGCCCTGGGCTGGGCGGGTGACTCGCAGACCATTCTTCAAAGGCACATTCTCGGGAGTCATAGCCTTAAATTCTAGTTGACTGCATGCTAGTTAACTGCTGGCAGCTAGAAATTTACCTTCAACGCGAACTGAATCACCCGCGGCCCGGTGCTGGGCTCCAGTATCTGTCCGAACGAGGGTGATGCGATGACGTTATCTGGATTTTGGAAGGACACATTATTGAATGCGTTGAAGAATTCCGACCGGAATTCAACCTTCGCCCTCTCAGTGACGGGAAAGAACTTTACCACCGAGATATCCACATTTTTTTGATTCGGGCCGCGCAGAATGTTGCGCCCGGTGTTGCCAAAACCACCCGCGGCATCGGCAGTTGCCGACGCGAAACACGCCGTGTTGAAGTACATATCTAACCGCGACCGCACGCTGCCACCTTCCGTCGGATTGCATCCCGGAACATAGTTGGCACGCGCCTGTATAAAAGCGGTGTCATTGGTCAGCACCGAAAAGGGTGTGCCACTTTGTAGTTGGATGACGCTGGATAACTCCCATCCATTGACTGCCTGCTTCGCGAAACCGGATGTTCCCTTGTAGAACTTCGGCAGATCGTAAATGCCGCTGAACACAAAGCGGTGGCGCCGATCGAAATCAGAACTGGCATAGTTATTCAACATGCCAGGCGCCTGGTTTCCCGGCACCACCGTGACGTCGCTGGTTCCCGTGGGGTCGCCCGAATAATCGTCAAAAGAATGGCTCCACGTGTAAGACGCAAGGAATTGCAGGCCGTAAGAGAAGCGTTTCTTGATACTTGCTTGCAGAGAGTTATAGCTCGAATCGGATGAACTCTGCATGACATGGAGACCGAAGCCCTGCACCGCGAGCGCAGACAGCCCCGGGGAATAGACTCCAGCAGGCCCGAGCGCTGTTTGAGCGACGGCCTGATTCAGGTCAACGAGCCGGTACAACTTGCGCCCCGCAGAGCCCACATAACTAAGATTTAACATCCAGTTATTCGCGAACTCGTTCTCAATTCCAAAGCCGTACTGCTGAATGTACGGTGTCCGAAAGTCGTGAAGATCAGGGTAGATTCCGTTGGCGGAAACGTCCTGAACGGTCAACGGGAAGACAGCGCTCGCAGCTCGCGGCAGGAACGCGGGAGGGCCCCCAAAGGGAAACACCGAGGCGTTGTTGAATAGCAGTGGAAACTGGTCGGGCTGGGGAACTTGAACAAATGGAGTTGAGATCGGGGTCAAGAACGCCTGTGCCAACGTGTAGTAGGGAAAGTCCAAGATTTGATTGTTGAGCAGCCGGGAATTTGCCCGATCATAGTAAACGCCGTAACCGCCCCGTATTACGAGACGGTTGTCGGAGCGCGGCTGCCAGGCAAACCCGATTCGCGGTGCAAAGTTGTTCTTGTCAGGTGAGACGAGGGATGATCGCACCAGTGGCACTCCCGGCAAAGGATTGGTTGCGTTGGCGGCCTGCACGAATCCGCCCGTAACCACCGCCCCGAGGCCGGGAACCTGAACCGTAGTCACGCGATCCGGGTCAAATCCAACGAAGCGTCCCTTCGATTCAGTGAACGGGCTGAAGTAATCGTAGCGGACACCGAGGGTGAGCGTTAACCGGTTCGTCACCCGCCAGTCGTCATTCACAAAGCCGTTCACATCGTGGGCCAGAACATCGCGGTTGTTTACTCCAGAGCCCATGATCGTCAGCCCGGCGGTGCCGGCGACTGCTCCCAGGAAATCGGCGAATGGATTTCCCGAAAATCCGAGAAAGAACATCTGGCCGCGAGTATAGAGGTTGAAAGTCTCGTTCAATTCGTGATGCTTATATTCGCCTCCGAACTTCAGACTGTGACGTCCCTTCTGCCAGCTCAACGTGTCATTTGCTGCATAGGTTTTCTCGACGCCAGTGTTATCCGCGAAGGGGCTCGCTCCCAGGTCGAACTCGTTGGCCACCGAGATCTCTGGCATGCCCGCGAACAAATTGCCAAGCGGTGAGCTGATACCCAACTGGGCCGCCGTGAATGGCTCCTGCGGCTGGGAACCAGTAGTGATAAAACCGAACCCAAAGTGCAGATTATTCACAATCCGCTGGGTGACAAGATACGTGTCGTCTACGGACAGTACCCTTTGATTGAGATTGGCGGTGCCGCCAAAACCAGGAACGGGGAGGGCGTTCGTCAGTCCGAACAAATTGAACAGGGCCTGCGTAGCGGGATTGTTCGCGCCAAAGAATTTTGCGGACAGGCGGTTCTTGCTCGACAACTGGAAGTCCAGATTCCCATTGAGCTGGTCTTCCCGGAACTTGGAAATGCCTACGACGGGAGCGTTACAGAAGCCCTTAACCGGAACACAGTTGCTTGGTGCCGAGGGGATCACCAATTGTCCATTTGGCAACGTAGCCATCAGCAGAAAATCCGCCATTTGGTTATTGGCCTGAAGACATCCCAAATTCGGCGAAGTTGCGCAGAATGCCACTCCGTAAGATTGCGCCAAGTTGTCCAACGTTTGCTCGGAGCGGTCGTTCGTGAGGATACTGGGAACCACTACAGTGCCGACAGAGTTTAGCAGCGAGGTGCCGTTCCGTTCCCGGCTACCCTGATAGGAGACGAAAAAGAATACCCGGTCTTTCACCAGGGGTCCGCCCAGTGTGCCGCCAAACTGGTTGCGCTGGTATTGCGGTCGCGGCACTGCTGAACGGTTCAAAAAGTAGTTATTGGCGTTGAGATCTGTGTTGCGAAGAAATTCGTAGGCGTTGCCGTGAATGCTGTTGGTCCCTGACTTCGTGACCGCGGCCACAACTCCGCCGGCCACGCGCCCCTGGGAGGCGTCATATTGGCTGGTCTGGACGATAAATTCCTGTAGAGAATCGGTGGCTGGCACGGCCAGATTGGGGGTCGAGCCCGTGCCAATGGAGTTCGCGTCCGTACCATTGATGATCACCGAGTTCGAAGTCGAGCGCATCCCGTCCACATAGATTGGCGCCGCACCGCGTCCCAGCTCCGCCGAATTTTGCACTGGACCCGAGGTTCCGGGAGTCAGAGTTAGCAGTTGCTGGAAGTTTCTGGTCGGTAACGGCAGTTGTCGGATTTGTTCCTCGTTGATGACCGTGCCCTGAGCCGGACTTTCGGTATCCAACAGCGGCGTTTCTGCCGCAACTTCGACCACGGCTTTTTGTGAAGCAACGGTGAGAGGCAAATCGAGGCTGGTGGTCTGCGTGATTTGCACGACGACGTCCTCCGCCGTAGCCTTGCTGAATCCGGCCTTTTCGGCTTCCACACGGTACGTTCCCGGAGGCAGCAGGGAAAAGGCGTAATGCCCGCTCGCGTCGCTGGTCGTGGTGCGTTCGACTCCCGCCGAACTGGTGAGAGTGATCTTTGCTCCAGCGACGACGGCGCCGCTGGCATCCTTCACCACTCCCGCGATCTGTCCGGTCGTGGGAGACTGCGCCGAAACGAGAGTGGCCAAGAAGAAAAAACCTGCCCACGTGAACAGTGAAATAGCCTTCCGCAGTTGCATACCCTTCTCCTTATGTTTCGTCGCTAACTTCGTCGACGCGATACCACGCGTCCTCCGGTGTAGAGAAGAACGAGTTGATCGATGGCCTCGTCGTCGCTCATGCCTAAATGGCGTTTTGCTCCAAACAATTCTTCCGCGAGGAAGTAAGTGAAAAAATGCAAGTAAATGGTCGTGTAGGCGAGCGCGGGATCGAGGCCGGGGGGAAATGCGACCTTGGACCCGCGAATTACCGCGTTCGCATAGGTGCGAAGTCCGCCGGCAATTTCGCGAAAGCTGTGAATGAAATGCTTGTGCCGGAACTCCACCACATCGATGTACATGAGGCGCCAGTAGTCGAGGTTTTCGGAGACCACGCGCCCGATCGCTTTCGCCAATTTTCGCAGTGAATCGGGATCGAGCGATGCCATCAGGGGGATCAGTTCCTTTTGGCGAATGGCTTCCATCTTTCGGCCCTGGTCGTGAACCAGGTCGATGAAG
>Ga0187859_10000862_pt1 | contig 19699 bp, 17 predicted proteins | sample June2016WEW_10_1_2_FD_133019 | JGI IMG/M metagenome (GOLD analysis project Ga0187859, IMG submission 133019) | Peatland microbial communities from SPRUCE experiment site at the Marcell Experimental Forest, Minnesota, USA - June2016WEW_10_10 | ecosystem: Environmental > Terrestrial > Soil >...
AGGATTTCATCGAAAATTTCCTGAGCTGGGAACCCAACGGACTCAAATTCAACAACCGGGCCGGGCGATTGATCATCCATCCGCACTGCCACGCCAAGGCACTCAGCAATCCCAACCTCATGCGCCAGCTGGCCGAGCGGTTGCAGGAAAAAACGGTGACCCTGCTGGACTCGGGCTGCTGCGGCATGGCTGGCGCGTTCGGGCTGCTGGAATCAAAATACGACCTTTCGGTGAAGGTCGCCGAACCGCTCATCCAAAAGGTCATGAACCAGCCGTTCGGCACCACCGTCGTGGCCTCCGGCGCCAGTTGCCGCCTGCAAATTCAACATCTGGCGACCGTCCGGCTGCGGCACATGGCCGAGGTCCTCGCCGAATCACTGGCCTGACTCCACGGGTAGGGGCCGACGTAACGAGTCTCAGGGTGTTTTACCACTTACGGATTCATCCCTGCTCCCAACCCGCGCGGTTCCCGACAAAACATCGAAACCTATGGCGGTTCAAGTAAAACTGTGGCCGTGTATACCCAATCCTTGGTAGGGCGGCGCTGTCCACCCTCCGTCCCGCATTGCGGGACTACGGAGGACGGGCTGCGCCGCCGGCGTTGCGGCAGCAACGCCCTACCCTTGAAATGGCTGCAGTTTTTCCTAAACCACTCTGGAACCACTCTGGAACGTCCAACATTGAACGCTGAACTTCGAAGTTGAATGTTGAATGTTGAACGTACTTTGTAGAAAACATCGAAACAGAGGAGGACGCCCCATTTGAACTCCTTCTCCGCCAACGCAGTTGGGGGAGAGGGCCGGGGCGAGGTGGCGTTGAAATCCCCTCCCCGGTCGCTGCGCGACATCCTCTCCCCGTGCTTCGCTGCGGGGCGAGGGAAACGACCGTTGCAGTGTCGGACGATGGTTTCTACAAAGCACGTTCGATGTTGAATGTTCGATGTTCCCCTCCCTTACCCGTAAATGTTCTCCAGCGCGCCGCGCAATTCGGGAAATTGGAACTTCAAGCCGAGCCGGAGGAACCGCGCGGGCCGGCAGCGCCGACCGGTCAGTGCCAGCGACGATTCGGTTTCCATCAGGCGCGAGCCGAGCCGCACCGCCCAGGCCGGCGCGGCTGGACACCACGGCCGATGCAGCGCCCGGCGCAATTCGCGCATGAATTCCGCGTTCGTAACCGGGTTGGGACTCGTGGCATTGAACACACCGATCATTTCGTCCCGTTCGATGGCGTTCATCAACATTTGATTCATGTCCGCCAGATGAACCCAGCTCATATATTGCCGGCCGTTGCCCGCCGCCCCGCCCAGAAACCTTCGGGTTAGTTTCCCCAGAACGGAAAGTGCGCCGGCATCGCGGGCCAGCACCAGGCCGATTCGCAGCAACGCCCGCCGGGTGTAGGACAGGGGAACAATCTTGAACGCATTTTCCCAAAGCCGGCAGGTTGCCACCGCCGTCCCCTGGCCCGACGGAGTGCTTTCCTCGCACCATTGATCTTCCAAATCGCCGTAGAACGCGAGCGACCCGGCCTGCACCCACACCCGCGGCGGCTGCGTCACGTTGTGAATCGCCGCAGCCACGGCGTTCACGGAATTGATGCGCGATTCGTTGATCTCGCGGAGGTTCTCCGGCGTGTGCCGGCAATTCACGCTGCGGCCGGTCAGATTGACAATGGCCTGTGCGCCCTCCACGCACTGCACCCAGTCGCCGAGCGATTTGCCGTTCCATGCCACTTCCGCAACGCCATCGGCGCGCGCGCGCGGTGACCGGGTCAGCACCACCACCTCGTAATTTTTCAAAAGCAATTGCGAGGCGAGCGCCCGGCCCAGAAAGCCGCTGCCGCCCGCGAGCACCACCCGCTTTTTGCCAGTACCATTCACTTTCGTTTCCTCAACGCTTATTCCCGGGAGCGCCGGCATCTTGCCGGCCCGTTGCGGCACAAACCACGACTCTCGCCGGCCAGTTGCCGGCGGTCGCAAAAGCACCCCTAAAATTCTTACTTCTCATGCGCTTCCTTTTCCAATCTCAGCGACGGCGCATTTTGGTCGGTCAACGGATTGACGCCAAAGCGGCCCTGCTCCAGTTCTTCCAGCCATTTCCGGGCCAATTCACCAGTGGTTGCCAGATTCAGGCTTTCATGAACGCGCGGGTATTTTTCGAGGTTGGCGAGGGCGAGCTTGAACAGCGCGGCGCCGGGTCGCAGCCGGTTCTTTTGCAGGTGCACGAACGCCCCGGCCAGTTGGATCAGCCCCTTGTAAAAAGCGCCGTTCGGCCCGTACCTGTCCTTAAGCCAGAGATGTTCCAACACGTCATGCGCCTCATAATACTCACGGCGATTGAAACAGTCGAAATAGCCGAGATAATGCGGATCCAGCTTCTGCCCGTGATATTGGACGACCATTTCGGCGACGCGTTTGCTCTTGCTCACGGATTCAGGGTAAAGGCCGTGTGACAGGTTACAAGTGGCAAGTGACACGAGAGAGCGCGGGTTGGCAACTTGCTGCGTCCCGCAAAGCGGGACGGACGGGAACTCTTTTACTGAATCCATTTTGGAATGGACGATTGGTGGGGAGCGCGCGCGTCTCGCGCGCGGGTTCGGGCGTCGCGCCCGAACCATTGGTTGAACTATTCAGTTTGGGAGACGCGTTTTCGGCGCGACGCCGAAAACAGCGACCGGGACGGTCGCGCTCCCCATTCCAATCGTGCCGGACGTCAGTCCGCTCCATTCTTCGGGAAATGAGCCGACTCACGTCGGCTGCTGCGCCTTTATTGCGACATCAACCGGAAGAATAAATTTTCCGACGGCAACGGACTAATGGTGACGCTTTCGACCTGGCCGGTGGTGGAAATGGCATAATTGGGAATCCCCCAATTCGTGGTGGTCAAGTCTGCATTAGTCTGGAGCACGAAGTTGGTCGTTGATGATGGCCATGAGACGGCGACCGCGTCTGGGCTGACGGACGCAATGGTCAACTCTGGCGGCGGCGTTACTTGCGTCAATACCGTCAGCGTGTTGTCATTGTAATTTGCGCTGATCAAATCCAGTTTGCCGTCGCCATTCAGGTCTGCAACCGCGATGGAACGCGGGCCGTCGCCAACGGTAAGCGTGGTGCAAAAGACGAAACCGCCGCTGCCATCGTTGGTCAGAACCGTCAGTGTGTTGGTAATCAAATTCGCACAGATCAAATCCAGTTTGCCATCGCCGTTGATGTCGGCTGCCGTGACAAAAAACGCCCCAGTTCCTACACTATATGTGGCGTTGGAAACAAATGAGCCGCTACCATTGTTCGTGAGCACTGTCAGCGTTCCAGTGGTATTAGCAGTGATCAAATCTGGCTTGCCGTCGCCGTTGATATCTGCAGCCACAACGCATTGCGGCAAAAGGCCCACGATATATGTGGCGTTGGAGCCAAATTCGCCGCTGCCATCATTCGTAAATACTGTCAGCGTATTGGCAGGACTCTCAATATTCGCACTGATTAAATCCACTTTGCCGTCGCCCTTGATATCTGCAGCCGCAACCCAGTGAGATTGAGTAAAGAAATTCTCTGTCCCAAGTGTAGCATCGAGAACGAAGCCGCCACTGCCATCGTTGGTCAATACCGTCAGCCCACCAGGTGGAACACTTCCATTGGCAGTGACTAAATCGATCTTGCCATCACCGTTGACATCCACCGCCACGACACAAGATGGACCGAAACCCACAGTGTATGTAGCATTGGAAACAAAGCCTCCACTGCCGTCGTTGGTTAACACCACAAGCTCGCCGGGACCATTGTTGTTATTAAAAAGCGCGGCAACCAAATCCGGTTTGCCATTGCCATTGATATCCGCCGCCGTGACGCAGGCCGGATTAACACCCGGCACGCTGTAGGTGGCATTGGAAACAAAGCCGCCGCTCCCGTCGTTGGTCAGCACTGTCAGCGTGTTGTCTTTGGAATCCGTACAGACCAAATCTAATTTACCGTCGCCCTTGATATCTACCGCAATCACGGAAGATGGGCCATTCCCTACGGCATTCGTGTTGCTCACGAAGGCCAAACCTTGCCCAAGCACGGGATTAATTACAGAGGTCAGGGCGGAAATAAATACTACTGTAACGAATAAGGCTTTCATTTAATTTACTAATCTAGTGATTCGTTTTCTAATGGTTTTGTCAAGCTGTTTTGCACCGCGACTCGTTGGAATTCAGGCGTTCGCCGGTGCCCCGAAACAAGCTGGAGCATGAACGCCAATGGTTGACCGGACTCCTTTAACGGACCAAGCTTTAGCCCATGAGCACGGTGGATTTAATTTACGAAAAGGTCAAAACGCTTCCCGGCAAATTGCAGACGGAGGCGTTGGATTTTTTGGAATATCTTGACCGCCGCCGCGCCGCCAAAACCGAAGCTGATTAATGGAAACGCCTGGCGCGCGACACGCAAACCCTGCCCGCCGTACTGCGCATCACCGATGATGACATCGCCGCCGAAATCGCCGCATACCGCGCCGGCCGATGAGAGTGGTTATTGACAATTTCGTAGAAGTCGAGGTAACGAGACTCGCTCCCAAGAATAAGACTCCTCACGTCATCTCCTACCGCCAAGATTGACAATTCCCCTGCCCTGCGACACTCTGCGCGCATGGCGAAACCTGCTTTGGGACGCGGCCTCGGCGCGTTGTTGGGCGGCAGCCCGGTTTTGATCCAGCCTGCCCCGGCACCCGCTGTTCCGTCCCCTGCTCCAATCCCGCTGGCCGCACCCGCGCCTGACCTGCGCGAACGGGTGCAACGCGTGCCGTTGGACCGCCTCCGTCCCTGCCCGCTCCAGCCGCGCAAGGATTTCTCCGCCGAAGCGCTCCGTGAACTGGCCGATTCCATCCGCGAACAAGGCATCGTGCAACCACTCATCGTCCGCGAGCGCGACGGTTATTTTGAATTGATCGCCGGCGAACGCCGCTGGCGCGCCGCCCAGCTTCTCCAATTGCCGGAAGTCCCCATCATCGTCCGCCAGGCCGATGACCGCGCCGTCCTCGAACTGGCGCTCATCGAAAATCTCCAGCGCGAGAACCTCAACGCCCTCGAGGAAGCGCACGGCTACGCGCAACTGGCCGAACAGTTCCAGCTCACCCAGGAGGAAATCGCCGGCAAGGTCGGCAAAAGCCGCGCCGCGGTGGCCAACGCCCTGCGCCTGCTGAAACTGTCGTTGCCCATCCAAAATTTCATCCGCGACGGCCGCCTGTCCGTCGGCCACGCCAAGGTCATCCTCGGTCTGGCCAGCGAAAAGGACCAAAAACTGGTGGCCGAACGCGTCGTCAAGGAAGGCCTGAACGTGCGCCAGACCGAAGGCCTGCTGGCCCGTCTGCAACGACGCGGTCCGCGTCCGGCGGCGCCCAAACCGGAAACCGTGGCCGCGCCCGCCGGCGACCCGCACCTGGCCGACCTCGTAGACCGGTTGCGCGAGGTTTTCGCCACCAAGGTCCAGCTCCACTACGCCGAAGGCAAAGGCACGGTCGAAATTTCCTTTTTCAGCGACGCGGAACTGGAACGGATTCTGCAAATTCTTGGCGTTGCCGCCGATTAAAAATTGCTTGCGGCGTCCGGTTTCTGCAGAATTTCGAAACAAATGAACACACCTGAATCACGGGAACAGTGCGCCCAGCGGCTCCTCGCCGGCGCCGCTGCCGCCGGCCGCATGACGGCGTTTGTGGGACTGGACGGCTTCGTCGATGAAATCCTCCACGTCGTGGACAAACGTGACAGCGCGGATTCGTTTCAGCGGCTCGCAACCATTTCCCAGTTGGCCGAGCGCGTGGCGGCCGCGGCGGGCAAAAGCACCAACATCGAAATCGTCAACCGCGTCACCAAACTCGGCGGCAACGGCCCCATCATGGCCAACGCCCTCGCCAGTTTCGGCCTCAAGGTCACCTACCTCGGCAATCTCGGCTGGCCCAACCTGCACCCGGTCTTCGCCGACTTCGCCAAACGCGCCGACGTTCATTCCATCGCCGAACCCGGACATACCGACGCGCTGGAATTCGACGACGGCAAGGTCATGATCGGCAAGATTCTGTCGCTCAACGAGGTGAACTGGACGAACATCCAGTCCCGTTACGGCCGCGACAAATTTACCGCCCAATTCACCGGGGCCGACCTGGTTGGATTTGTGAATTGGACCATGCTGACCCACATGGGCGAAATCTGGGAGGCGACACTCAAGGAAGTTTGCCCCGCCATCAAGGGCAAGCGGCGCGTCATGTTTTTCGACCTCGCCGATCCGGAAAAACGCAAACCGGATGACATCCGGCAGGCGCTGAAGACGATTGTGGAATTTGAGAAATACTTCAACGTGGTCCTGGGACTGAACGAAAAGGAAGCGTACGAAATCGGCGACGTTTTGGGATTGCCGACCACCGGCAAATCCCCGGACGCGCTTTCCTTGCTGGCGCTGGAAATCAACCGGCGCGTGCCGGTCAACACCCTGGTCATTCATCCCGTCAGCTACGCGCTGGCTGCGGGCAACGGCGTCGTCTCGCTGGTGCAGGGCCCATTCACTCCCAAACCCGTCATCACCACCGGCGCCGGCGACCATTTCAATTCCGGTTTCTGCCTCGGCAAACTGCTGGGCCTGGATAATGGGCAATCCGTCCTGACCGGCGTCACCACCAGCGGCCATTACGTCCGCACCGCCCAAAGCCCCACCATCCCGGACCTCGCCAAAATGCTCCGTGCCTGGCCGGCCAAGAGTGACGGGTGACGGGTGGCGTGATCAAAAATAGAAAGTGACAGGTGACAAGTGACAGGTGACAAGAAAACAATCAGCGGGGCGGATGCGGATAGGTTGGAGTCGTTCGGCATCTATCAGCTTGCCCGTCGGCTTTTCGAAGATTTTTGGAACGACTCGGAAATTTTAAGCCGCGACTATCGCGGGCGCGAGTTGAGCAAGCAACAAATCCGTAGCTTGGATTCCGTCTGTGCCAATATGGAGGAAGGTTTTGGTCGGGGTTTCGGCAAGGAACTGCCGCAGCATTTGAAGATTTCCCGGGGTGAAGCAAGAGAAAGCCGTGGACGTTACGAACGTTGCAATCACCTGCTCCCTTCCGCAACCATCGCCCAACGTGTTGCCGCTCTCACCCATATTATTGGAGGCTTGAGCAAGACCATCCAAACCATTGAGAACCGTGCGCGCGCGAAGTCCTGATCCTTTCACTTGTCACATGTCACTTGCCACCTTCAGATGATTTTAGACATCATCAAATACGGCCATCCCGTCCTGCGCCAAAAAGGCGGGCGCATCGAACGCCTCACCCCGGAAATCAAAAAGCTGATTGCCGACATGCTCGAAACTATGCACTCCAGCAACGGCGTCGGCCTGGCCGCCCAGCAAATCGGCCGCGCCTTGCAGTTGACCGTACTCGACGTGCGCGAAGCCAAAGAGCGCCCGTCCTGGCTCGAACTCGACGGCCAGCCCGCCGACGTGAACAGCTTCATGCCGCTGGTTCTGATCAATCCCGAAATCAAAACTAGCGGCGACCCCGTCATCGCCGGTGAAGGCTGCCTGAGTTTTCCCGAAATTTTTGGGGAAATTGCCCGGCCCGGTTCTGTGGACGTAAAAGCGTTGAACGAAAAAGGCAAACCGATTGAATTCCGTTGTGGCGGATTGCTGGCGCGCGCCATTCAGCACGAGGTGGACCACCTCAACGGCATCCTGTTCATTGACCGGATGGACAAGGCCACCAAGGAGGAATTACGTCCGCAACTCGACGCCCTGCAGGCCGCCACCAAGGCGGGATTGCAGAAGAAATAACTTCGGATTCTCCCTCTCCGCGTTATTTCCTCGCTCGCGGGAGCGGGACTTGAACCGTTTGGGGAAACGGTGAAAGGAATTTGCCGAAGGCGAAGGCCCGCTACGGGCCGAGTGAGCGGGCGCGAGCGAGTCATTGGATGGCGCAGCCAGGTGAGGGTTGTCAGGGATAAACCATTTTCTGCGGAGGACCGGGGTGACGTGCCACCTTCGATGTTCGACGTTGAATGTTGAATGTTCAATTACATCACTGCCGGAGCGCCGGCACCTTGCCTCGTAGCCGCCGTTGTCAAACCCTGGGAGCGCCGGCATCCTGCCGGCACCCTGCCTCGTAGCCGCCGTTGTCAAACGGCGGAGACCAGACCCTTTAATTACTAAACGTTGAACCTTCAACGCTGAACCTCCAACGTTAAACGCCGGCTCGATGGACGCTGTTGGGCGTGCGAACACTCGCCGAAAAAATGCGGACCAGTTCCTCCGTCTCCGCTTCAAGACTCTCCACCTTGCTGGCCGGTTTGACCAATGTCACCCGTCCCACCAATCGCAGCCAGCGCAGACTTTCCCGCAGTTCCTTCAGGCAGATTTTCAACTTGTGAACAAAATCGGCCCGCGATTCGGCCGCCTGCGCTTCAGCATGATTGGGTAAGGGCGACGTGCCCGACCGCAACAGTTGCCCTTCCACCATTCGCCCCGCAAACGGATGCCCTGGGTCAGACACAGGCCGCGGCCCTGGGCCGCCAGCCGCTGCCGTTCCCAGCGCAACTGTTCACGCTGGCGGGAAAGCGCCCGCCGTTGTTCCTCGGCCGGGGTGGGCACGCGCACCACACTCAGGGCCCGGAGGTTGCCCCGAAGATAACGATCGAGATTCAAGGTCAATTCGCGGGCATCGGTCTTGTCGGTCACCACCCCTTTATGCTGGTGACCGGATTGCTTCTACGCCATTCGCAGTGCAGCCGGCTTTTCTCGGCGGCATAGGCCGCGCTTGACTCGAAATCAATGCCGTAGGCCACTTTCTGCGAGTAGTCACGATCCCCGTCGTTGGCCAGCACAAAGCGGGCCCGTTTCGAGCAAGGCATCGGCAAATAGCTCATAAAACAGGAATGATTGATCTGCATCAGCGTGGACTGATAATCAATCGTGCGGCCGCCAATCGCTCCAAAGAAATCTGACAATGGCACTTGTATGCTCGGATACGGTTCGTCATCCCAGAACACCTTCAACAACAGCCCGGGATACCATCTTCCCACGGTATCATCCGTTATGTAGAAGTAGGTCACCTTGCCGGGACCGCTAAATTCGGCCAAAATCTGCTCCCCTCCTTTAGGCACAATAATTTGGTGAAAATTCATCTGGCTGCGGGTGACGCCGTCCGTAATGCGATACAGATCGGAGGGAGTTTGGGCGGTGACGTTCGCCGGCAGCCAGAGGACAAGATTCACAACCACCCAGACCAGGACGAAATCAGTGCAGGCGGTTACGGTATGCTGCTTGAAAGCATTCATGAAACGGGCTGAACCCCTTGTTTCCGCGGGGCGTGGCCGATACTATTTTGATGCGTGGGAGCCTCAAAGACCATCTGGTCGGCGGGCACCTCCAGGCGCAACGCCATGCCGTAGTGCAAGCCTTCGACAAACGGCAGCAGCAGCTCCAGCACATCCGGTTGCTGGAAGTGCTCCGGCTTCGTGTCCGGGTGGGGAAAATAGATAAGCCCGTCCACGGGAGTATGGTCGGGGCACAACACGCGCACATCGAAAAAGGAAAAGTCCTCGGTAGGTTCCGTCGGGTGCCATTTTACGTTGGTGAAGGTATGCCGCGCCTTCAATACGCGGTAAGCGAGCGGAACGATGCTGACGTTCAATGTACCCAGGTGAAAAGCGCTCAGATCAAGCCCTCGGGCCAAAAAGTGTGGGAACTGCATCCGCAGCGTGCCGCCCGGAAAGCGGAGGTTGCCATTGAGACCGGAAGCCACCCGATGGCCTTCAACGAGGCGGGCGGTGATGATCTGTTTATCCTTGGTATTCATTTTGTGAATCTACTAATGCTAATGTCAGCGCTTGAGACGTTGTTGCATGTCCTCCAGCGCCACCCGTTTCGTCTCCGGGAAAAACTTCCACACGACGACGATTTGAATGACCATCATCGCCGAAAAGAAGGCAAACGGCAGTCCGGCGTCGGGCTGGCCCAGATTTCGTGCCACCATCGGGAAGATTCCCGAGATGAGCATCGCCATGAACCAATGGGTAAAACTGCCCAAGGTCTGGCCTTTGCTGCGGACGAGGTTGGGAAATATTTCGCTGATGAACACCCAGATCACCGCGCCTTGTCCGAACGCATGGCAAATCACCATGCCCCCGAGCAACCAGACCAGCCAGTCAGCGTGGACGTTGCTGTTAAAGATCCACGCTACCAAGCCCAGACTGATGGCGCCGCCGATGCTACCGCAAATGAGCAAGGGTTTGCGACCGACTTTGTCAATGATGGCCATGCCCACCAGGGTCGAGATCAAGTTGACGGCCCCGAGGATGACGGACTGCATGGCACTCGCATGTTTGTCGAAACCGGCCATCGCAAAAATCTGGTCGGCGTAATACCAGAGCGCGTTGATGCCGCCGAGTTGGTTGAACATTGCGATCGTAATCGCGAGGAGGACCGGCTTGCGCAGGGATCTGACGAAGAGCGGCGCCGCTTTGCCTAATATTTCTTCGCGTAACGATTCCTGGATCGCGCTCATCTGGCTCGGCACATCCGCCACGCCAATCTTGCCCAGCACCACTGCCGCCTCCTCACGCTTTCCCTTCATCATGAGCCAGCGCGGACTGCGGGGTATGAAGAAAAGCATGGCCAAAAAAACGAAAGCCGGCACGGCCTGAACGCCGAGTTTCCAACGCCACTCGATGGCTCCAAGTCCCATCGAGCCAAGGAAAAAATTTGAACCATAAGCGATCAGCACGCCGAGCACGATGTTGACCTGAAAGCACGCGACCAGGCGGCCGCGCCAGGACGCGGGCGCGATTTCGGCCAGATACATTGGCCCGAGCACCGAACTTGCCCCCACCGCAACTCCGCCTAAAAAACGGGCGGCGACAATCATCGTGAGGGAAGAGGAAAAAGCGCACCCGATGGCGCACAGCAGGTAGAAGGCAGCGACGATCTTAAGACAATCCCGGCGGCCGTAGAGGTCGCCCGGTTTTGCCGCGGCCAGTGAGCCGACCGTAGCGCCCAGCATGGCGGAAGCAGTCATGAAACCTTGCTGGCCGCTGGTCAGAGTGAACAGTTTTACCAGATCTGCCTGGCAGCCGGAGATGACCGCCGTATCGAATCCGAAGAGAAGACCACCCAGCGCCCCCACCAGCGTGGCGCCAATCAGGGCCGAATTGATTTTCACCGGGGTGGCATCGATCGTTTTGCCGGCTATGATTTTATCGACTGGTACTCCGGTGTGGCGACCAAGGGATGAATTCATGTGTGTGTACTGAATTTGAAGCAGTTTTGCGGAAAGGCAACATAAGAATTGACATCTTCCAATAAAGATGTCATGTCTGCCAGAAGCATGTAACTAACAACTTTTGCAATGAATAGTTCATCCAAGCACCGCACCATTTCACGCCAGCTCGCCACCGAAATAATTGCGGGAAAGTATCGCCAGTCGGGCCGCCTGCCAAGCGAAGCGCAGTTCGTAAAACGCTTTGGAGTCTCCCGCCCCACCGTCGGGCGGGCGTTAAAGGATCTTCAAGAGCAGGGCCTCATTGATCGTCGCAGGGGCTCCGGCACATACATCCGCCCGGAGAATAATCGCACTCACGACACGAATTCAACCATTCCTCAGCTTGGCATGATCGTGCCCAGCCTGCGCCACACAGAGATTTTTGAGTCCATCTGCGGAGAGCTCGCCAGCCTCGCCCGCGTCAACGACTACGGCCTTTGGTGGGGGGCCAGCAGTTCCCCAATCACCGAATCAAAAATGACGGTGGAAGAGGCGGAGGCACTATGTTCTCGGTTCATCGAACAAGGCGTCGCGGGCGTTTTTTTTGTCCCATTTGAGCACCAAGCTGATCGTGAAGCTGCGAACCGCCGGATCACCGAGCGCCTGCGACAAGTCGGCATCCCGGTCGTTTTGCTGGACCGCGATATTGGGGCCTTCCCAAATCGAAGTGCCTACGACCTTATTGGCGTTGACAACTTTGCCGGTGGTTACTTGCTTGCGGAGCATCTCATCAAACTGGGGGCCCGCCGACTGGCTTATGTGATGCGGCCGCTCACCGCTTCGACCGTGGATGCCCGCATCGCAGGTGCGCGCATCGCCATGCTGGCCTATGGGTTGGATGCACCCCAACCTTTTGTCAACTCAGGCGACCCGACGGATCTGAAATTCGTCCGTTCATTTATTCAATCTCACAAGCTAGACGCAATTCTCTGCACGAGCGACCACCTTGCAGCCCAGCTCCTGCAAAGCTTGACCCGCCTCGGCATTCGCGTTCCCCAAGACCTGCGCCTCGTGGGCTTCGATGATGTGCGCTTCGCCAGTCTGCTCACCATTCCACTTACCACCATGGAGCAACCGTGCCGCGATATTGCCATTACAGCCTTCAGTGCTCTGCGTGAGCGCCTCAAAAATCCCACTTTACCGCCACGCACGCTTATGCTTACACCCCGCATCGTGGTGCGGGAGACCTGCGGGGCGTATCTACAGCAATCGCAGCAGATGGTTTCTGGGATTAATTCCGTCCCGAAGGCGTAGTTAGACTAAAAATAGAAGACGCGAGGCTTTGGACCGGTCCATTTCGCCACTTTTGACGAAATCCTTAGTTTTGTGGACGGCTTCGAGAAAAGCTTCAATCGGTTGTCGCCAGCATGAAAAGTCAAAACTAACCTTGTCAAAAAAGTGCCAGCAGAAGTGCCAGCAAATCTCATTGGTCGAGAGTAAAACGGAGTTAAAAAAACTGACTGGAGTTATCTTTGACATAATGAAGTAGAGTTTTTGGTATCAATGCATCGGTGATGATTTAGATAGTTGACTTCGAGTGGCTTGTGGCAGGCGGGACGCGTCCGATTCCGACCCTCGCCTCCAGTTAAATCGCCTGTAAATTCAGGGTTTTATTGGAGTCTGGGGGAAATCTTCAACGATTTTAACTCTCGTTCACTATCCGGCAAGGGCACGTCGCGGACACGCCCACTGCACGGATGCGAGACAAAATCAACCGCCATAACCTTACAAAATGAAAGTGCAGGATATGACGCAACGCGATCGCAAGTTCAAACGCATCTGGGGCATGTGGTAACCGCGGGACAAATCCTAAATCACCGCAACAATCGTCTAGACATTAGGGGGTACCTCATATGCTACAGCCACTTTACGAGAATAGGGAAAAATCATCAGAAGCAAGTATCCGGCTAAAGCATACACAATAAGCGCGGCGACGGTTGCAAAATCAACCACGAAACCTGAAAATTTCCAGTTCGGAAGAATTCTAGCGAATGGCGCTACAAGCGGCGCCGTGACACCATAAAGCCAGGCAACGAACGGCGTGCCAGTATTAACTACCAAAAATTCAAATATAAATCTGAAAGTTAAAAGTAGTTCGATAATGCCCACGACAATATTAATAAAAGCCCTTAGAATACTAAACATAAATATATTTTAAGTCTGTTTTGTTTAAGCTATTTTTCACAGCTTTTTGTGTTGGTCACAACACTGGAGCCACACTACACGGTCCGGCACCTCTTCGCTATGGGGTGTAACCCGAAGCCTAAGGTCAGTTGCCAGTTTCCGATTGCCCGTAACTGCCATCGTGCAATCGAATTAGTGTCTGGTGTATGCCCATGCAAAAACCTTCAACGATTTCTTCAATAACCGAGTATGCGGCGGGTAGTGTCTGAGACGCTGAAAATGCAGGGATTTTGGGGTTCGCCGATGGCGCAGGGTCAAGTCACCAAAAGCCAACAGGCGGGGTGCATTCCTACAAGGGCGTCTTGCCGGTGGCCACGCCATTAGCTTCCCAGTTCCTTTGTGGAGTTGAGTGGCTTGTGACAACTCATTCCTAAAAGGATTAGCCCGCCGATAGCCAAAAACAGAGAATAAAATGTGCCGCGACTCAAGCTGAACAGCAACGAAACGTCAGGTTCACGAAAAACTTCGCCTGCGGTGCGAACCCCGGCGTAAAGGACAAGAAATTCACCAGCCAATTGCCCATTGCTCGCTTACGCGATAGTCGCTGATGCCTGCACGCTCAAATCCAACGTATCACGAATGGTTTGCGCAAGCTTGGGCGCTTGGAATGGTTTGGTAAGAAAATTAACGCCTTCTTTCAACGGAAAATCCCTGCCGGCAACCTCGGCGCTATAACCGCTCATGTAGATAATTTTCATTTTTGGATTTTCCTGAAGGACACGCCGGGCCAAATCTTTTCCGGTCATTCCATCCGGCATCACCAAATCTGTGAGCAACAGACGAATTTCATCGCGGTTTTGTTTCCAGACCTCCAAGGCTTTGACGCCGGTGGGCGCTTCAAGAATGCGATAGCCGAGTTGCGAAAGGGCCGTTCGCACGGAGGCGCGCAGCGAGGGATCGTCTTCAGCCAGCAAAATCGTCTCATTACCGCCGCGTATGGCTGTCAGTGCCGGTTTTGAGGACTTTGGGCCTCCGTTCTTGGCCAGTCGCGGGAGAAAAATTCGGACAGTTGTTCCGTGATTGAGTTCGCTATAGACGTTAACCCAACCTTGATGTTGTTGCACGATGCCAAAGACGGTCGCCAGTCCAAGGCCGGTGCCTTTGCCAACACCTTTGGTGGTGAAGAAAGGTTCAAAAATCTTCGGCAGAATCTCCGGTGAAATACCGCAGCCGCTATCGCTCACGCTCAAGCGCACGAACGACCCGATACGCATTTGGGCTGACTGGGAAGCGGCAAATTCATCGAATTCCACTCCGGAAGTCTCGATGACAAGCTGGCCGCCATTGGGCATGGCATCGCGGGCGTTCACTGCAAGATTCAACAAGACTTGATCCATCATGCCCGCGTCGGCATGAATGAACATCGGCTGCGATGCCAATCTGAGTTGCATCTCGATGTTTTCGCCGAGGATGCGCTTTAACATTTTTGCCGTGGCGGTGATGGAATCACTCAAGTCCAAATCGCGCGGCTGGAACACTTCACGGCGGCTGAATAAAAGCAATTGGCGGGTTAGGGCGGAGGCGCGTTGAACGGTGGCGGTTATCTCGTCAGCAAATTCCGACTGATCAGTGGAAAGACCGCCGCCGCTTTTCAGCAAATCAGACTGCATTTGAATAACCGCCAGAATGTTGTTGAAGTCGTGCGCCACGCCACCGGCCAACTGCCCGATGCCCTCCATTTTTTGAGCCTGGCGGAATTGCTCTTCGAGTTTTTTGCGCACGGTGATGTCTGTCCAGACGCCGACCGCCATTTTTTGCTCCGAAGCATCGGACACCACTCGATTGTTGTCTTCCACCCACCGGTAAGTCCCGTCTTTGTGCCGGATGCGATATTCAATGGAGTAGCTCTTTTGCAGGCAGCCTTGGCCGGCGATGGATAATACGCGTTCGCGGTCTTCGGGATGCAGGTTATTAACCCACCAATCATAGTGACTGGATTCTTCCACTGTGAATCCAAGTAACCGTTCGATGTTGTCACTCACAACGGCGGGAGTGATGGTCTGGCCTTCAATCTTAAGCGTGTAAATCACCGCCGGGCTGTGCGCGAGCAGTTGGCGCAATTTTTCGTGCGTGACGCGCAATTCGTCCTCGATCCGCTTGCGCTCGGTGATGTCGTTGAATAGGACGGCGACTTTTCGACTTTCCGGCCCGCCGACCCGGTAAGCACACACATCGAAGTGACGATTCAGCGCCTTTGCCTCGTTCTCAAAGTGCACTGATTTGCCCGTCAGGGCGACTTTTCCATAAATGTCGAACCAATGCGCTTCGTGCTCCGGAGCGATGTCGCGCATTAATCTCCCCTGCGCGTTGTGCAAACCGGTTTGCTTTTCAAACGCCGGGTTGATTTCCAGGAATCGGTAATCCACCGGTTTGCCGCCGGCGTCAAAAATCATTTCAATGACGCAAAACCCTTCGATTAGCGTTTCAAACAGGGTGCGGTACCGCGTTTCCGACTGGCGAACCGCCTCTTCTGCCTGTTTGCGTTCGGTGACGTCACGCGCCACTTTCGACACGCCGACAATCTTGCCAGTGGAATCTTTGATTGGTGATGCCGTGACCGACACATTTATCAGTCGCCCATCCTTGGTTTGTCGTAACGTCTCAAAGTGTTCTATACTTTCGCCACGCTTGATCTTCCCAAGAATTTGATTTTCCTCATCCTGCCGGTCAGCGGGAATCAGGCGCATGATGGAAGACCTCACCATTTCGGCAGCCGTGTAACCAAAAATCTTTTCCGCGCCCCTGTTCCAAGTAATTATAATGCTGTTCAAGTCTTTGCTGATGATGGCGTCGTCCGAAGATTCGACGATGGCCGCCAGTCGCTGCGAAGCCATTAGCGCGGCTTCGAGATGTTGGTCGCCCCGCATATTCTGAGTTGTGATTGGGATATCACACTCAATGCTGCGGCGGTATTTTGAATACGTGGTATTCATGGCGTGCCAACACTGCCTGACAGCTATTCCAGTGCCAATAGGCCCGAACGTGGGATCATTGGGAGTCAAGGGCGCACTAGCTGAACGAAGCTTAACCAGCGGTTGATCCGCTTGTCCAAAACCAGATCACGGGTGATCTGTGACCATTAATTCCTTTACCGGTACGCCATCACTCCAGACCCCCATGAACCGCTGCTGGGGCGTGTTGCCAAGCACGTAGTTCCTGTCCCTGCCGTAAAAGGCCGCATCGGTCAGGCCGTCCAGCAGCTTCCACGTGCCATAGAAATCGAGTGCGTCGAGTGTCCGGTTCGTATCTGTGTTGTTGAAGTCGGGCATCCCATCGTCGGCTTCGCTCCGTTCTTCGATCCTTTGCCGCAACAGCTCTCGCAGGGGCCCCACGGGCTTGCTGTCGACCGGCTGTTTCACTTCCGGCATCTGTTCCCAAGCCACCGGGGCCATGTGGTTAGCCTTTAACGCGGGCTCGCCATGGTCGTCGGAAACGAGCGTGACGTAGTTTTTATTCGCCAGAGGCACCTGCGTTGATTCGTTGAAAATCCGCTTTGCGTCGATGTCGCGCACGAGGTGGTCCTGGTCGCCCACCACCGTCAAGAGCAGCGTGCCCGCTGGAATTTGCGAAAGATCAGCAAGTTGAATGGTGGCCCAGGTTGGCGTCCCCCACGTTTTTCCGGGTTCCACACACAAAACCGCGCGTGGGAACGGCAGTCCATCCGTCTTCCACAGCGCGGCCATGTTCGCCGAAATCGGGCCTCCCATTGAGTGCCCTACGATTGCAAACTTGTCCAGTTGCGGCTTCACATGCCCCGGTTCGCTTTGCAGCGTGTGGATTGCATCCTGCACCGCCGCGATGGCATTTGGAGTGAAGTCCGGCACTACGGTACGCAGGCTGTCTTGATACAACGGATACACGACGATGTTTCCCCGCTCCACAATGTGATCAATCCACGCCTTGTAAATCCGCGGATCCATGGCTCCCCAGCCGTGGTTGAACACGATGAGCGGCGCTTGTTCCGGCATCGGCTTCGCCGGTTCAAATAGCCAGTACCCTTGCGGCCCGCTTCCATACGATTCTGCGATCACCTCCGCATGGGCGACATCTTTCCCGCCCGGTCCTGATTGTGGTTGTTCCGGCGGCTTGGGAGCATCAATTGTGGTCACCGTGGCATTTCCATCAATGCCATCAGCGCGAACGAATAATGCCAAGACGGTAAGGAGCAAAGAAACTGGGGCTCCCCAAATCGAGACACGGCCTGTAAATATTCGTTTAAACATGAGCTGGTAAAAAAGCTATTAGTGTGCCAATATTGCGCGGGATTTTTTCAGATGAGGTGTCAGAAATTCCGCACTTCCAACTGTGTGAACCGCGGTTTCATTTTTTGGATCCGACAAGGGTGGTGTGCAATCAAGAAATTCCTGAATCGTCTTTGACGAACAAATTCGCAAAGCAGTGTATCACGCGACGGTTTTTGCGTAACGTCCAGAGACAAAGTTCCAGTCGATGACGTGGAAAAACGCGGTCACGTATTCGGGTCGCCGGTTCTGATATTTGAGGTAATAGGCGTGCTCCCAAACGTCAATGCCGAGCAGCGGTTGTTTTCCCTGGCCGATCGGTGAATCCTGATTGGCCGTCGGCTCAATGCTCAATTGCTTGTTCGCGTCAACGACCAGCCACGCCCAACCGCTGCCGAACTGACTGGTGGCGGCCTTGCTGAAATCTTCCTTGAACGCAGAAAAATCTCCAAACGCGGAATCAATAGCCTTCGCCAAATCGCCCACCGGTTCGCCGCCGTCCTTTTTGAGCATCTGCCAGAACAGGGAATGGTTGTAGTGGCCGCCGCCGTTGTTGCGGACCGCCGTGCGGATTTTTTCAGGAATCGCGTTCAAATCTTTGAGCATGTCTTCAACGGACATTTGTCCCACGTCGGGAAATTCAGCGACGGCTTTATTGAGGTTGGCGACATAGGCGGCATGATGCTTATCGTGGTGAATCTGCATCGTGCGCGCATCAATGTAGGGTTCGAGCGCGTCATAGGCGTAAGGTAATGGCGGCAACATGAAAGGGCCGCTCGGTGCCGCTGCAACGGACGCGGTGGAGCTGGTTTGAGCAATCACGTTGGGCAACGTGGCCAGCGCGGCGCTGGCGAGCGCGGTGGTTTTTAGGGCTTGGCGTCGGGTCATCATAATGTTTTCTCCGTTAGGACTTTGAATTTGGTTTTTACGAAATAATTCCCACGTTGGCGTGGGCTTTGGCTACAATAAGTTGTTATTGGCCATTCATCAAGCGGCTGTCGGGATGTTCAGAGAGTTTCAGTCATAGATTTCATTGCCGACAAACGTGCGGCTTGCATTATTGCATCAGCAAGTTGCTGTGGCGTCCATTTTCATATACAGGAGTTGTCGCCGGTCGCGACCTCCAACTCAACTCATGCCTTCTTTGGAACGTCAGGCGCACCGCCCTGGCGTAAATCTCTTGCAGCTTTGCCGGTGCCACATCGAAAATCATCTCGACAAACTCTTATCGGGATGATTTAATAAACCCAGGATTCTTATGAAAGCCGTGCTGATAGCTGCAATCGTTTTTTGCGGCTTGGTGGCTGTCGTCACCTCCGTCTCTGCCCAAACCTGGACACAGACCTGCGCACCAACGAACGTGAATTGGCTGGCAGTTGCTTCGTCGGCGCAACTGACGACAAATCGGCCCCTGTGCCAGTGAAAAACCGATGGAAGACTGGAAAATAGACTTGCAACCCGGCGGAGCGCGAGTACAAACGCAAAAAAGGCGCATGCTGTTGGTGGGCAGGTAACCTAATGGGAAATGTCGGATGAAATGGAACGTTGCCGTGTTCTTCTTGTGCTTGGCGTGCGCTGGTGGCATGGCCCAAGGGCAAGGGACACAACCTGTCGTTGCCATTCATGATTCCGAATTCACCCGGTCCCTGGAGACCATGCCGGCTTCCGGAGCAACTCCCAACGGGACGGGAACGACCAGCAATCAATGGTGGATAACGGAGTGGCACTATTTTGTAATGCCTGATTCGGTTAAGGAAGCTCTGCGCTCCGACGGGACAGCGTTCACGGTCATTGGTGATTCAAATATTATGGCCGGAGTTTTGACCAATGCTGACGGTTCACCCAAATATCCCATCCTGATCAGCCTCGGCGCCGAAGCGATGGACGACAGTGAGATTGCCCAGTTGACCAACTATGTCGCCGCCGGCGGTTTCTTGTTCGTCGGTTCGTCGTCCTTTACGCGTAACACCAATGGGACGACTCGCGGCGATTTTGCCATCGCCAACGCGATGG
>Ga0187859_10000869_pt1 | contig 19653 bp, 17 predicted proteins | sample June2016WEW_10_1_2_FD_133019 | JGI IMG/M metagenome (GOLD analysis project Ga0187859, IMG submission 133019) | Peatland microbial communities from SPRUCE experiment site at the Marcell Experimental Forest, Minnesota, USA - June2016WEW_10_10 | ecosystem: Environmental > Terrestrial > Soil >...
AATTCAAGGAAACTTATCCTCCAGCCGTTCTGCTCTTCTACATCAACCATCTGGATTGGGAAGTCTCCAAGGCTGAGAAAATCTTCCAGCCGGGCGCATAAGGCATGAGTAAAGATTTCTTCGACGCCATCCGCGCCGGCGACCTCGCCAAAGTAACCACCATGCTCACGGCCGACCCCACATTGCTCGCCGCCAAGGACGATAAGGGCAACGACGCCTTCGTGACCGCGAAATATTCGCAGCGTAACGACATCGCGGCATTGCTTCTCGAAAAAGGCCTACAACTCGACATCTTCGCCGCCTGCATGGCCGGTGCGAGTGATCGCGTGATCCAATTAATCGCGAGCGACCCGGCACTCATAAATAACTACAGCCACGACGGCTGGACCCCGCTGCATCTGACCGCCTTCTTCGCCCAACCCGCCGTCGTCGAATTGCTCCTCGCCCGTGGCGCCGACGCCAACGCGCGCGCAAAAAACGGAACAACCAACATGCCGCTGCATGCCGGCGCCGCTGGCCGGAATCTGGATGTCGTCCGCGCCCTGGTGGAACAAGGCGCCGACGTAAATGCCCGCCAGGAAGGCGGATTCACCGCCCTACACTCCGCCGCGCTAAATGGCGACCTGGAAATCGCCCGGCTCCTCATTTCGCACGGAGCCGATGTGCAAGCGCGCGCATCCAACAACCAGAACGCCCTCGACCTCGCGCTCACCAAAGGCCATCAAGCTATGGTGAACTTGTTAGATGAATCCGCCGCCCAGGGGCACGGAGTTTCCTAAGTAGTGCTCGAAGATCAAATCCAACAACTCGAATCCGACGCCTTGGCGCGTATCCAGGCCGTGCAGAATCCCGACGATCTCGAAACCGTCCGCGTCGACGTGCTCGGCCGCAAAGGATCGCTCGCGCAGATCAACATCGGAAAACTCAGCCCCGCCGAGCGTGGCCCCGCCGGCAAAGCCCTCAACGCCGCGCGGCAAAATATCGAAGCCGCCTTCGAGTCAAGGAAGCAGGCGTTCGTCGCCGCATCGTTGGCCGAGCGCCTCCAAAAAGAATGGCTCGATCTTACTCTCCCCGCCCCCGGCCCACGCCCCGCGAGCCTCCATCCCGTCACGCAAATCCAGACTGAGATCGAAGATCTCTTCACCTCGCTCGGATTCGCGGTCTTAGACGGCCCCGAAGTAGAGACCGAATACCACAATTTCGACGCGCTCAACATTCCGGCCACGCATCCGGCGCGCGACATGCAGGATACGTTCTGGCTCACCGACGGCAATCTCCTGCGCACCCATACTTCGCCCGTCCAGGTGCGCGGTATGGAGCGCCTGGGTCCGCCGCTGCGCATGATCGCGCCCGGCCGCGTCTTCCGCAACGAAGAAGTGGACGCCTCGCACGAGCACACCTTCTATCAAGTCGAAGGCATGATGGTGGATCGCAACGTCTCCGTCGCCCACATGAACTACTTCATGAAGACGCTGCTCAGCGCCATTTTTCATCGCGAAGTCACCGTCCGCCTGCGGCCCGGATATTTTCCTTTCGTGGAACCCGGCTTCGAACTCGACATCCGATGTCTCATCTGCGGTGGTCCCGGTTGCCCCGTCTGCAAGCAGAGCGGCTGGGTGGAGCTGATGCCCTGCGGCCTGGTGCATCCCAACGTCCTGCGCATGAGCGGCATCGATCCGGATCAGTGGGGTGGCTTCGCCTTCGGCCTGGGACTCACCCGCCTGGCCATGATGCGCTACGCCATCGACGACATTCGCCTTCTCCAGAGCGGCGACTTAAGATTCTTGCGACAGTTTTGAGCGCCCATGAAATTCTCCTACAATCTTCCGTGGCGCACGCACTCTTGCGTGCCGCGTTCACACTCATGTGAACGCCATGGGAATAACTCTTCTTCCTATTGTGTTCCGAAGAGTGCGAACACGGTACCGAAGAGTGCGAACACGGTACCGAAGAGTGCGAACACGGTACCGAAGAGTGCGTGCGCCACCGGCGTTTTCAACGGACAATGAAATTCTCCTACAACTGGATTCGCGAATTGGTTCCCGGCCTCCACCAGAGTCCAAAAGAACTGATGCGTCTCATCACGATGAAGACCGCCGAATGCGAAGGCCTCGAACCGGCCGGCGCGCCGCTCGAATCAGCTTCCGTCGCGCGCGTTTCCGCCGTCGAATGGATCGAAGGCAGCCACAATCAAGTCGTCAAAGTGGATACCGCTCGCTACGGCGCAAAAACAGTGGTCTGCGGCGCGCCCAACTGCCGCCCCGGTATGTTGACCGTCTATCTTCCGCTCGCCCCAGCCGTGATCGCAGGCGTCCAAAGCGACGGCATGCTGGCCAGCGGCCTCGAGCTCGGCATCAATCGCGATCACACCGGCATCGTCGAGCTCGAAACTGAATTACTGCTCGCCCCCGATACAATCATCGAGGTCGACAACAAATCCCTCACCCACCGTCCCGATTTGTGGGGCCACTACGGCATGGCGCGCGAAGTAGCCGCCATCACGCATCGCCCCCTGCGCGATCCAGTGCACTTGGAACGCATTCCAACCGGCCATTCGCCCATCGACATAAAAATCGAGAACCTCTCCCTCTGCCCGCGTTACAGCGCCCTGGTTTTCGAGAACGTCACCGTCGCACCATCCCCACTTTGGCTCCAATACCGCCTGGAAGCCATCGGCCTGAACGCAATTAACAACATCGTGGACGTCACCAATTACGTCATGTCAGAGCTGACTCAGCCCATGCATGCCTTCGACGCGGAAAAACTGCACGGCGAAACTATCTTTGTGCGCAGCGCCCGCGCGGGCGAGCAAATCGTCGCACTCAACGACGAGAATTATCATCTAAACCCGTCCAATCTGGTCATCGCCGATGCCAACGGCCCCATCGCTATTGGCGGCGTCATCGGAGGCCTGCACAGCGCCATCGGCCCCACAACGAAGCGCATCGTGCTGGAAAGCGCCTGCTTCGAAGCCACCAGCGTCCGCAAGACCTCCGTCGCTCTCAAGCTCCGCACCGACGCATCCATGCGATTCGAAAAATCCCAGGACCCCGTGAACACCGTGCGCGGACAGGCGCGTGCCCTCGAATTGCTCGAACAAGTTTCCCCCGGCATTCGCCTGGTAGGCGGACTGGCCGAACGCAAAGCCGAATCCAAAAAGCCGCCAGTGATCGATCTGTCCGTAGACTGGATAGCCGTGAAACTCGGCCGCGCAGTAACGGCCCACGACGTCCGCACCATCCTGGAATCCCTAGGATTCCTGATCGCCGACAGCACTCCCGGACACTTCTCCGTCGAAGTTCCCAGCTGGCGCGCCACCAAGGATGTCTCCATCAAAGACGACCTGTTGGAAGAAGTCGGTCGCATGCTGGGCTACGATTCCATCGCGCCGCAAGCGCCGCTCATCGAATCCGTCGTGCCGCCGGACAATCCCATGCGCACCTTCGAGCGTCGTGTACGCAACATGGCGGCCGCGCAGGGATTCACCGAAGTCTCCAACTACTCATTCATCAGCGAAGACATGGCCCGCGCGTTCCACTTCTCACCCGAAGCGCACCTTCGTGTATCGAATCCCATCGCATCCGATCAAACCCTCATGCGTCTAAGTTTGCTGCCAGGAATCCACAAGAATATTCTCGAAAACAGCCGCCGTCTCAATTCTTTCCGTCTCTTCGAAATCGGCCGCGAGATTCACCCGTCGCGCGAATTGCTGCCGGAAGAGATCCCGCACTTCGCCGCAGCCATCTACAGCCGCGATGGCGACGGCAGCGCCAATTTGTTCGAATTAAAACGCCTGGCCGAATGCCTGATGCCAAATTGCGAAGTGCGGCTCACGGCAGCTCGCCCCTTCGAACACCCCGAGCGCGCCGCGGAAATAATCTGGCGCGATGAAATTATCGGCCGCCTTTTCGAACTCCACCCATCCCTGGGAGTAGAAGGCCGCGCCGCAATCCTGGACCTCGATCTAGCCTGCCTGCAGCGTCTCGACGTGCACGAAGTGCGCTACCAGCCTCTACGCCGCTTCCCCACCAGCGCCTTCGACCTTTCCGTAGTAGCCCCGCTGCGCGATCCCGCCGGCAACATCCAGCGCCTTCTCACCACCGCGGCCGGAAGCGACCTGGTAGAAATCGGATTCGTCCGCCAATACACCGGCGCCCCACTCCCGGAAGACCGCAAAAGCGTCTCCTACCGCCTGACAGTTGGTGCCCCGGACCGCACGTTATCCTCCGACGAAGTAACCGCAATCCGCACCCGCATAATCGAAGCCCTCCGCCAATCCGCCTACGACTTGAGGCTGTAGTGTGGGGCAGGTTGCCAACCTGCGGCCGATTGCCAATCGGCCCCTTCAGGCTAAGTGTCGCGCAGATTTCTCCAGAGAAAGATTCAAGCAACAGAGGTTCTGCGCATCAGATATTTGTGAGCCCAGTGGAGCAGCGCCGTGCGCTGCTATTGCCATCTAGCCCACCGTCCTTCAGTCCCACAGCGTTTCCGGATGCCGATTCTCAAGCGTAATCCCCGACACAGGTTCGGACAGCCCATACGTCCTCCGACCCGGACACAACGTGATACCCCCGTCAGGATCGAGACTCACCGCCACCGAGTCTCCCTCGCGCAGCCGAGCCAGTCTAACGATCGCCGACGGAATCCGAACCGCGAAGCCGTCAGCCAAGTTCACCACGGTAACTTTGTGCATGTAGCTCCTTAGAGACCCGCGCATACATTGCATCCGGCGCGAGATCGATGTCGCCCGGCCATGCAACGGCGGCGTAATCATTGGACACTCGGTCGAAAAACTCCTCATCCAAAAGCGGCGCGAGCGCACCTGTCAGCTCTTCTTTTCGTAACTGAACACGCCCAGCGAGTCCGTCCTTAAATCGGAGAAAGAGGCAATAGCCCGGCTCTGGCCTAACTTCGATTACGTCCCAATACATACAAGCCGCCTCAACCCAGCGCGTTTAATGCCGCCGACGGAACAACCCGTCTCGCCGTTTGAATTCGCCGCTTCATTTCGCATGTGTATAAACTCCGAATATACATCATGAGCGCGGGCGCTTGTTATGATGGAGCAGGAACAAACCCATCGCCCGTTTTTGTGGCCAAAAGACGCGCTGACGACGCCACGCTGTTTGTACGATCGTATAGACCCGACCGACGATGTTTCGCAGGACATCTGCGACGAATCCCAGGACAAAGGCGGTCGAATGTCGACACAAGCACGGCTCGAACATCAAATATTTAAAGTTAAACAACTCGTCGAGGATTACAGAGCGGGACGCGTTGTTATCCCAGAATTTCAGCGGGAATACGTTTGGCGGCACGGTAAGGCACCACGCCTAATCGACTCGCTTTACCGAGGGTTCCCAATTTCGTCACTTCTTGTGTGGCAGAGCGGCGAGGAGGCTCGTGCACGCAGGCGCGATCCTCGGCCAGCACGATCCGCGCTTATGAATTGGCTCATTGACGGCCAGCAGAGGGTCATTACGCTGTCACGGACCTTGAATGGCGACGAAGGTATCGACGTCGTATTTCACCCGGAACAAGAAGAGTTCCGCCTTGCCAATGCGGCAACCCGTCAGGATCCGAACTGGATACGCGTCTCGGATGTTTTGGATGACGACCTATACCGCCAGCTTAGACGCAACCTTGACGGGAGTCGCCACGCCGACAAGCGCGAGGACGCCTAGAAGCGCTTCGGCGAATTTTAGACTACGAGATTCCCGTGGTCCGCATGGTCGACCACAGCTTCGACGATGCCGTGATAGCTTTTACTCGAATCAACACTTTGGGCGTCCGGCTGAAAACCGAGGACATAGAGAGCGCTCAGGTGGCTGCCCGCCATTCCGGGTTCATAGCTGAAGAGGTCGCGCCGTTCTTGAGCCACCTGAGGCAGCAGGGTTTCAATCGTTTGAATGTCATGCATCTGTTTCGCGCCTGCGCGTTTGTTGCTAAGCCAGACGGACGAAAGCGCACTCCGTTGCACGAACTCCAGCGCCGCGAGGTGGCCGCAGCGTGGAAGACTACTGAGAAGGCAACTGAGCAGGCCATTGGTTTGATCCGTAGCGAGTTTGGTCTCGTTAACATGGATATCTTGTGGTCCGGGGCGCTTGTAGTCCCAGTCATTGCCCTATGCGCCGCCACTGGGCCGCGGCGGCGGGATTCGAAAGAACTTGCTGGGTGGCTCGCGCTCGCGGCGCTTTGCCACAGGTACAGCCGTTCCACTGAGACAGCACTCGACCAGGATCTTCGAGCCTGCCGATCGTCAGACCCCATAGGCGGTTTGCTGACCAATCTTCGAAGCGTAAGGACGATTCTGACTGCGGAACCTAAGGATTTTTCGGGAGCCCTCGCGGACCGAAGCGGTCTGCTGGCACTCTATGTTGCCTGCATGAACCAAGGCATCCTTGATTTCTACACCGGAGGTAAAGTCGTTCTTCAGAACAATGTGGACCGGCACCACATCCTCCCCCGCGCACAGTTCCCCGAGGAATCGAGGTCAAAGGCCGACAATATTGCAAACATGGCCTTCATCGCCGGCGACGTCAATAAATCCATCGGGCAAGCCGGGCCCGAGGTGTATTTGGCGAAGGTCAAGACCGACGTCCTCTTAAGCCAGTGCATTCCAACCGACTCCACCCTGTGGAGGATCGACCAAGCTGACGGTTTCTGGCAGTCGAGGAGAGAGCTGCTGGCTAAGTCTTTCAACGACTTTATCGGCAAGGCCCTTCCCCAACGTCGGATCTGAGCAACAACTACAGCACGCCCGGCGTCGGCCCCTCCCAAAAATCACACAGGCAAGTGAATCATTTCCTCCGCATTTCCAACCAACGCCCGAAATCCTCACCGCCGGGCAACCGCACCACCCCCCAGACTCAAATCGGTACCCCATGTCCTCCCAACGAAAAATCAACTCCGCCCGAACCAACGGTGCAAAATCTCACGGACCCAAAACTAAAGCTGGCCTCGAGAAATCCTCCCGAAACGCCCTCGCCCACGGCCTCTACTCGGCGACCATTGTCCTCGCGAGCGATTCCGCGAACAATATCAGACGGTTCTCGATGCCTACCTCCAACAATTCCAGCCCGACGGTCCTGTCGAGTCGCATCCGATCGAGGAAATGGGCGCCGCCAAATGGCGCCAGCGGCGGCTTTGGGCCATCGAAACCGACCTCCTCGAAGACGAGATCATCGTCCAAAAGAAAAAGCTCGACGCCGACGGCGGAACTTACGACGAAATCACCCCGCTCAGCTTCGCCTATCGCGATCTATCAGCGTCATCCACGCTGCCGTTACTCACGCGCCACGAATCCCGCCTCGAGCGCGCTTATTTCCGCGCCCTCAAAACCCCCTCGAACTCCAGCGCCTCCGAAAACGTGCGCCCACCGCCCCTCCACAAAATATCGAGGAACGAACCCAATCCCAGATACGAACGCTGCCCGGCCCGAAGCCGAGCGTCCACAAGTCCCTCCATCATTTGACCTACCGGCCTGCGCGCGCGGTCAAGATGCGCCTGCGCTTGCGTTCCCGGACGCAGGCGTATAATTGGTCCGGAGATCATCTCATGGAAGAAATCAATGTTTCCCAAAGTGTTTCCCGCAGATCTTTCTTGACATCGTCGGTGGCCGGCGCAGCCGCCTTCCAAATCATCAAACCGGAGCTGGTGCGTGGCGCCGGCAACGAGAAGCTCAAGGCCGGTCTGGTCGGTTGTGGCGGACGCGGCACTCAGGCCATCGAGAACGTCCTCAACGGTACCGATAATGTCGAGATCGTCGCGCTCGCCGACGTCTTCGAAGATCGCTTGGAGGATTGCCTCCGCAAATGCAAATCGCTCAAACCCGAGCTGGCGGACCGCGTCAAAGTGGATCCCGAACACCATTTCGTCGGCTTCGATTCGTATAAAAAAGTCATCGACTCCGTGGATATCGTGATGCTCGCGACATATCCCGCCTATCGCCCCATGCACTTTGAAGCGGCCGTCGAAGCCCGCAAGCACGTCTTCTGCGAAAAGCCCTTCGCCACTGACCCCGTAAACCTGCGCCGCTTCATGGCAGCCGCGAGGAAATCGGAAGAGCTGAAGCTCACCGTGAAATCAGGCGCGCAGCGCCGCTCGCAGGCCTGGTATCTCGACCAATACAAGCGCATGAAGAACGGCGAGATCGGCGACATCGTGGCACTCAACGCCAACTGGGTAGGCAGCCCGGTTCTGAATTTCAAAAATGACAAGCTGTTCCCCGATCACAAGCGCGATCCCAACTGGGGCGATATGGAATTTCAGCACCGCAACTGGTACTCGTTCGTCTGGATCTCCGGCGATCAAATCGTGGAACAGCACCTGCACAACATCGATGTCTGTAACTGGTTCATGGGCACGCACCCGGTGGAAGCCATCGCCTCCGGCGGCGCAGCGTGGCGTCCGCGCGAGGAAGAGTACGGCAACATCTACGATCACGTGCATGCCGATTTCGTCTATGCGAACGGCGTCCACATGGCCAGCCACTGCAGGCAATACAACAACGCGCCCGGCAACGTCAGCGAGCGAATCGTCGGAACCAAGGGCCTCATCGACAGCGCTTCGCTGAGAGGCGGCCACCTCGCAGTCGATCCCTACGTGCAGGAACACACCGACATGATGAACAGCATCCTCGGCAAAGGGCCATACATCAACGAAGCCATGGCGGTGGCGGAAAGCACCATGACCTGTCTCATGGGCCGCGAAGCCGCGTATTCCGGACAGAAGGTCACCTGGGAAATGATGCTGAGCTCCTCGCTAGACCTGCTGCCGAAGACCTTCGATTACAAGGCCGCCGTCCCAGTGCCGCCGCTCCCGATCCCCGGCGTCTACAAATTCGTCTAATGCGGATGGAGGGCCTCCGAGGCGAGCTCCTCTGGGAGCTGGAGATCGCCGAACGTCAGCTTACCGCGCTGGCCCAAGCCATCCCGGCCGAAAAGTACGCCTGGCGTCCGAACGACGCTACGCGTTCAGTGAGCCGGAAATTCAACGGGATTGCCACTCCCTGGCCGGATTGGCTGCCAGACCGCCATCAGCCGTAGGCTGCCAGCCCCCAGGCCCAAGTCCCCAGCCCCGAGCTTCAATGCACATGCATCGGCTCGCCGAAAAAACCGATGATTCGCTCCGCGCACATGCGGCAGGCTTCGTCCTCATCCGGGTCACGCCCTTCGCACTGCAGCAGCTGGTCTTCCTGCACGGCCATGCTTCGGCCGCAAACCCAGTCGTCCCCATCTCGTGAATGTATGTGGTTGAAGTCAGTCAAGCGCGAAACCTCGAACGGATACTAGCCAGAATAACAAAGACACTAGCGAGCAGAGCCGCGCGGGATGTTAAGATTGGTGGTTCGGGACAATGGGAACGCACGACGTAAAGATTGTTGTAATCTATCCGCGGCCTCACGATGAGGAGGCTTTCGAGAAAGCTTACAAGAACGAGCACTTGCCGATGGCCGAGGCCAAACTCAAGGGCATGACGCGCCTTGTCACCACCCGAGTCTTAAATTCGCCCCAGGGAAAAGTGACCGCTTACCGCATCGCCGAAGTGCACTTTTCCACCATGGACGATCTCAACCGTTGTCTCCAGTCCGAAGGCGGCCAGGAAGTGGTGGCACACGCCGCCAAGATTTCCACCGGCGGTCCTCCTCTGCTGCTGGTCTGCGATGAAGAATCCTTCGTGTATTGGTAAGGAATGCGTCTCACATTTGCTCTCCTCATAGCTTGCCTCTGTTTCGGACAAGAGCGCACTGCACTGGTCGATCGCGTCGGCTCTACCGGATTTCTGCAGCTCGAAGCTCCCAGCTTCGGCTCCCAGACAGCCAGCGAACAAGCCTTAGGCTACTGGCTTACGCAGGCGTCCATCGCCATCGATCCCATCCTTTACGATCAGCTTTCGCGGTTCGGTCTGCGCCAGAAACGCGTGCTGGAGTTGATCGTGGCCCATCCCGAAGGTGTAAACCCCGCTAGCTACGGCAAGATCCTGGCCTTCACCAAACTGTTTTGGGCCAACCGCGGCAATCACAACGAAACCACGGCGCAGAAGTTCCTGCCCGATTTCACTTTCGACGAACTGAAGGATGCCGGCGTGGCCGCGCTGCAGCACGGCGCGCACGGCTTCGCGGAACCAGAGCTTCTGAAAGAGCTGGAAGAGTTGAAGCCATCTCTTTTAGATCCCGATTTCGAGCCCACCATCACAGCCAAGAGCCCGCGCGGCGGCCAGGATATCCTCGAAGCCAGCGCGAACAATTTTTACTTCGGCGTCAAGCTGGCCGATCTCACGGGATTCACCGAGCACAACCCCTTGAACTCGCGCCTCGCCAAAATCAACGGCCGCTTGGTTGAAGAGGTCTATCGCGCCGGCACTCCGGACCGCAAAATCCCGCCCGGGCTATACGCGGAATACCTGGCCAAAGCGAATTCGTTCCTGCAAAAGGCGGCCGCGGCCTCCGAGCCTGCGCAAGCCCGCGTCATCCGCGACTTGATCCGCTTCTACCAAACCGGCGATCCCAAGGACTGGATTCATTTCGGCGTCGATTGGGTCCAGAACCAGGCGCCCATCGATTTCGCGAACGGCTTCATCGAAGTCTATCGGGATGCGCGCGGCGCCAAGGGCACGTCGCAGAGCTTTGTCACGGTCACCGATACGCGCGTGAATTCTTTAATGCAAAAGATCGCCGAGAACGCTCAGTTTTTTGAAGACCGCGCGCCCTGGAAACCCGAATACAGGAAGCAAGGTGTGAAGCCGCCGCTCGCCAAGGCAGTGGAATCTTTGATTGAGACCGGCGATTTTCATGTGACCACCGTCGGCGACAACTTGCCCAACGAGAACGAGGTTCATGAAAAATACGGCAGCAAGAGCTTCCTGTTCACGGGCAGCTCGCGCGCCATTTCACGCGCGGCCGGCTATGGAGTGTTGGAGGAGTTCGCTGCTTCCCAGGAAGAAATCTCGCTAGGGAAAAAATACGGCGAGGAAGCCGAGACCCTAATGACCGCGCTGCATGAGATCATTGGCCACGGCTCCGGCAAGCTGAACCCCAAGCTCACGCACGATCCCGCATATTATCTGAAAGAGTATTTCTCCACGCTTGAAGAGGCCCGCGCGGATTTGATGGCCCTCTGGAATATTTGGGATCCGAAACTTCAGGAGCTCGGCCTGATTTCGAATCCCGACGTAGCGAAAACCATGTACTACAGCGCCGTGCGCGTGGCTCTTACCCAACTGCAACGCATTCCACAGGGAGATACCATCGAAGAGGATCACGAGCGTGACCGGCAGCTTATCGTTAACTACATCCGCGACAAAACAGGCGCCATCGTGGAGGAGCAGCGCAACGGCAAAACGTATCTGGCCCTGCTCGACTTCGACAAAATGCGTCAGGGAGTGGGCCAGCTTCTGGCGGAGTTGATGCGCATCAAGGCGGAAGGCGATTACGATGCCATCAAAGCTCTGATCGACAAGTACGGAGTTCATTTCGACCCAGCCGTTCGCGATCAGATAGTGGCGCGCTACCAGAAGCTCAACCTTCCAACCTATTGGGCAGGCATCAATCCCGAAATCCAGGCGAGCATTGACGCGCAGGGGAAAATATCCAAAGTGGAAATCTCCTACCCGCGGGATTACGTGAAGCAGCAGCTAGGATATAGCCAGATGTACGGGAACTAGAAACGTCTTTTTAACGCTTCCCGGACCTTTTCGAGCAACGCCGCCAGCGTAAACGGTTTCTCGAGGAACGTCGTCCCCGGCGGCAGATTTTGGACTGCGTGAATGTTGGTGTCGCCGGTGAACCCAGAAACATAAAGAACCTTCGGACTGAATCCTTGCTTCTGCAATCGCTCCACTAACTCCGGCCCACCCATGCGCGGCATCAGCACGTCGGTAATCAGCAGATCGATAGCTCGGGCGTGTTCCCGGCAAATTGCGAGAGCTTCCTCGCCGTTCGCCGCCTCCAACACTTGATAGCCATGCCGGCGCAGCATCTTGAGAACCAGCTCGCGGATACCGGCTTCATCATCGACAACCAGAATGGTTTCGCGAGCAGGCTCCGCGCCTACGGGCTCAAGCGTCGGTGCTGGTTCCTGCACGCTTTCGAGGAACACTCGCAGCAGAGTGCCACTTCCACCAGCAGCGGCCGACGCCACAATATCGCCGCCCCATTGCCGGACAGCTGCGTATGCCCGCGTCACATTGGACGGCCACTCATCCGCTGCGTCTTCCGCTGGTAGGACAGCCTCAAACCAAGTATTTTTTTCATCTGATTCAAATGCGCGCTCACTCAGCGTGATGGCAATCACCGCGTATCCTCCCGGCTGCAACGGTTCCGCTGCCTGCCGCAAATCATCCTTGATCTCGATGTACGAAGTCTCAACGGTGGCCTGTCGCTGATGCTCCATCAGCGACATCACGATTTGCTCCAGCCGTTCCGCGTCGGCTCTAACAACGTGCGGCTGCGTGGAGAGCTTGAATTGAGCGTCCAAGCGCCGCTCGACAGAGCGCAGGACCGAATGAAGATCAATCGGGCTTGCCGTGCTGGGTGGCCGCCGCGTGAATGCCAGCAGATTGCCGGTAAATCCGGTCATCCGCTCCGTGGCGTTCAGGATTTCCTGCACGTCGGCACGCAGTGGGCTGTTTGCTGGAAGGTTATTCAACAGCTCTTCGCTGTGCCCGGTGACAATCATCATCATGTTGTTCAGATCGTGCGCCATCCTTCCGGCCAATTTAGAAACAGCCTGTACGCGCTCCGCTTGCACTAACTGGTCCTGCAACGATCGCCGTTCCGTGACGTCCGTAGTGATGCCGGTTAAGTAGCGCGGACGCCCCTGGGCATCGGTGAGTAACTGCGTGTTTTCTCGAAGCCACAGGACGCGGCCATCCGCGGTCATCGCTCGAAATTCCACGGAGTGTGCTGCTCCTCGCTGGATCGCTCGCCGGTACCATTCGGTTACCCACTCGCGGTCATCCGCATGCACTCGATTCGTCCAGAAAGATGCATTGCCGGTCCAGTGCTGAACCGGGTAGCCCAACAATCGGGTTGCGTTCGCAGTTACGGATAGAAACCTGGTGGTGGCCAAATCGAGCGTCCAGACCACTGCGTGCAAGCTTTCGAATTCCGCGCTTGGTAGTACCGGTACGGCTGTATCGTCTAGGCCGGTGAGATTCTCAATGCTCAGCAAGGCTTCCGGTGACGATTCATCCTCCCAGCTTTGGATCGCCAGAATCCCGATCCGAAGACGCTGGCCGGTTCTCGGCTCCACAACAAGAACGTTGATTTGTGGCGTGTTGGTTTTCAGCACTTCCGCGACACGATCCAGCACCCACGCCGGCAATAGCGTGTCCAGGCGCGACCTTAGGGGTGACCCGGTCAGCCGGAACATCTTGCGGATGGCCCGGTTGGCGGAGATAATCGACAAGTCCGCCGAAAGCACCAGCAGGCCTACCGGAATGGAGGCAGTAATCTCCTGGTAATAACGCCGTTCGGTCTCAACCAGCCCAAGAAGACGAGCGACCTCTCGGGCCTTCCATTGCTCGAGGTCGGCTCGGTCCATGAATCTGCCAGTAACCAGTTTTCACTGGAGCAACAACCCGGAACAACGGTACTTTCAGGTTGAACCGTACCTGGTACTGGATAAGGCTGCAGGAGACAGGATTCAGGCCGCTGGATGCAGAACCCCTCTGCGATCCGCGCCGCCTGCCTTCTATTTACTGCTTACTACTCTACTGCTTCTTTGCTTCCGGGGAAAGCTCTTTTTCTAGGTCGGCGAGCTGCTTCCTGGCCGTCGACGTATCGGAACCCTCCGGAGCATAGCGCAAAAACTTCCGATACTGTTCCGCTGCGCCCGCATAATCCTTCTTCCGCATTAGAACCGCGCCGAGCACTTCGTTCATTCTAGGGAACCTGTGCTCCGCATCACGATCTATGCCTTGGCGGGCGCTTCTCTCCGCAGCCTCCATCTTCTTCAGATAAAAATTGCTCATCGAATTGAGCAAATATGCCTGCGGGAAGTCGACTGGATTAAGTTTCAACGCGCGATCCGAATAATCGGAAACGTCCTGCCATTTTTCTTCGCGCGAGGCGATCGAAGCCAGCGTCAGGTAGGGCGTAACCAATTTCCCGTCAGCCTCCAAGGCCATCGCGGAAGACTTGCGCGCTCCTTCGAAATCGTTCAAGCGTTCCTGGATTTGCGCGAGTTCCGCCCAGGCAACCGCGTACTTGGGGTAAATCTCGACCGCCTTCTGCAGTTCCTTCTGGGCTTGCTCCCACTTCTCCTTCTTGATAAAGTTTTGCGCGCGTTCCATGGCTCTCTTCGCGTCCTTGGGAGCCAGCGCGCTAGTAACGCTGATGGTGGTCCCTTCCACATTGAGCAACCGGTGCAGGATCAAGGTTCCTACATTGAAATCGTCACGGCTATCGCCGAGATGCAAAACGTCGGATCGGAACCCGGGAAGCGAAGCTTGCAGATCACAACCCATTACGTCGCTATTGCCTCTGGAAGATGAGGTGCCCGTGGTTCCGGGTGCGGTGTTTGAGTACGTCGATGGGGAAGTGCCGCCCCCACCGAGCGAACCGAAGGAAGGCGATGCGTTCTCGCTCGCGTCCGCCAGGGCCATACTGGCCAAGCGATTGTTGACATCGATGCTGAAGGCGCCTTTCGAGTCGGTGCGGCCGATGGAGCGGGGCGAAGAATGACAGATCAGTTGTATCGTGGCGGAATCCGGTGGCGCGGTGCCGTCATCCATGCTCACTTTTCCGGAGAGGAACAAGGGATGTTGTGAAAAATCCGGAGTTGTCGTGCCGGTGGTAGGTTGATTGCTGGGCACCGAAGGCCCCCTGGCCCCTCCTGCTCCGCCGGCGCCGCCCGATGGCGCGTGACCGCCTTGTCCAAACAAACCGGGGCTTAACATACCGGCACTCAGCGCTAACCAGATCAGGCAGCGCGGAAAGAGTTGAGGTCTCATTTTGATCACCCCCGGCTAACGCCATTATAGCCCCGTCATGCGGCTTCATCAGGAACGCCGCGCTTCTCAAGAAACGTAACCGAGCCGCAACCGGAAGGGAGCGATACAACAAGGCTGCTAGATGGTTCTCGATTCGTGGTCACGCTTCCAAGGAACTCGCACAGCGGCGCGGGCTGGTCCCTTGGTCCGTTTGGCGGCGCGCCGCACCCTTTGCGCTTCCTGCCCGTCGCGGCTCGGCATATTTATGTAGTGCGCTATTCGATATAGACCAGCAGTGTCTGGCTGCTCGATCCCGCCGCGGATAGTGTTACGTTCAGCGGCGATGTAAAGCTGGTTTCCTTGGGTGCCCGGAATTCAGCAGCGTACATACCTGGCAAGAAACCTGGCAGTGGATAGGTTCTGAAAAGCCCCGGCACATTGATCGTGACTTTGGCGGGAGGGACGCCCGCTCCAGTGAAGTAGACGGTTACCGTGCTTCCCCGCTTCGCCAGATTGGTTGGAGAATTCAAGGTGCCGTCCTGGTTGCGGGCGTTGGCCAGTCCCGAACCAGAGCCATCCGCCGATAGCAGGCCGAGCGCCGTTGGCGCGAAGTCCGCCTGCAACGGATTCGAGAGAACGCCATTAGCATTCACCTGAATCGTGGTGCTCTGGTTTGTGCCGAAATCCTGCGCCGTGATACACACAATCTTTCCTTGGGCGATGCTCACTACCGGACCCGGTTTGCCGTCGAACAGAACCTGAGTGCCTCCAAGCGTTGTGCCGAGCGGAAGCCGTTCGTTGATTCCCACGTTAATATCTTGCGCGGGTTTGAAATCGGGCACGGTGAGCGCGACGATTTCGCCAGGCGCTATGGGGCCGGTCAGCAGGCTGAAAGCGTTTGTGGCACCGGTCAAGTTCAACCCAGCCGGAGCGGCGGAAACATTTAAGGCATCAAGCAAGGCCTTCGTCATGGGGTTTGACGCGGGGTAGGGAAAGCCGCTGAACGTCACAGATTGGGCATCGAAACCCATATCACCCGCGATATACAGAATTCCGTCCGGACCCACTGCGAGAGTGGGCGCGGAACCCGCCAAGAGATACGAGGAGTAGGGCAGAGTTGCGCCCGCCGGATCGAGCATGGAGACAAATGACTCGTAGTTTTCGATGGCCGGAGCGGCCTCTACGGAATGCACCAGCGGAAAGTCGATGGAGTTGGTTTCACCCGTTACAAAAACAGCGCCCGCCGGATTTATGGCGATATCGGTGGGACGATCGTAGCAGGATCCTCCCAGGAGCGTGGAGTAAAGTATCGTCTTCGCATCCGGGCTGAGCTTGGTCACGAAAACGTCGTCAACGGCGTAGAAATATATGGTGCCGATGAGCCCAGTATCAATGGCGGAAGAGGGATACGTGCAAGCATCCTTCAATTGAGTTTGATACGCGCCGGGTGTGGTGGGAAAATCCGTTGTGTTGGTGTTCCCGGCGACGTATATTCCAGAGGCGTCCGACGTAACAGCGACACCGTAGCTGTATGGTCCGAAATTCAAATACACTGCGATTCCCGACGAGCCCGCTCCAATACTTCCCCCGAGGTAGGTGGAGAAAGTTGTATTTCCTCCGCTATCCAGTTTGAGAACGAAAGCCTGCGGCGAAGACGGGCCAGGAGGCAATTTTCCGTGAACCACGTTGGCGGTGACAGGAAAATCGGAGGAATCTGTGGTGCCAGTCAACAGGATGTTACCGGCTGAGTCGATACTCATTCCGCCCGCTTGATCGACGTTGGGAATCGGCGCGGAATAGAGAAGCTGGGATGCGGACGAATCGACTTTGGCCAGGAACACGTAAGACGCGCCGGACTGCAATGCAGGTTGCGACCCAGTGGTGAGCGGGAAGTCAGGCGAGCTCGTTTGACCGAAGATCCAAGGATCGCCATTTGCATCCAGCTTCAATGCAGCGATGCTGTCGATCTGGGATCCCCCCAGATATGTAGAGGCGAGCAACTGTCCCTGCGGGCTGAACTCAGCCAGAAATAGATTCGTGCTGCCCTTCAGTTGTTTCAACATCGCGTGTTTGGACACCGGCAGATCGAAGGAGTCGGTAGTTCCCGCCGTCCAAATGTTTCCCGACACGTCTACTTGAACGCCGGTAGCCGTTTCATTTCCCATGCCTCCGAAATAAGTCGCAAATTCCAGCGTCTTTCCGTCAGGCTTGAACTTGGCGAGAAAAATGTCGGACGTGATCGGTCCACTGGCATACACCACGCCTCCGCCGGTAGGTGCGAAAGCAATTTGTATGTCGCGTGACACCGCGGTGGGAGACCAGGTCTCGCCGCCGTTGTTGCTGCGATACGATCCTGCCAGGATAATGTTCGAATTTCCCGGATCCACTGCCATGGAGGTCGCGTAGTTGGAGGGAAATGGGAAGGATTGCCAAGTAACGGCGCCATCAGTGCTGCGATAGAAAAGAGTGGACGCGCCTTGCGACCCTGCCGCCGCCAGCGCATACAGGTATCCCGCACGGACCGGGTCAGCCAGCAGCACTTCCGGGTCGAATGGCGTGTTGAGCTGCGCCCACTTCTGGCCTCCATCCGTGCTTTTCAGCAAATAGAAGCTATCGTTGGCTTCTCCGGTCACATAGAGCGTACCCGGCGTTACCGAATCAAAAATGAACCCGAAGATCTGGCCGTTTATGGCGGGCGGCGGCAAAGACACTTGCGACCAGGTGTTGGCTCCATCGGTGGACATGAATGCATCGCCCCCGGCCGTGATCCAAAGCGATTTTGGATGGAATGGGTCAATAACCAATGTCCCGAGACCGGCTGCCAGAAGTCCAGCGATGGCGGGGGACCAAGTGGCGCCCGCATCGGTGCTTTTGAACAACCCGCCAGGTGAAAATGTGTTGGCATAAAAGGTGGACGGATTCGATGGGTCGATTACTATTGAGATCGGCTCAAAGTCGCCGAGTGGAACCAAAACGGTAGAGGAGAAGTGCTGGCCGCTATCGGTGGTCTTGAAGATCATGCCGTTGAAGGTCACGTAGAAAACCGCGGCGTTCGTGGGATCCACGGCGATGGGCAGCGGCTGCGATTGCTGATATTGCGTATATGGATTGGGCAGGTTCCCGAGCGGCATCCAGGTGAATCCGTGATCGGTACTAAACAGGAGCTGAGTGCCGGAATTGACGGATTGCGCGGGATTGAGCAACGGTAAGTCGAAAGAGGTGGTGGTGCCGGCGACATAGATGTTTCCCGCGGCGTCCGTGGTGACTCGATTTGCGGCATCCGAGCCGGAACCGCCGTAGGTGTGCGTGGTGAGAGTTTGGGCGGACAGGCACGCGGCCGAGAGGATGAATGCGTGAATTGGAAGGGTAGGTAAACTTGGTCGCACGGCGCAGAACTCCGCTAGGTGGTCGTGGACGCGATGCCTCAGTTTATCATGCACGCTATCGAGGGAATCGGAGTCAGTTGTGAGTGATGGGATAATTTGAATTGTCGGCAAGGGAGAAACCGAGATGAATACCGCCATCTCAATTGCGTCCATACTGGCGTGCGCCGTTTCGTTGGATGCACAAATCGCTGCCACGCTAAAGCGCCTGCCCAAGGGCCTCGTAGAAGTCAGCATTCGGAACAATTCCGCGAAGAGTTTGGCGGCATTTGTAGTAACTGTAAGCCAAGCGCCTGGGAGCGACGCCTCTAGCAATCTCCCGATTGTGTCCTATTCCGATCCTTTGATTGATGCGGCAAGCAGACCATTGCTGGCGAGCGAGGTCCGCGTGATACTGCGAGGTGCGGTTCGCAGACATGTCTTGGAGGAGCCCATAGCCGCGGCGGGAATTTCAGCCGACGGCACCACTATTGGCGAAGCGGCTTTGCTTACTCGGCTGATGCTGAGGCGAAGCAATATGCTTCTAGCGGTAGAGACGACGCTCGAAACGTTGTCCGATGCCGGCAGACACAATGTGCCCCGAGACAAATTGATTGAGCAGTTTGAGAAGATGGCGAATTCCGTGCGCCGTTGGTATCTTCCCACCGAGCAAAAGATAGGAGGCGGTCTCTACCAATCCATGGCCGGAAAACTGATGAACTTGCCGGAAGAGCCGCTCGGACGGCCGTTCCCGCCCGCTGAGTTTGTAGCGCAAGAGACTGCGACATTGCGTCGCCAGCGCGTCGCCCTTTTGGAATCGCAACCCAGCTTGGCGGGTGTGGCTTTGACTGAATTCGGGCTCCACGTGGACCAGAACGCAAGGTAGCTTTTGCCGAGTTGTGAGTTGTCGCTGTCTGGGGCAGAATGTAAGGGATGCTGAAAACCTCTCGTCTTCCGTTAGTGCTTCCGATTCTGATGCTGCTCTCCGCATGTTCGGATGCGCCCTCGACCGATAAAGCCAAAGAACCCGCGAAACCGCCCGAGCCCGTGACCGGCCGGCAGGCGTTCCAGAAAATGTATCCGATGGCGCGCAATTGGGATCTCAACGCGACGCCGCTGCGATTGCGGAGCGTGCGTCTCTCAGCCAAACCGGAAAAGGGCAAGGCAGATGCGTGGGAAGCAGTCTTTGTATCGCAATCGCTTGGAAAATCCAAAACCTTCACTTACTCGATCGTGGAAGCCGAAGGGAACCTGCATCAGGGAGTTTTCGCGCTACTCGAAGAGGGTTACACGCCCCAAGGAGCAGCCGCTCCGTTTCCGATCGCGGCCATCAAGTTCGATTCCGACCAAGCCTACG
>Ga0187859_10000873_pt1 | contig 19598 bp, 17 predicted proteins | sample June2016WEW_10_1_2_FD_133019 | JGI IMG/M metagenome (GOLD analysis project Ga0187859, IMG submission 133019) | Peatland microbial communities from SPRUCE experiment site at the Marcell Experimental Forest, Minnesota, USA - June2016WEW_10_10 | ecosystem: Environmental > Terrestrial > Soil >...
CGGCCGTGGAAAAGTCACCGCCTCGACGACGGCGGCGAGAACGACCAGCGAAATTAGAGCCATTCGAGAAAAGGAGACCACTAACTCAAAATCTAATCCAACGAGTTGCTCAGGCAATCATGATGTGATGGCGAAACGGCTGAGACCGTGGTTGGCAAAACCCTTGTCAGACGCGGCACTTCAAGTGCGTGTAAGCGATCGAGGAGTCAACCAAGCGCATTCCATCAGGGCCAGCAGCCAAAAGCTGCATCCAAAGGCCGAATGTACGGCAGCAATCTCACCTTTCCTCATTACTGATTGACGACTTGGCAAAACGGGGACGTCCATGTACGTTCGGTTATGACCGTCTCGAGTGGCCACTTAACCGATTTGTGGACACTTAGCAATACGCTCCACGGCGTACGCTTAGAAAGGTTCTACGCAAAAAAGAAAATCGGTGGTCGCTCACTGGGAGCGAAGAACCTGCTCTATCGGATGAACCGAGTAAGCGAGCCTGGTAGCCTGTTTTTTGTATAGCAGGGATCTTCCAGTCGGAGTCTTATGGAGTCCTGCTTCCCCTGCCTGACATCGCAAGGCGTTGAGTGCGGTCCTTTGTTCTCTTGCTTGGTACGCCTTTGGTATGGCAGTCAATGCACTTCACAAAATGGATGTTGTGTTTCGATTTCTTGTCCTTAAAGCTGGTATCCATCTTCTCCACGTCGATCCCGCAGTTCGATAGCTGTGGATGACATGTCTTGCATGAGGCCCGCGTCTGCTGTCCGTGCTTCAAGTGACAAGCCATGCAGCTCAATCCCTCGTGCACTCCAATCGGTGTTCGATCGTCCCCCGACCGAACCTGTCCCATGGCCGTTGGTGCGTGGCACTGATAACAGAGTGCCTGTCGCTGATCAGGGCTGATATTCACCGGTCGCTCTCCGTCAAAGACGGCAGGTAAAGGCAAATCCGAAATCGGGACATGACGCATTTCCCGGCGATCAAATAATCCCAGTGACGGCCGGTTGATCTCCTGATGAGTGCTCGGGCCCTTCTGGTCCGCGCTGGGTTTCTCCAGCGGTAGCCCTTCGTGATGAATCTGATGACAACTCAAGCAGGGCATCGTCGGCTCGTCGGCTAGCCTTCCCTCTTGAAGGCGCCACGGTCCGACAGTATTCAAAGGTGTAACGAGATTGCGCATCGGTCCCTGAAAATGCATGCCATGGCACCGCAGGCAATCATCCATCAGCACTTGCCTATGGTTGTGTTCCGGGTCCAAAAAAATTCGACGGTATGGCGCGCTATGGGCGCTCGCCCTCCAATCCGCAGTTTCTTCCTGGTGGCACTTCTCACAGCGGCCCACCATCTGTACCACATCCTTCGTGCGCAGGTGTGGCGACTCGGGCGCTTCTCCGCGCAGCTGTGTGATCACTCGGTGCATGTTGTTCAGATGAAAACCCGCATCCAGTGTGAACACATCGCCATGACAATCCTCGCACTTCACATTACGGTGTGCAGAGCTGTGCCAGTCCGAATACGGTTGCCAGATCTCGTGGCAACTTGCACATGCTCCTCCACCGGATCGTTCATACTGTAGCGACACCCCAAAAATCGTCACACATGGCACCATTACCACAGCGAACACCAACCCGGCTATGCGCCGCCAATTCCGCCCAATCTTCGCTTCTATGTGCTGGCCGCTCATGACCAACTCTTCCAATTCTTCGCGATGTACTCACCCGTTCGATAGGCATTCGCCAGAATCGTCAGGGCCGGGTTAAAACCGCCGTTAGTCACATGTACGCTACCATCAGCTACGAAAATGTTCTCAACGTCGTGCACCCTGCAATTCCGGTTTACGACCGACGTCTTCGGATCATTGCCCATGCGGCAGGTACCCGCCTGATGTTGTCCGCCGCTCAATCCTCGACTAGCAGGAATCCTCAGCCACGTCTTGATAGCTCCCGCTTCCTTTAGCCAGAGTTCGGCCTTGCCCGCGACGTACCTGCCCACGATGAGATCCGATGGATGTGCCTTCCCAGAAAGCCTCACCACCGGTACTCCCCAGAAATCTTTGACTACCGGATCCACCTGTACGCGCGCATCGAAAACGGGAATCTCTTGGATCGGTCCCCAAACAATAATCGACCGTTTGTAGTACTTCCGGATATACTCTTTGTTAGCCGGTCCCCAGCGTGATACATCAGGTGGCACCATGTACCTAACAAAATTAATGGGCAACCGGGTAAACTCGTTGCATAGAGAGCCCCCGCTTACGTACCCTTTGTTCCCGTGATTGAAGTCGCAAATCCCGATTGAGGTGCCGGGACCCACGTCGTCATATACGTCGTGGTCCATTAACCCTATGGCTCCTACATATAAGTGCCCCTGCAGATTTCGTCCCACCCAGTCGTAGCGATTCCCAATTCCTGTGGGGTGCAAACGGCTCTTTGAATTCAGCAGCAGGCGGGCCGACTCCGTGGCGGAAGCCGAAACCACCACCACATCCGCTGTCTGCTTCTGCAAGTGGTTGTCGCCATCAAAATACGCCACTCCCGTTGCTCGACCGCGCTCGTCCGTTAGAATCTCCTTTACCATGCACTCGGTCCGCAGATCACAGTTGCCCGAGGCCAATGCCTTAGGGATCACCGTGTTTTGCGTACCGTTCTTGGCATCCACTTCACACGCAAAACCCACGCACCATCGGCATCTCATACACGGCCCGCGCCCGTTGTAAGGCACCGAGTTACGCAGCATGGGCACATAGAAAGGATGCCAGCCCAGACGCTTTGCGACGGGCTCTAGCAAGCGATGCTCCGTATTGGGTGAAAGAGGAGGCATTGGCAGCGGCCTTTTGCGAGGAGTCCTGAATATGTTTGTCGACTCGTCCCCAGAAACACCCATTTCCCATTCTGCTTTTTCGTAGTACGGCTCCAGATCGTCGTAGGAAATCGGCCAATCCTCCAGCGTTCCTCCCTCCACCGCGCCATAAGTGGTGCGCATGCGAAAATCCTGTTCCATGTATCGCCATGCCATCGCGCCGTAGGTAACCGTCCCGCTTCCTACGCATGCCGCGTTATTGTTATATTTCCCATTCGAGGGTTTCACGATTTCTTCGTGGCCAGTCTCGTCCACTGATACGCGGCGGTAGCGTTCGTCATCAGGCCCGAATCCACAGCCTAGAGTCGTCACCCGCTGGTTCCGCAGGTCATCTTTCCGGCAATCGAATGCCGTAAGCCACTTGCCGCGTTCCAGCAGAACAACGCTTAATCCCGCACAGGCTAATTCCTTCGCTACTACGCCACCGCCGGCTCCAGCACCCACCACAACCGCATTTGCGTGTTTCAAAGTCACTTCGCTAGCCCTCGTACTCACAATCGCAAGTGGTGGGTATCCGCTTGACTCACCAAGCCGCAATCGCCGGGGCTACACTCAAACAGAAGCCACAATACGTGGTGGCCGGGTGAGTGAAGCGGATACCCATCTCGCAAGTGTTTATCACTACTTTTTGGTTCCGTACCTCTGCTGACCACGCACGGGAGGATAGGGCAGTTCCAGCATCTTCCAGCTAGCGCGTTCCCGGTTCCCTCCATGCCGCGGATCCCCATAAAACCCCTGCATCGTATGATCGAGCACCACTCCAAAGAACGACTTCTGCGCCGTTGGTGACCAAGCCGAATCGGACGCTGCGCCTTGCTCGATTAGCTTGAGCAGCGCTTCTTGCGGTTCCGCGCCCAGTTCCTCAAATGCTTTCCCAAACTGCACCTTGCTGATCCGGTCCAACGCAGCTATCCCATGCCTATAGTCCAGCCGCAACTCCCGAAACGGCCCGCACAGCTGAATGTCGATGTAGTTCACTACTTGAGCCCATTGTGCGCCGGGATCGCGATCGGGGGGGATAATCTGGTCGCACATTGCTGCGAGCGTACGTGCCTCGTCGGCGCTCAGATATCGCCACGGCACTTTGGCATTGGAGCAGGAAGTCGCACCACTCGCCGCCGCCGCGGCAGCAGCGATGTAAATAAACTCTCGGCGAGTTAACCCTTTATACCAACTCACATCAGCACCCCGATAAGGCAATTCCGTGCACAAGAATAACCCTCCGGTTGCCTCTGGTCTGTGACCCCTCGCACTGGTACATGTGGGCTCTATCACAAATATATAACGTTTCAAAATAGGCGAACCTTTATGCCTTTTCGATCGCGGGGGTAGGAATGCATTGAACGCTTTCAAGGTATCTGTTTCAGACCTGACCAAAGGCGGCATGGTTTGAAACGTTCAATACGTCGAGGCCAAATGTTAAGCTTACGATTCTCACACATTTTAGGAGGCAAGGGAGACCAAAATGAAGATTTCAGTTCAACTAAGTTCCTCCGACATCGGCGTTCAACTTTCGAGATTCCTTGTATTCGCCACTCTGACTGCCATGGCCACTCCCGTTCCTGCGCAACACCTCTCTTTGCCCCTCGACACGGGAGCCCAAGAGGCTCAAGCGCCAATCCAAGCGGCAGCGGCTGCCGCACCAAGACCTGAAAACACGGAAGTGTGGGAACCGGTGCCCAAAATAGTGGCCCCGGGCGCCACCGACGCAACGCCTCCCTCCGATGCAATTGTGCTTTTCGATGGCAAGAACCTGGACGAGTGGGTGTCGTCGAATCGGGACAAGTCGCCGGCCCGATGGATCGTAGCCGATGGCGTACTTACGGTGAACAAGACGGGCGGAAACATTGAAACCAAGAGAGCCTTCAGGAACTACCAGCTACACATTGAATGGAAGATTCCCGAGAACATTACCGGAAGTGGTCAGGCGCGCGGCAACAGCGGCGTGTTTCTGGCCTCCACCGGCCCCGGCGACGCCGGATATGAGCTGCAGATTCTCGATTCGTACAACAACCCGACCTACGTCAACGGCCAGGCCGGGAGCATCTACAAGCAAGGCATCCCGTTGGTGAACCCGAATCGCAAGCCCGGAGAATGGCAGACCTACGATGTGGTATGGACCGCGCCAACGTTCAACGCTGAGGGTTCGTTGAAAACTCCGGCATATGTGACGGTCTTCTTTAACGGCTTGCTGGTGCAGAATCACTTCGAGTTGAAAGGCGAGACGTTGTACATCGGCCAACCGTCCTACAGGAAGTACGACTCCGCACCGATCAAGCTGCAGGCACACGGCGACCGCAGCGAGCCGATCAGCTTCCGGAATATATGGGTCAGGGAGCTCAATTAGCACTCCTACGACGCGAATAGTCCAGCCGACATTTTCTGGCTTGCTGCGCGGAACGACAGATCGAGTCGGTACACATTCAGCCTGGCAAGCCCACGCAGAACGCAAGGGTGGAGAGTTTTCACGGACGGCTGCGGCAAGAGTGCTTGACGGTGAGTTGGTTTCAAAACCTTCGATGCGCGGCGGAAAATCGCGGCTTGGCGAAAGGAGTACAACCGAGGAGCGTCCGCACAGCAGCCTGGGTACAAAACTCCGAAAGAGTTTGCTGCCCAGGCCGGAAGTTTCTACAGAGCTCGACTGGGGCAAGAGGCCTCAAACGCCGGCCCCTTGCCCCAAACCCCATCCCGGCTCAAACCGGAGATGGACCAGAAGAAAGTTGTCGTATCCTTACGTGAACGAAAGCAGGGGGCAGGTCAATAACATACTTCTTGCTCTCAACTGCTCGCCATACATTAGGGGCTATCACCCCGGCTTCCTTCGCCACATCAATAAACGTTACCGGCGACGGGTCTGCTCGATTGGTGGTGGCGTTCAGCCGTGCCCGCAAGCTTCATTTTGAAAGTGGAGTTGCGAGCAGTTCCAACAACTCGGTGCCCAATAAAAGCGATGAGGCGCTGAGAAAATTTCTTCCGGAGAACCTCATACCGACCTCTGAAACTCCTTCCCGCGAAGAATAGCCATCGCGCCATTGAGAGTCAATTTCAGTCAGATTGACAGGCCTTGCAACTTTGCGTCATCGGCCTAACCGTCAACCCTTGTGATGGTCATCACTATCGATCGTGACCATTGGCACTGACGGGCTGGCCTGGGAAATGTAAATATAAACTTGAATCGTTTAAAACTCACGGTGGGAAGACGATTATGACGGATACGACGCGACGAGGCTTTCTGCAATCGAGTGTGGTTGCAGCCGCGGCCCTGACGGGGGCCCGATCTCTACAAGCAACAGGATTGGGTGGGGGACAATCTTCCTCCGCAGCGGCCTCGGCAGTCCCCGCTGTCGAGGTGCAAGTGCCCAAAATGAAGTTTTTCGACGTGGAAATCAGTCGACTGGTGTTGGGTGTGAATCCGTTGTGCGGGTATTCCCACTACAATAAGAACTACAGCGCGACGATGAAAGAGTGGTATAGCCAGGACCGCGTCTGCGCAGTGATGCATCAGTGTAATCGCTTCGGGATCAATGCTTTCAATTACGTGCATTTGGAGCGAGCGCCACAGGACTGGGCCCGATTTCAAGCCGAGGGCGGCAAGATGCATCTGATCATGCAGGTTCTAGCCAACGATGACACTCCTGCTCTGGCGAAGGCTCTCAAACCGTTGGCCATGCACAAGCAGGGCGAGGCGGTTGACAAGGCATATCAGAGCGGCAACATGGCTAGCATAAAAGAATGGTGCAAAAAGGCGCGAGATCTGGGGGTGTTGGTTGGTGTTGGAACTCACAAACCGGAAGTGATAGCTCAGGTAGAAGAAGAGGGATGGGACGTTGATTTCTATGCAGGTTGCGTCTATAACCGAACGCGGACGCCTGAAGAATGGAGGAAAATACTCAATGGGGAATTGACGGAAATGCCGCGGGAAATCTACTTACAAAGCGATCCTCCCCGCATGTACCAGGTGATGCGTCAGACCAAGAAACCGTGCTTCGCTTTCAAGATTTTAGCTGCGGGACGAATACCGGGCGACGGCATTGAGCAGGCATTTCGTAATGCTTTTGCGAGCATCAAGCCAACGGACGGCGTCTTTGTCGGAATGTTTCCATGCGCCAAAGATGAGGTTCGGGAGAATGCTGAGATCCTTCACCGTATTCTCGTTAATACCTAAGTTCTGGCGGTCACCTCGCCTATCGGTACGCAGTCGGTAGCTGAATAGACATGAGTTCGAGTGCATGATCGTTCACGAAACGACGAACAATCAAAATAACATCTGGCTCTGGCTTCGCAATTGGCAGCGATGCGAGGGCTCCTCAAATTTGGGGACGATAAGAAATGATCTCCCGTATCGTTTTGTACCAAACGACGCCCGCCGACACCGTTTGATATCAATCAGTCGCATCAGCGACAAGTGACGCGAACCATACGCGAACATCGAGCAGCCGAAATCAGCCCAAACAGTCCTACCCTGTCCTAAATCGCATGTGACATAATCTCACTGTGCTCAGTGACTTTCGCTGATTCCGGGCCACTTGGCCAACTCGGTAGGAGGCCCTGAAAAGGCTGGCGTCGGCGGTCCGATTCTGTCCTGGGCCGACATGTAGAAGTTGTCGAGCAAAGCGCAGGCATTCATCGAGACTTGCCCTTTCGAGAGCGAACTTGTCGAACATCGTTATTGGCCCTTGCACCCTTTTCACTCCTTGGCTTCTGCTTTGCAGCCATCGTCTCATGCGGACCGCCGTGACTATCGCTCAACGGCAGAATCATTTGAGGAGGCGCGAGCACCTGTTCGATCCGCTTCATGAACGCCCGCACGAATTCACTTGCAAGTTTCGATCGATTTTCGGCTCGGGATGCCAGGTACAGCTCGATTCGAAGCTCTTTATCGACAAGAGGGCGTACTGTTACGCCGGGGCTCTTGCTTCGCAGTGCGCTCGCCATCGTCAGAAATGCGATGCCAACATTTTCCGAAACCAATTGAAAAGCTTCTTCGGCCGTCAGCACATTCTGATTGTTCCTATAAATGACACCCTGCTCTACCGCGCGCCGAGAGATCATGTCGTGCAGTATCGGATGGACCTTGCGGTCAAAGATAATCCAAGTGCAGCCGTGCATGTCTTCTAACGTAAGGGTCTCTCTGGCCGCTAACGGATGATCATCGGGAATGGCAACGTAAAAGGGAGCCTCCGCAATCTTCGTCGTCGTGAGCTTGCGGTTAGCGCCGGGATTGGCGATTAGGGCGAGATCGAGTTTGGATGTCAACACACCATGGACGAGTTCTGGGGCGAAATCACTCTGCATATTGAGGAGCAAGTTCGGATGTAGAGGAAGGCGAATGGAAAACAGCGTTGAAGTCAACACAGGATCGACGTAAGGGGAGTGGCCGATCGTCAAATGTGAAACTACACCAGCATGCGCCGTCTTCGCCGCCTGCATTGCACGTTCACTGTGAACGATTGAAAACCTGGCTTCCTCAACGAAGGCTCGACCTGCCTCCGTGATGGCTACATTGGCGTGATCACGCGAAAAGAGCGTGCAACCACATCGACTCTTCAGTTCATTCAAGCGGCGGCTCAGTCCTGACTGGGACAGCTTCAGTCGCTTTGCTGCCCTGGTAAAGCTGAGGTCTTCCGCAAGACCCCCCCCGAAAGATTGCACTGAAAAATTAGGAGCGACATCCGATGCCTCTCCGCGCCGTTGCCACGAGTTTGAACGTGGAGCGAGCGCACTGGACGATTAGTCCCGGCGTTCGGAGTTGACACGCGCTTCGGAATGTTCGGCTCGCAGTTTGTCCGCAACCGCGTCGGCCACTAAAGGCTTGCTGAAATAATAGCCTTGAACCTCGTCACAATGATGTGCCCGGAGGAATGACATTTGCGCTTCGTCCTCCACGCCTTCGGCAATCACTTTGAGATTCAGACTTCTTGCCATGCTGATGATTGCAGTTGTAATGGCTGCATCATCCGGATTCAGCGCGACATCCCGAACAAACGAACGGTCGATCTTCAGCTTGCTAACCGGAAACTGCTTCAGATAGCTGAGGCTGGAATAGCCCGTCCCGAAGTCGTCAATCGCCAAGGACAATCCCATGTCCTTCAATTCCCGAAGGACTGCGAGCGTCACGTCGGCGCTGGATAGCAAGAGACTTTCCGTTAACTCCAGTTCGAGGTATTGCGGGGCGAGACCGGTATCGAGGAGCACCTGCCTAACCAGTTCAGAGAATCCCTCTCGACGAAACTGGACCGCCGACACATTGACAGCCACGGACACTGCGGTAAGCCCATCATCTTGCCATTTTCGGGCCTGAGAGCAGGCCGTCCTGAGCACCCATTCACCGATGGGGACAATCAGCCCGCTGTTTTCCGCAACTCGGATGAATTTATCGGGTGACACAAGGCCCATTTCCGGGTGTTGCCATCGAAGGAGTGCTTCCACGCCGGTGATCTTTCGAGACTCCATATCAATCTGCGGTTGGTACATGAGAAAGAGTTCTTTCTTGTCGAGCGCCGTTCGCAAGTTGTTCTCCAGGTTCAACCGCTCAACCGCCTGGGCGTTCATATCCGCCGTAAAGAATTGAAAGTTGTTCCGTCCGCTGTCCTTGGCGATGTACATGGCGGCATCGGCATGCTTGATGAGGGTTTCGCTGTCTGCACCGTGTTCCGGATAGATGCTAATGCCGAGGCTGCAACTAACGCTGAGGGCATGACCTTCGATCGCCATTTCAGCAGTCAGTCCATCCATGAGCCGCTGAGCCGCAACCGCTGCATCGGCGATGTCCGTTACATCGGTCACCACAACGAGAAATTCGTCACCTCCGAGCCGGGCAATCGTGTCTTGCTCCCGCCCCCATGCTTTAAGTCGTTCTGCAACATTTTGCAGGAGGAGGTCGCCGACCGAGTGCCCGAGACAGTCATTGATGTTCTTGAATCGGTCGAGGTCGAGGAAAAACAGCGCCACTTTACTCTTTTTTCGGCGAGCACCAGCAAGTGCTTGTGATAATCGATCCCGCAGAAGCCCACGATTTGCTAATCCTGTCAGGGCATCGAAGTAGGCTAGGGATTGAACCCGTTCCTCGGCACTTTTGCGCTCGGTAATGTCGACGAACGTCCCCTCAATCAAAGCTGGTGTATCTGAATCGTCGTCGACGATACTTGCATTCAACATCGCCCAGCCGGAATCACCATTTTTACGCCGAAACCTCGTCTCTTGGTTTGTGACGGTTCTCTCGGATTTGAGTTTTTGCAGGAACGTTGCTCGCTCTGAAGTCGTATGACAAAAATCTGTAATCGGACTGCCTAGGATTTCCTCGGGCGAGCCACAGCCAAACATGCGAGCCACGGCCGGGTTGCACTCCAAGATGCGCCCGTCCAGTGAAGTACGAAAAACCCCGGCCGGGTTGCGCTCAAACAGGAGCCGGTAACGCTTTTCCGACGCGCGAACAGCTTCCTCGCCTTGCTTTCGCTCTGTGATATTCACGAAAGTGACAACCGCACCGATTTTCTTTCCTTGCTGGAATATGGGTTGGGACCAGTATTCGGCTGCGAAGCTGGTGCCGTCGCGACGCCAGATGACTTCGTTATCGATATGCGTGCCATGTCCGAGGCGAAAAGCCTCATAGATGTGGCACTCCTCCACAGGGTAGGACGTTCCGTCGGCCCGCGTATGGTGCATCACCGCGTGCATATTCTTTCCGCGCAAGTCCGCAGGATCCTCATAACCCAAGAGTCGGAGGCAGGAAGGATTGCAAAACGTGCAATCGCCTTGCACGTCGATACCGTAGACCCCTTCAGGGACTGAATCCAGCACCATTCGTACTAGGTCGTTGCTCTTTCGAACCTCTTCTTCCCCCCGCTTGCGCTCGGAAATGTCACGCGCAAAGCAAAAAGAGTACTCGTTCCCACCGAACTGCATGTAGCTGGCGGTTATTTCCACAGGGAAGTCCCGTCCCAGCGGGGTACGGTGCTGGGTTTCGAAGGTCATCGAGCCCCGGACTTTCAGTTCCTTCCAGAACGAGTTCCAACGTTCTTGCGGGAAATGCGGATCGATATCTGGGATCGACAAGGAAAGGAGCTCCTCGCGGGAGCGTTCTAAAGAGCGGCACGATGCCTGATTGACATAGAGGATACGGCCTTGTGCGTTCATCCAATGTACGCAATCCGAGACATAATCCAGTGCGAATTGCAGCAGCGAGAGTTCTGTTTGCGTTTTTTCCAGTAATTCTCGTGGCATCTGACAGTGGTTGCAGTTTAACGACCATTTCAACCCCACAGTCGGGCTTGTTGATTCTAAAGACTCCGCTGGGAGTGGGCGGAATTTGGAAGTCGATCCAACTCGTCCGTAACATGGACGCCGATCTAAGAAGCGGACACCCTGTTGCAGATCATTTGTCCACTCCAGTTTGAACAAGTTGATCTTCGAGGCATTGAGAATGCTTCAGATCGACCACCCTTTGCTGCGCGCCTCCGTGAGCATTTGCTGCAAATCACTTTCTGACAAAAACAACGCGAACTGACCGAAGGAGATTCGATCCCCTTTACCTGTCACAGTCCAGTAGCACCAACGATATGCATATTCCGACTTCATCTCCTTCGCCTTCTTTGGCGCGAGGTGGACCCGACGGTCTTGTCTCAACATAAACGCAGCACGCAAAGCTCGACCCGCAGTCAGTTGCGGAGATGGTTGCTGCCGCAATTGGGCAGCTGCGCCATCAAGGATCTGGACGGACAACGGTTGCAGGCGTTTGTTTCCGGTTGTCACTGCAACTCCAAGACGATCCGGAACTTGATCGCGACGCTGCGCATGATGTGGAATAGTGCCCGCGCGTGGGGCTACGTAGCTCACGATCCGTTTGACGCGCTCGTACTTCCCAAGCGTGGACTGGTAAAGACGTTCACGTTCTCTCTGGAGGAAACGCAACGCATCATCAGATCGGCCAATGAACCGCACAAGGCGTTCTATTCAATTCTGGCCGAAACCGGAATTCGAGGTGGCGAAATTTGCGGTCTTCGGATTGCCGACCTCGATTTGGAAAATGCTCTTATCCACGTTCACCAGAGCGTGTGGCGGGGGCAGATTCAGACGGTGAAATCCCGTAAGGGCAATCGCCGGTTCCCGATCTCAGCGGAATTGGTGGAGCACTTGCGCGCATTCCTGCGAACCTGGCGACCAAACCCTCTGGGGCTGCTATTTTCGACTCAGAACGGCACTCCCTGGGATCACAGCCTAGTTCGCAAGCGCAAATTCCATCCTCTGCTCAAGAGGCTGGGAATCCCGCGGTGTGGCTTCCATGCGTTCCGGCATGGCAATGCAACGCTGCTCGATCAGATCGGTGCGCCAATGGCAGTCCGGCTTAATCGGCTGGGCCATGCTGAGGCGCAAACGACGATGAATTACACGCACGCGGTTACGGCAGACGAACGCAGAATTGCAGACGAACTTGGGAAAATTCTGCACGCTACTGCACGGAATGAACCAGAAGAAAGGCCAGCGCCGAACGCGCTGACCCAGATGATTCAGTAAGATAGGTTGGTTGCGGGGGCTTGCAATGCACCGAAGCCGCCCGCCCTCCCGTTTCGATACAGATTGCCAGTCAAGCGTCGTATCTCCCTGATTCTGCCGCCTCCAAGTCCGACAGGCGGATTTGAGCCGCCAGCGTTGGGTGTGTGAAGAACGCTCAAACGGGCAGCCGAAATTTCCGTAAACCGTGGAAAAATCGATGCTGATGCGGATCAGCCGTTCACCACTACCGATCCCCGCTCGAAACCCGCGTCAATCTTCTGTCACCCTGCTACCCTCGCTTTCGGGAAGTCGGAGCAGGGACCCCGCTGCGACGACCGAGCCACGCGCTAAGCGCTGGCGAACCCCAAAGGTAGCGACGATGCTTGCCCAGCCTGAAGATCGGGATCGGATCGGCAGTCCGCGAGGGTTTGCTCTGGTCAATGATCCAGCTTTCCTTGACCTTCAACCGCTGGGAAAGTTCCGTCGCGGTCAACACTTCGTAAGGGAATGGGGAAGCTATCTGACCCTGCTCATGACTTTTCATGCTACGGCAACTCCTTCAGGCTTATCCGCCAGAACCCGATTGTTGGCCCAGAATCCAGCCCTCCAGCTTCCTGACGCTTCCTTCGTTCGGATCGCCCGCTGTCCGCCTCCTGAGCAGGACCTCAAGGATTCCAAAGAGTCCTACGGTAGCGTCGAACGCATCATCTCCATCTGGGAAGCCCTGCTCGATGGTGTGCGTCACGTCAGGATCGAGTTTGACGTTCGCTTTTCCTGCCCAGTCGAGCAGAGCACTACCTGCTTTCTTTCTGACCTCGGCATCCCCTTTGCCTTTTATGCCGCTCTGAAAAAACCAACCGTAACACTCCGCTGGATAGGTCTCCACGATGACGACGTTTCCCGCCTTCAACAATGCATCGAGGGAGCCGTCGAACGGCCACAGCACTACGGACTTGTCATTGCCCAAGGCGGGAGCGAGCACATCTCGCCAGCCGATGATCGCCGCTCTGCCCACTTGATTCGCCCCGAGCGTCCAGAATAATGGGCACGCTGCCTTTCTGCCGTCGCGTCCAAGTTCGCACTTCCGCCGAAGGTCATCTATGTGGGCGACTTGCAGAGCGTCGAGCAAATGCTTCTGCTTCTTGCCGCCCGGCTTGTACGGGTAGAACGGGCGGTACTTCGTTATCTCCAAGGCGTCTGAGCAAACACGGTAGAAGTCTGTAAGCTTCCCGCGTCCCAGTTGCGAGAGGAAGGATTTGAATTCCGTAGCCCCAATGAGCCGTGCATACGAAGCGGGGATTCCAATCGGAAAGTCGAAACCGAGAATTACCGAGCCCCGTCCGAGGTTCGCTCTCGCACGACCGATCAGGGTCGTGTGGTCACCAACTGGCTCTGGGGAGTGTGCGGTGTATTGACTCCCTTCGAGAACCGCTCTTGCCAACCATCGCTTTCTCGGATTGCTCCCCCAATCGGCATGGTAGACGACTGCGGGCAAACCCCGATTCAGCATCGGCCCAATCCCTCGGTTAGAAGGAAACCGATGAACTCATTTCGCCATTCTTCCACTGACTTCTTCTTGGGCTCCCATCTAATCGGCGGCGAGTGGGGCTGTTGAACTTTGTTGTCCAGCCTGAGCGAGCGTTTCACCCCGTCTGGTTGGGCTTCTGCAATGGTTCGCCTGAAAACCTCGCGGCTCAATTTGTCGTCGCTCCAGACTTCCGCTTTTGGCGGCTTGGAGTGTGCGACTGTTGGAGGATGTTCCAAAACAATCGTTTGGCTTGAGTCGCCAGAAAACAGCAAGTAGTTGTATCCGAATCTGAACTGCTTCCCGTCGATGTACGAGTCCAGAGAGACGGAGTTCTTCGCGGCCTCACGCTTCAACTCATCCTTCGAGAAGAGTTTGTGGGGCACAATTCGATGGAGCCAGTCCTTGTGCCAGTCTTGCTCAGGCGAACCGGGCTCGTAGTGCTCCCACACTTTTCCAGCCTCATCGGTCGGTCGCACGAGCAGATTCAGATAGCGGCTGTAGTCCTTGTACGAAGGATTCGAGAAGATGTCGCTTTGCCGAATTTTCCTCTCGACACTGGCGATTGCAGAAAGCCGATACTCAACCTGCTCGTCGATCTTCGTGAACGAAAAAAAGACCACCACGTCCCCCGGATTGACTTGGTTTCGAACGTCGGCACGACAGACGCCCCACGTGAGGGCTCCGTGCAGGTTGCGGCGGCAGAAGAAGGATGGGTCATCGCCGGAGTCGTAGGGCCACTCGCGTTTCCCCAAGGCGGTGTGGAGCGGAGCAAACGATTTGGCACAACCGCTGACTTCCTCGTCAGCTAACAGAGTGGAAGTGTACGGCGATAGGTAAATCTTCGACATTCGCGAATGCTGCCTCTAGGACTCTAGAACATCCGTCGATAACCGCTTACGATACCACCACGATTCGAGGATTCGGAGGCGTTCAGGTCGCCTATCGCACTAGGTACCTTTATGAAGCAGAAACGGTTTGCGTAGATTTCTCATCCCGTGCTGAAGCGGCTGATTCGCGCTGGAGCAAGGGGATGGCGAGGATCACTCTCGTACCTGTCCTGTCAGACTTAATCTCAAATGTTCCGCGCAATTCGCGCACACGTTCTCGCATTCCGGCTATACCGACGCTCAGGGCACCGTTTCCATTGGTAAGTTGAGCCAATTGCTTTTTCGGAATGCCCCGCCCGTTGTCACTAATTTCCAAATGCACCTGCTCAGTGTCCACGTGAACACAAATGTCCACTGCTGACGCACCTGAGTGCCGATGCACGTTGGTCAGACCCTCCTGTAAAGCACGGAACAAGGCGATCTCAACATCTTTGTGCAGCCGATCCAGCTTTGCTGGCAGGTTGATGTTTACCTTGATGCCGCTGCGCTGAGAGAAGCCGTCAGTGAGCCATCGAGCCGCTGAGCCAAATCCTGCTTCGTCCAGCAACGGGGGATGGAGCAGATGAGAGATGGTGCGGGTTTCAGTCAAACATTTCTCTACAATCTCGGAGCATTCGGAAGCCAGCTTTTCCCTGTTACCGTCTGCCGTTGGTAGGATGTCGAGATTCATTTTGAGGCTGGCGAGGTATTGACCGAGACTGTCATGCAGCCCTCTTGCGATCTTGCGTCGTTCCTGATCCTGCAAGGTAAGAATTCGACCACTGAGGCTGCGAGCGGCTTCTTCGGCACGTTTGCGAGCGGTTATGTCCGTGTTGATTTCCAGCCAAGCGAGAGGATTACCGTCCTTATCCCGCACTGTAGTCCAGCGGCTTGCAACCACGATCTGAACACCGTCCCGCCTTGTGTGGCGAAGCTCGCCTTCCCAGAAATCTCTGCTTTCGATTTCCACCAGCGGAATCGGAAACTCAGTGCTGAGTAATTCGTGCGATGTGCGACCGATAGCCTCCTCCTTGCTCCAGCCGTACAATCTCTCCGCTCCTTGATTCCAATAAGAAATTGCGCCATCCAAGCTCTTTACAAAAATTGCATCATTCGCCAAGTCTAGGAGGGCGGCCTTCTCTCTTGTCTCAGCGACATTTTGCTCCAGTTCCGCTGTGCGCTCTTGAACTCGACTCTCAAGCTGCGCTTGTGTGCTCCGCAGTTCATCTTCGATTTGCTTGCGCTGGGCAACTTCCCGTTCTGATCGCGCTTTGGATCGACGGTTTGCCTCGCCAAGAGCAATGATGAAACCTGAGAAAACCAAGAAACCAACCATCCCTGAGATTTCGGCTCTAGGATTTGCGAGAGCAACCGAATGGGACGGTGAAAGGAACAGGTACCAGACCCCAACGACGCTTAGGAGCGCCGTGACAACAGATGGACCTATTCCGCAATACCAAGCCGAAAAGACGATAGCTAACCAGACTGTGTGGTAGGGGTTGCTGGCTCCGAGCAACGGTGAAAGCGTCTTCCGCAAGAAAAGCGCGACCAGCGCAGCGAGAACCGCCAGAATATATCGTCGCGAATCTGGAGTGATCCTGCGCATGACTGGTGTCCTCGGCGTAACGGCACAGACTGCCCTAGCGTTTGAGAACAAATGCTACTTGGGGCATAATGTGAATGCAAGCTGCCCGGCAGCCACGCATTGGCATGGGCGTAGGGCAAACTAGCAACAGCCGCAGGCTTTTCCGCGCATGGCTTCTCGACCCTCCCAAACGATGAGCGGCAGAACCACCAAAGCCGAAGCGGGGTCTGCCCACCTTACGTGCCAGATCGCGGTGATAGCCAGTCCCGCCAACGCGATGAGAGAGAGGTAAGCGCACAGCGCCGACTGAGCGGCGTCCGCCCTCAAGGCAGCACTGCCTGTAGCCCCTGACAGACGGCGCTTCTCTCTGGCAAGCCACGGCATGACGGCGGCGGCTGCGATCAAAATGGCGATGCCCAGAAACGTTGGTTTGGGTTCGCCATAGCCCAGCAGGCTCGTAACCGAAGTGACCGCGACGAAGCCAGCCAGCGCGAACAACAAGGCTCCTGCGACACGGGCAGCCTGCTTCTCTGCGTGCTCGTGTTCTACACTTCCCCGAAATCTCCACAGCACGACCATCGCAGAGAAGAGTTCGATGGCGCTGTCGCCACCGAAGGCTAGCAGCGCCGGGCTACTCGCCCGCCAAGCTGCGAAGAGGGATACCACAGCCTCTACGCTCATCCATGCGATTGTTAAAGCTTGCACCCGTTGGATTCGCCGGGTAGCATCTGACGATGCGATTTGTAGTACCGAGGTCATTTCTGGAGATTTGCCTGCTCACTTGATCTTCTTGACGTGGATTTCTTGTCCGTCCCAGCGGTGATAGGTGAAGCCCGTGACAAGGCCCTGAGCGTCCCTGACAAACGTTACACTTCCTATGTCGCTCTTGACGAAGAACGTCTCAGAACCCAAGGGTAAGTATTCGTCCTCGTCCTTTCCGAACTGCGACCATAGTTTCCCGCTCCTCAGCGAGACGGTTTCCACGACACCAAAGGGACGCCACTGATATTCACCGACATAATCTTTATAAAGACTGCCATTGACGGCAACAGGCTTGTGGAAGTTTACGGGCAGATTACCCCACTGCTTCGCAATGAGCAGCCATGAGCCGTTTTGCTTGATATAGGTCTCGGTGTAACGTTGTTCGCTGATGATGTCGGCATCTGTAAACTGCTCGTGCACAGTAAGTCGGAAATTCATCACTGCTGTTTTGTCGTACACGTGGATGACGTAGTCACGCGGATTGACCCCGTTGTCATACTCGTGGGGCAGCTTCCAGCGTTCCAATGTGTGAGCCTTCACATTGGTATAAAGTTCGCCGTCATCGGTGCTGTATATGCAGTCATCCGCTACGAGGCGAGACCACGTCGTATAATCCCGCTTCTCGCCAGCCTCCACTCGCGCTTTGTAGGCATCCAGCACTTCCTGTTGAGCGGGTGAGAACTTCGGCTGGTCTTGAGCACGGATCATGCTGGCAGACAGGCAGAGTGCAACCAAAAGGCAGGAGATGGAATGCATGTTTTGTCCTCGGTGAACGAACAGTGGATACAACTCCATTGGCCAGCATTCTATCGGAAGAGCCGATACTGAATCTGGGCGAGTTCCACGGACGCGGAGCATGGTGTACCACCGCTCTCAACTGGGCTACAAGAACAGGCGTTTGAATCTCCCCCGAGTTCCATGGGCTTAGGACATGCCGCATCGTCGTTGGCCACGTGGATGATCCTCGTGCTTGAGCAATCGGTAAGCGATAATGCCTAGACATGTTCCGAACCCGATTCAAGAACGAGATCATCGCAGAATTTTTGCCTCCCTCGCGACCGAGGAAAAAGCAGAAGCTCATCATCTTGTGCGACGGCATGCCGTCGATTCCTCGCAAGCAATCGCTATCAGAATTCCTCGCTGGCAAGGGTTTCTGGGTCATCTATCCGCGCTATCGGGGAGCATGGGAGAGCGGAGGTGAGTTTCTGGGGCGGTCTCCCCATGAAGACATCCTCGACATCATCGGTGAATTGCCTAAGGAACTGAAAGAAATTGCGTTCGGTCAGCGTTTCCGACTCGCACCGAATCAAATTTTCGTCATTGGGGGAAGTTTCGGGGGAGCGGCGGCAATCCTGTTGTCTCTCGATCCACGAGTGAACCGGGTGGTCGCGAACTGCTCGGTCGTGGACTGGAGCATTCTGGATGCGGCTGAGAAAGCCGAGACCGCGAATGCAAACTACGCTGAGTACATCCGTGAAGCGTTCGGGAATGCATATCGGCTCTCGGATGCGAATTGGGAGAAGTTGCGGAGCGGCACGTTCTACAATCCTTGGCACCACAGGAAGGAAGTCGAGGGTTCCAAGGTGCTGATGTTCCACGCCAAGGACGATCCGAACGTTCCTTATGAGCGCACCAGACTGTTCGCGGAACTTACGGGAGCCACGTTGAAATCCCTGAGTCGCGGCGGGCACATAAGCACGGATTACGTCGTCAGAAGATATTGGGTGCAGATCAAACAGTTTTTCGCTTCGGTTGGCCCTCCTGTCCGCTAACAAGCCACTTCGGGTTTTCTGCTACCCTTGCATACCAAATCGAATAGGAGAAACCCATGCAAAGTCTTCTGGTCACAGTTCTGCTTTCTATTTTTGTTCTGCCCGCCATTGCTCAGGAAAAGCAGCCTTCGGTCAGTCCGCTGAGCGCATTCACTAAGGGCGTCTACGGATTCCAGAAGGGCATGCTGCTTCGCTCGGCTGAAAAAATGCCTGAAGAGAACTACAGCTTCAGGCCCGTGGATACGGTACGCACGTATGGACAAATCATTGGACATCTCGCCGACGCTCAATACTTGTTCTGTTCCAAAGTGCTGGACGAGCAGAACCCAGAGCCGAAGATTGAGCAGACCAAGACCTCGAAGGCCGATCTGATCGCCGCCCTTAAGACTGCATTCGCCTACTGCGACAAGGCCTACGATGCCATGACCGACGCATCTGGAGGTCAAACAGTGAAGCTGTTCGGAACAGACACGCCGAGGCTGGGCGCATTGAACTTCAACAACGTACACAACTGGGAACACTACGGAAACCTTGTGACCTACATGAGGATCAAGAACGTCGTGCCCCCCAGCAGCGAGCAGGCGCAAATGCCCGCACCAAAGCAGGAGAAACCCGAATAGGTGTGTCAATTCTTTTGTGTAAACGGCCCGGTTTTGTTTTTGGGGATGGGTGCGCGAGGGAAGGGGCAGCGTCCCTTCCCTCGCCCAGCGATGTAGAAAGATTCTGCGCTCTCATGACGC
>Ga0187859_10000874_pt1 | contig 19595 bp, 17 predicted proteins | sample June2016WEW_10_1_2_FD_133019 | JGI IMG/M metagenome (GOLD analysis project Ga0187859, IMG submission 133019) | Peatland microbial communities from SPRUCE experiment site at the Marcell Experimental Forest, Minnesota, USA - June2016WEW_10_10 | ecosystem: Environmental > Terrestrial > Soil >...
CCGGCCGATGCGGGCTGCCAGCGGCCTTTGACACCGGAAAAACCTTGCGTGTTCCGGCGGCTTTTTTAGGATGATGCCCTTTGAGGGGTTGGTAGCTCAGTTGGTAGAGCAGTGCCCTTTTAAGGCATTGGTCCAGGGTTCGAGTCCCTGCCAACCCACCAGTCTTCGCTCGGAGCGCGAGCGGAGAGCGAAGACTGCCGCGTCGAAACTCGAAGAGCGTAGACGGGCGCATACCAATTTAACCAGCGCGCTCCGATCTACGACTCGGCAAGCCAGCAAAAGTGAAATTCTTCTACGTTTACATTCTCCAGAGTGAACGTGACGAAAAGCATTTTTACTCCGGGTTCACTGAAGATTTACGGGCACGCCTGAAAAAGCACAATGCCGGCGATGTTCCGCACACGGCCAAATTGCGTCCGTGGCGTATAAAAACCGCAATTGCTTTTACAGCACAGGAGCGGGCCGTTAAATTTGAACGTTACTTGAAATCATCGTCAGGTCGCGCTTTTGTGAAGAAGCGACTTTGATCAGCCTTTGCTCGCCGCGAAGCAAGAGCGAAGACTGCCGCGCCGTAACGAAGTGAAGGCGGGCTTAGGGGCCTCCTTTAAATAAGCTCCGAGCTACGACTCGGCAGGCCAGCAGACTGCCGCGTCAGACAACGATTCAACGAACGGCTTTATGGGCCGCACGTATCTCTTCGAATGTTCCAGATGCGGTTACCGCGCGCGGGTATCGGGCGGCGTGGATCGCGGCTGGAACGTTACCGTCCAGACCATCTTGTGCGCCGATTGCAAGGAGCTCTACGACGCGGTGATTGAGTTCAAACCGTCGTCACCGAAGGAAAATAATCCCAAAGCCATGCCCAGGTTGGCCACCTTGTTGAATCGCCTGCCGCCGCGCGGCGGGCGACGTTGGGTCAAGTTCAAGCCGGTCTGTCCCAACTCCGCCCGTCACCGCATCCGCTTATGGAAACAACCCGATAAGTGTCCGAAGTGCGGAACCTTCCTCGAGCCCGGCGCGATACCGTTTCGCCGCTGGGATTAAGCGGTTCAGGGAATGATCACACGCAATTGTTCGCGCGCGACGGAAAAGGTGGCGGGCAGATGGCCGGCCCACTCGCCATCCAGTTGAAAGGAGGCGGAGGCGTCGCCCGTCAGTTCAAAGGCGGGTACGCGGAACCGGTGCCCGGCGTTGACAGGCAGTTTTCGCCGGGCGAGCAAACTGGGCGCGCAACGCAACAGCGTCAGCCAGTTTGCCCGTGGCAAAACGCAAAGGTCCAAAAGTCCGTCGCGCAAATCTGCCCTGGTGAGGATTTCCAGCGGCCCGCCGTAAAAACGGCCATTGCCGATCAAGACCAGTTCACCGGTGGCGCTTTGACCGCCGACGCGCGCAGTGATTTTTGGCAACTGGCCGTGCAACGCCTTCAGGCCGGCCACGACATAGGCCAGTGGGCCCAGCTTTCTTTTGAGCGGCCAGGTCACCAGTTCGATGGCCCGCGCGTCGAGGCCCGCGCCGGCGAGCTGGACAAAGTATTGCCGTCGGCGAACGCCGTTGACCGAAAATTCCACGCAGGGCAAATCCAGCCGCGTTTCGTGTCCGCGCTGCAACGTGGCCCACGCATGGTCGATGCGCAGGGGCAGGCCGATTTCGCGCGCGAAAACGTTGACCGTGCCGAGCGGCAACAGGCCCAGCCGCGCCCGCGCAAAACCGTCCGGTGCGTCGCCGAGGCCATTGAGAACCTCGTTCAGTGTGCCATCGCCGCCGGCGGCCACGATCAATTCAAATCCGTCGGCCACGGCTTCCATCGCCAACCGGCGCGCGTCACCGGGAGCGGCCGTGGCCTTCAACGCGCCGCGCGAGGCGATTTTGTCCAGGTGCCGTCGGAAATGCCGGGCCTTGTCGCCCCGGGCGGCCGGGTTGAAAATGACGCAAGTCCGCACGCGTTAAATGATTCGGCCGGGCCGGTGGTTAGTCGAGGAGAAAGCGAGGCGTTGGCTTGCGCTGAAGGGGGAATTTCGCGAAGCTGGGAAACATGAACGACGTCACAGATTGGAAGATTCCCAAGTGGCCATTCCTGCTGGGCAACGGGTTGCTGCTCGCGTTCGCGTATTTAGTCGTCTGGAAATCGCCGCATCCGATTTCCCAATGGGAAATCATGGCGTGCTTTGCCACCGCCACGCTTGGGGCCGTGCTGGGGGTTTTTCCATTCGTGCTGGATTATCGCGCCATGGGCAAGGCCATTCAGGCCAACGCGCTGGGCACGGTGTCCGAAAAAATCCAGGATCTGGAAAAGCTCGCCGCTCAAATCAGCGCCGCCACCGATCAATGGGACGTCATCCAGGGCCAGGCCGAAAAGACCGCTGTCGGCGCCAGGCAAATCACTGAGAAAATGGGCGCCGAGGTTCGCGAATTCTCCGAGTTCATGCAGAAAATCAATGACAGCGAGAAGGCCGCGCTCCGGTTGGAGGTTGAAAAATTGCACCGGGGCGAAGCCGAATGGCTGCAAATGCTCGTGCACGTTTTCGACCATATTTTTGCGTTGCACGCCGCCGCCGCGCATTCCGGCCAGCCGAAACTGGCCGGGCAAATCACGCAATTCCAGAACGCCTGCCGCAGCACCGTGCGGCGCATTGGCCTGACGCCGTTTGCCGCCGAGCCGGGCGAACCCTTCGACGCCGCCCGGCACCAGGTTGCCGAGTCCAAGGAAAAGCCGCCCGCCGGCGCGGTGGTTGCCGAAACCATCGGTTCCGGCTACACGTTTCAAGGCAGGCTGTTGCGCCCGGCCATCGTGCGCCTGCGCCTGCCGGAGTTGCCGGCCACACCGCCCCCGAAACCCGCCCCGCAGGAATCGCCCGAAGAGGAAAATGTGGAAGGCCAGCTCCCGCTTGGCGCGCCCGATTAAATTTTGACGGCCACGGTCTGGTGGGTCGCGAGAAAGTGCAGCCAGCAGTTTGCGACCGGGCGCGCATAAATTCGCGACAAGGCGCCGGCGTAGAGTTTCAATTGCGGTTCGTAATGGTGGCTTCGCCCGGTTATTTCCCCGGGTTTGAGTTCATCCGTTTTGAAATCCACCAGCCAGATTTCCCCGGGCAGCAACACCACCAGATCCGCCACGCCCTGCACGACCACAAATTCGTCCTCAAGTGCCGGCGGGGTTTTCGCGCCAATGATGGCGTCCACTTCCGCCGGACTGAACCGCGCCGTGAACGGCAACTCGCGTCGGACCCGTTCCGGCGGTTGGGCGCGAATTTTCCGGCCCGGTTCCGATTTCCAAAACGCCGCCACCGCGTCCAAATCCAGGGCCGCACGCTCATCCGCCGTCAACCGGCCCGCTGCTTCCAGCCGCCCGGCTTCCGCGGTGAGCGCGGCCAGGTCATCCGCCGTTTTCAAAGTCACGTGCTGAAGAAGTTTGTGGTGTGCCGTGCCCGTTTCCGCCGCCGTGAGTTGTGGAGGGCGGAGGGCGGAGGGCGGGTTCAAGCGCGCATGCCCGGGCCGTTTCCGGGAAGGCGGTCCCGCAACCTGGGATGAAATCTGAAACATTGGCTCCGCTTCATCGTCCCCTTCCTCCGCCTGCCGGCGCAGCGCCGTGACCGATGACTTGGCCGCGCGCTGCGTCGCCGCGCCGAATGGATATTTCCACGCCAACACGTCGCGAAGTCTTTGCTTGGTTTCCTTGTCGAGTGGCGGGATTTCGATCTCTGACGGCCGGCGTTCGATTGCTGATTCGAGTGCCCGTCCCTGATCTTCCACAACCCGCCAGCGAAGATTTGGCCATTCACCTTCGGTTGTCCTTTGGGTTTGGGACCCGGCCCTTTGAGCTTGAAACCACAACCCCAGCCAGTCCGCGTAACACTTCGCCGAAACAATGGCTTGAGTGGTCACCGTCTCCGGTTTGAGCCAGAGCGATTCCCATTTTTTCTCCGAAATGGCGGCGGTTAGAATCAAGGTGTCCCGGGCGCGGGTCATCGCCACATAGAGCAATCGCAATTCCTCACCGCGTTGTTCACGGCGTTGGTGTTGTTGCGCGAGCCAATGCGGCAAACTCGGGTAACGCGAGCCCGTCGATGGCGGTTTGACGCGCGGGCACAGGCCCAATTGTTCGTCCAAAATGATTTCGCCGTGCAGGTCCTGTTCGTTGAAGGGCTTGCCCAGATCGGCCACCACCACCACCGGAAACTCCAGGCCCTTGCTCTGGTGAATGCTCATCAGCCGGACGGCATTTTCCGCCGCGACCGCCGGGACGTCCGGTTCGGCCTCGGCGGCCTGTTGCGCCTGAATGAATTTCAAAAAGCGAAACAAGCCCTGCCGTTGAAATTGGTCAAATTGTTGCGCCAGGCCGAGCAACCGTTCGACGTTTGCCTGGCGTTGTGCGCCGCGCGGATGCGAACGCAGCCACTCGGCGTAATGCGTTTCGGCCAGGATGCTTTCCAGGCATTGCGACAACGACGTGCGCCGCGCCAGTTGCCGCCAACGTGAAAAGCGCTCGAGAAATGCGGAAATCTTCGCTGCGGTTTCACTTTGGACTTTGACCTTCTCATCGCGCCGTAGCTTTGCGAAGGCGGATGGACTTTGGGCCTGGTTGAACGCCGTCCAAAAATGCGCGTCCCGGGCCGCGAGCCGGATCGTCGCCAGTTCATTCAAAGAAAACCCGCCCAGGGGTGAGTGCAACACGGCTATGGCCGGTACATCCTGCAACGGATTGTCGAGAAGTTGGAGCAGGCTTAGTAAATCAGCAATTTCAACTTTATCGTAAAAGCCGCTGTGTTCGATGACAAAAGGCACGTCGGCACGCTCAAATTCCTTCGCATATACCTCTGCTTTGTTCGCTGGCGCGCGCAAAAGAACAGCCATATCCCGCCATTCGACCGCGCGTTCGGCGCTTTGCTTCTCGTCCCACACTTTGTGATTTTGTTCAAACAGTTTGCGAAGTCGGTGCGCGACCAGCCGCGCTTCCTTTCCGCTTTCTTCCAGTTCCGCCAAATCGCTGTCGTCGGCATCGCCGGCCACCGGGCTGCCATCGCGGCCGCCTTTGAATCGCAGCAACAGTTCCGCGCGCGGTGAGGAGTTTCGGGCCAGGCTGAGCGGTGCGCGATGTTCCGGCGCGCCAAATTGCAATCGCGCCCCGGCGTCGTAATCCACGCCGCCGGCTTCCCCATGCATGAGCTGCGCAAAAAACGAATTTACAAAGCCCAGCAGGCTCTCGCGACTGCGGAAATTTTCGGTCAATGGAATCGTTTGACCATCGCGCCCGCGCCACGATCTGGCGTAATCGCGAAAGATTTTTGGGTCGGCCAGCCGGAAGCGGTAGATGCTCTGCTTCACGTCGCCGACCAGAAAGCGGTTTCCTGTCAGTTTACTCTCTTGTGACGACTGTTCTTCTCCCTCTCCTCCGCTAGCGGAGGAGAGGGGTGGGGTGAGGAGGCTTTTGGTTTCGAATACGGCGCCCCTCGCCCCAGCCCTCTCCCCGCTCGGGTGGGGCGAGGGAGTCGAAATGTCCGTGCCGTCATGTGAAAGTGCAGAGATGATTTTGTCCTGCGCGGCATTGATATCCTGATACTCGTCCACCAGGACGAACCGGATTTTCTCGCGCCAACGCCCGGCCATGGCCGTGAGGTTGCCGGCGGAACCCCAAAGCAGTCTCAGGGCGAATTGTTCCAGGTCATGAAAATCCAGAACCCCATCAGCGCGTTTGCGCTCGGCGAATATTCCACCGAATTCCTGCGTCAGTTGCAGCAGCGCGGTCATGTGGCCTCGAACCCAATCCCAGTCCTCGGCCAGCGGATCGCGGCTGCTTTTTGCCGGCATGAGCGAATGCAGAAACGCGGCCTCGGCGAAAAAAGCTTCAAGCGGTTTGCGCAGCGCGGTTTTTTTGCGTGCCGGATAATTTTCGTCCGCCGCCAGGATTTCCCCCAAAATTATCCCGGCTTGTTTTGGTGAGGGATCTGCCGCCAGATTTTTGAGAATTTCCAGGCACTCGGCGGCCTTTTCATTTTCCAGCTTTAACTCGTCGAGCGCGGCCAGCCATTCCGCACGCCAGCCGGTGATGGCGTCACCCAGCCATTTGCGCCATTCCACTGGCTCCGGCGAAGCGAACTGTGTTATTTGCCCGGTCAGCCAGCGGTCGGTGTTGGGCCGTGTCTGGGCGTAATGATGCAGCCGCAGCAGCATGGCGCGGATGGGCCGGTCATCGCCGTTGCCGTAAATTTGAATCAGATTTTGCGCGGCCACGGAAAGTCCGGCCTGCCCGGCGTAGTGCGATTGAAACTGTTCGTCCAGTGTCTCCTCCGCCAGCAGGCGGGCTTCGCCGGTCTCGAGCACGGCCAGTTGCGGATCCAGGCCGAGCTCGTGGAAATGTTCGCGCACGAGCCGCAGGCAAAAACTGTGCAATGTGCCGATGGGCGCGGTGTCAAACAGCGCGAGTTGCTCGGCCAGGTGTTGTTTGAAGGTTGAGTCGCCTTCGCTTTGCTTTGGCGCGTCAGGGAGTTGAGTGTTGAGGGCAGCTTCGAGCGCAGCGCGAAGGCGCTGCTTCATTTCCGTCGCGGCGGCTTCGGTGAAGGTGACCACCAGGATTTCATCGAGCGACGCCCGCTCCCGGCAAAGGCAATCCAGGCAACGCGCGACGAGTGTGTGGGTTTTGCCTGTGCCCGCGCCGGCCATGACGAGCACATTGCCGCGCGCGGCGACCGCCTGCCGCTGGGACGGCGTGAGCGAATCGGTTTGGGTGCGCGTGGATTCCATCCGACAAAATTTTAGCCACAGATGGACACAGAGGAAACATAGATTTATTTTGTGCCTGAATGAGCGCGGCTGCCAACATGAGCTGGAGCCAACGTTCACTGGACTCAAAGTTCGCAGACTGGCGTCCACCGCTGTGAGGTTCGCGAGGTGTGGATTTTTGTATGTGATTTTCATGGCGCTCAGGATAACATTTGCTCATGCCCCAAAGCTTCCGTCTCAAGGATCAGCCCGTCAGTGAACGTCCGCGCGAACGGCTCGTCGCGCATGGCGCGGACGCCCTGAGCCATGCGGAATTGATTGCGATTCTGCTGCGGACGGGGTTGAAAGGTGCCAACGCCGTCGAGATCGGGAGGCAACTGCTGCAAAAATACGGCACGCTTCAGGCATTGGCACAGGCTTCCGTGGACGATCTGCAAAGCGTCAAGGGCATCGGGCGTGACAAGGCGGTGACGTTGATGGCGGCCTTCGCGTTGGCCCGGAAAATGGCCGGGGAATTGCGCCACGAAGGGCCCGTGCTCGAAACGCCGGAGGCGATTGTGAATCTGTTGCGCGAGGACAACCGGCTGCGGCAGGTGGAGACGTTTCAAATCATTTTGTTGAACACGCGGCGGCGGCTCATCCGGGTGGAGGAAATTGCCGACGGCACGCTCGACACGATCCTGGTGCATCCGCGCGAGGTGTTCAAAGTTGCCATTGCCGCCAACGCCGCCGCCGTGGTGCTGGCGCACAATCATCCCAGCGGCGACCCGGCCCCGAGCGAGGCGGACATCAAGGTGACGCGCGATCTAATCCGCGCCGGTCAGCTGTTGAAGATTGAAGTGCTCGACCACGTCATCATCTTATCCAAACGTTTGGATAAGATGACTTATGCTGAGTGCTGGATTATGCCAAGTTGGCAACAGCCCAGTGTGCGATTTAGAGTGAAAACTGCGCGGCCACCTGATTGGCACTTGGCATAATTTGGGGGTGGCGGAGGACCAGTAATTCCGGCTGGCGGCGATGCGAAGTTGATGCGGTGATGGAGGTCTATGATCAAAAGACCCCGTTACGGTTCATACCACGTCGGTCGGCATGCTTGTTCCTCCGACCTTCAGCTAATTGACGGAGCCTTCGCCACGCACATGCGTGAGCACGGCTATTCATCGAGCGCCATTGCACAATATCGGTATTACCTCGTTCGCGTTGCGGGGTGGCTTGCGGCCCATCGTCGCCGATTGACCAGTCTTACCCGCAAGGAGCTGCCTCGACTGGCACGCCTGATGGTGCCGAAGGCGACTCATCACACACATTTTGGTGTGCTCAATCGGTGGCTAAAGTTCCGCCAGTGCTACGCAGCAGCACCGCGCGAGCCATGGGCCTCTTGGCTCAGCGACTATGGGGCATTTTTGAAGGACCACCGGGGCTTCGTGGATCTGACCGTTGAAGGATATGTCGCGTTTGCACGGCGTTATCTCTCGTGGCAGTTTGGCGACCGCGAAGCACGCTGGGCTGACGTCCGCGCTCAGGATATTTGGCGGTACGCGGAGCTTTGCGCGAAGGGGCACACTTCCGGTTACGCCAAGTCCCGCCTCAGCGCCTTGCGACGGTTTCTCGGTTTCGTTCAACTGCGCGGCGCCTGTCCAGGGCAACTGGTGCAGGCGATCCCAAAGGTGCCTAACTTTCGCCAACACTACAGTCCCGGCGGGCTTACGGACACTCAATGGAAGAAGTTGCTCCGATCATTTGATCGATAGACGGCACAAGGCTGCTGTGAGCACGCTGCGGCGCTCTGCATGATCGAGTTGGGGCTGCGCAACTGCGAGGTGGTCCATCTTCGGCTGCAAGACATCGATTGGGAGGCGGGCATGGTTAGTGTGCCGGCGATGAAGACCGGAGTAGCCCGCATCGTCCCGATGCCTGCGACAGTGGGCGACGTGCTGCGCCAATATATTAAACGTTTTCGTGGAGCCAGTCAGAGTGACCGCGTATTTATGCGGCACGCCAAGATGGCCGGAACCCCGGTCAGCACCCATTGCGTGCGAATGGCAATGCGGCGCGGTTACCGTCGTTGTGAGTTTCCCCAGCCTGGGGCGGGACGCATGTTTTGCGACGGACTTTCGCAACCCGTCTACATGCGCACGGGGCGGATCTACGTGAGATCGGCGATCTCCTTGGCCACCAAGACATGATGACTACCAGCCTCTACACTGATGTTACCGTCTCCGACCTGCGCGCGCTCGTCCAACCCTGGCCCATCACATGAAACCCACCACTATGCATTCTCGGGTGCGCGCGTATCTCGCGCACCGTCGTAAACTCGGATTCATGCTGAGCAGGCAAGCCTATCACCTGCGCAAGTTCGCCTCATTCGCCGACAAGACGGCGTCGGGGCAACCGCTCACCACCGCCCTCGCGCTGCAATGGGCGACGTCGGTCGGCCACAACCGATGCGGATATCACGCCATGCGTTATTAGTCGGTACGCGGCCTGGCGCGCTACCTCGCTGCCATCGATCCGCTCACGGAGGTGCCACCGGCACGGATGCTCGGTTCAACGTGCATTCGGCGCCAGCCGCACATCTACACGCCTGAGCAGGTTCGTCTCATGATGAAGCGGTCGCGGCAGCTCCCGCATCGGTCCTCCTACACTGCACTCCGGTCACAGACATTTGAAACAATGATCGGGTTGGCGTTCTGCACGGGTCTTCGCCCGGCTGAGGTGTGCAAGTTGCAGCTCGTCGACTTCGACCCTCGGGCGCGCACGATAGTGATCGCCCAAACGAAGTTCAGTCCGCAGCGGACCTTGCCATTACATTCGACCGTCGTGCGGGCGCTGGAACGTTACCTGAAGGCGCGACGGCGGATCATTCCGTTCGGCGATCATTTCTTCGTCGGTCGGCGCGGGGTCCCTTTCACGCCTAAGAAGATTGGCAATTACTTGCACTTGCTCGTCCGTGGCATCGAACCCAACGGCGCGCGATCCATGGTTCGCTTTGGAGATTTGCGACACACTTTTGCCACCCGTTTGATCTCTGGCTGGAGCCGCCGAGGCGAACCGGTGCCGCACTATTTGGTGCTGCTATCGCGCTACATGGGGCACAAACAATTCAACGCCACCTGGTGGTATATATCGCCTGACTGCTCGTCGCTGAAGAGCGCGATGCAGCTCTTTCGACAATTTCAGCAAAATCAAACAACCAACGATTCCTCACTATGACTTCCAATCCATTCCCCATTCTCGTCGAACGTTTCTTTACCGATCATCTTCGAACACAACGCAACGTCAGCCCGCTCACGATTGAGGCCTACAGTGATACTTTTCGTATTCTGCTGAAGTACCTCGCCGAAAAGCATCGCCAGACGATTGATCGGCTCACCTTCCGTGAGTTTGGGGCCGACGATATTCTGGCTTTTCTCGACCATCTCGAATGCGTGCGTGGTAATTGCGTGCGTTCCCGCAACGCGCGTTTGGCCGCCATCCGGGCCTTCGCGCATTTTGCCCTGGCCTATTCCGGTCCTGCTTTTGCGGTCACCAGCCAGCGGATTCTGGCGATCCCATGTAAGCGCACCGCGAAGCCAGTGCTGACCTTCATGAACCGCCAAGAGGTTATGGCGGTGCTCGCCGCCATCGACACGACGACGAACTTCGGCCGACGGGATCATCTGTTTTTCAGTCTCCTTTATCAGACCGGTGCTCGCATCTCGGAGGCGTCACAACTTTGCCCTGATGACGTTCGGGATAGGTTTGTGCGGCTGCACGGCAAGGGCCGAAAGGAGCGGGCGATTCCAATCGCAAAAGATTTGATGGCCCGGCTGCACGCGTGGGTGAAGACAAACAAAGTGTCGCCAGACCACCCAATATTCGCAAACCGGCAGCGTGCCGCGCTGACCCGCGAAGGCATCGCGCTCCGTCTCGATCTTGCAGTGCGCAAGGCAGAGCAGACTTGTCCATCATTGCGGGGACGCCGAATCACCCCGCATACTTGGCGTCACTCAACTGCGATGCACCTGCTGCAAGCCGGCGTGCCGCTGGAAGTCATCGCTCTCTGGCTCGGCCACGAGCAACCGGTCGTGACTCATACCTACGTGCAGGCCGACATCAAAATGAAGCGGGAATGCATGAAGCTTCTTGAACAACCCAGCAAACCACGACGCAAACGCGAACCTATGCGGTTCTCCCGGCTGCTATCATTTCTGGAGGCTCAATAATTATCCTAAGTTCCAATTTGGTGGCAACCTGGTTTTACTCACTGGGCTGTACTCACTTGGCATAATCCAGCACTCAGCATAAATCATGGGCCGTGCCACCGCGGAACGGCCGAAGGATTATGCGTCGCTGCGGGAACTGGGATATTTTTATTCGTGAACGGATACCGGCCAAAAACAGGACTTGCAATTTGTCATCTATAGATTACAATCAAAATGATCGAAAGGGAAGTCAAGAAGCTGGAGCTTCAGAACGGATTGGTTCCGTTTGACGAGTGGTTTGATTCCCTCCGGAACAAAAAAATGCAGGTGGCGGTGGATGCCCGCTTGGCCCGGGTGCGCGCCGGAAATTTTGGCGATTGCAAACCCGTGGCGGCGGAGTGTTTGAATTGCGGGTCGCGTTTGGCCCGGGACTCCGCGTCTATTACGGACTTTACGGCCGGCAAATGGTCGTCCTGCTGGGTGGCGGTGATAAAAGCAGCCAGTCGCGCGACATCCGCCGCGCGCAACAGCTGTGGCAACAATTTACAAAGCATGCGTCTTAAAAATTACAAAGATGACTTGAACCGACGGCTGCGCGATCCCGAATATGCCGCCGAATATCTGGCGCAAGTGCTGGCGGAAAAGGACAACGCGGCCTTCCTGATCGCGCTCAAAGACGTAGTGGAAGCCGGCGGTGGCATGGGCAATCTGGCTGGCCGGGTCGGGCTCAAGCGTCCCAGCCTATACAAAATTCTGTCAAGAAACGGCAATCCGACTCTGGAAACGTTGCAGGAAATTTTGAAGCCCTTGGGTTTGCGCGTCTCCGTCGCTTTGAATGAAACGGCTTGAATCGGGCTGCAGAATTGTCCGTATAATCCGCGAGTTGGATTGCGCAGGATGGTCTATTTCCCCATCTGGCCGCGGGTGACGCCGAGTTGATTGAACAATTTCAATTCGCGCCACAGTTGGGTGCCGGTGATTTCACCGCGCAACAACCGGCGGTATTGGGCGATCGTCCGCGTCACCTGCTCCGGCGTTTCGTTAAGGAATTCCATGCGGAAATGCCGCACGCCCAGTTCGATCATCCGCGAAACATACTCCGCGCCGGTCTGCGCCAGCGCGTTGAAGACGGTGTTGCGGCAGCCGACGTCGGCCTTCACCGGGTGCTCTGCCCCCACGCGGTCGCGCAACTTTACATCGTGAACGTCGCACGGGCGGCCGCAATTCCGGAAATCCGTGCCGCTCGACAAAAACGCGCAGAACACGCAATGCTCCATGTGAAACATCGGCATGTGCTGGTGGATCGTGACTTCGAACCATTCCGGCGGCGCGGCCGACAGCAGCGCTTCCAGTTGCTGAAAGTTTAAATCGTAACTCGCCGTCACACGTTCCAACCCGAACCGGTTCTTGAAATAATCTGCTGCGGGCCGATTGGCCACGTTCAGCGAGAAATCGCCGATGCGCCGGTCACTGGCAAAAAACTTCAGGTGATCGTAATTACGGACCAGGTAACCATCGGCGTTGCAGGAACGCACCTGTTCCAGCGTCCATTCCTCGCCGGTCTTGAAGATGCGCGGAGGTGCCACGAAGACGGTTGGGGGGGAGTCAGCATTTGGTCCCCGGCTCTCGACCCGCGACCCTCGACACATCCGCACAGCTTCACGATATTTTTTGGGGTCTTCAAACTCGCAATAGACCGTGGCCACGCCGCATTGCAGTACGGCTTCGAGTTGGGCGAGGTTGCGGACGAGGACGATAAGGGTCGGGTCCGGGGTCTGCGATCCTGTGTCTGGGGCAGGGGTACGCATGGCTGTCCCTAAATCCAAGACCCCGGAACCAAGATCCGAATTCAGCGTCCACCGTTTCGGTCGTGCCCGCAGTTTCTCCAACTCCGCCACGGCCCCGCGGCGCAGGCGGTTCAATTCGCTTACCGGCAACAAAACGTTGCCGGCCAGATGGTTCTTGAGGTCGCCCAGTTTAAAGGGCGTTCCGCCCAGCCGGCCAAGTTGCCCACGCAAACGTTCGGTGGTCAGTGGTTGCTTCCCGGCTTGAACCAACGGCATGGCAGATTCTGTCCGGGTAACGTTTCCAATTTCATCACGGGCAATCAGGGTAAGCGGTTTGTCCATCGACCCATGAACTTCGACCTCGATGGGCCGCTGAAACTTTGGCGTGTCGCCCGCGAAACTTTGGCGCAATCGCCGGTCCAGTTCCGGGTCGTTGGTCTTCCATAGTTTGTCGCCGACGTGGACGCGCGTGAAATCGATGTCGCCGTGGCCGAAACGCAGCTCAACGGGTTGGGCATTTCGGACTTTGGACCCTGGACTGTGGACTTCATATACCCGTCCGCCTTCCTCTTTTTCCTCCGGCTTGCCGGCGTCAAACACCACGCCGTCGCCGGGTTTCAGCGGCGCTTCGAGTTCAATTATTACCGCGTCGCGTAGAACTTGTTTCACTTCGCCGAGGAAAACGCCACGCTTTTTGCCGAAGCGGGCATGGACGAGTCGCTGGTTGTTGGTGCCGCCGAACCAGCCGGTGTGGAGGCCGCGCGAAAAAGCCATCTCCATTTCGTATTTACGATTTACGATTGGCGATTGACGAGCTGGCTGGTTTGGCGCGCGTAAATCGTCGTTCGTAAATCGCAAATCATCCAGTGCCTGCCGATAAATCCGGGTGATATTGGCCACGTATTCGGGAGACTTGAGCCGGCCCTCAATTTTCAGAGAGGCCACGCCGGCGCGGATCAGGTCCGGCACAACGTCCAAGCCGGCCAGGTCCTGTGGACTCAACAGGTATTTCCGGTCACTAAGCAGAACCAGGTTGCCATCGGAAATCAACTCATAGGGCATCCGGCAGGCCTGGGCGCATTCACCACGATTGGCTGAGCGCCCGCCCAGCGCTTCGCTGGTCAGGCATTGGCCGGAATAGGCGACACACAGTGCGCCGTGAACAAAAACTTCCAGGGGCATGGTAGCCGCACTTGTCAAAGTGCGGCCACGGATTTTCTCAATCTCAGCGACGGAACATTCGCGGGCGAGCACAACCAGGTTGCAACCCAGTTCGCGGGCGAACTCCATGCCGGCGGCACTGGTAATGGTCATCTGCGTCGAGGCATGAATCGGAAAATCGGGCGAAAGCCGGCGAATGAGCCGGCAGATGCCCACGTCCTGCACGATGACCGCATCCACGCCGGCGGAAATCATCGCGCGCAGATATTTTTCTGCGTCGGCGAGTTCGTTTTCAAATACGAGCGTGTTGAGCGCTACATAACCGTGCACGCCGCGGTGGTGCAGAAATTCCATCAGTTTCGGCAAATCGGCCTCGGTAAAGTTGTGCGCCCGCATCCGGGCGTTGAACTTTTCGAGGCCGAAATAAATCGCGTCCGCCCCGTTCTCGACCGCGGCCCGGACGCAGTCCCAATCGCCGGCCGGCGCGAGCAGCTCCGGCAACCGCGGATCGCGCCCGCCTTCGCTGCGCTTCGGCGAGGCAGGGATTGCGGATTGCGGATTGGATTCAAGCTGAACGTCACCGGTCATTGCGATTTCAATCTAGCAGCGAAAGGCGGCAGCACAAAGCCTCTTCGCGCGGGCAGCATTTTGAACTTGGAAATGAGGCTGGATGCGCCACTTTTAGCTCGTGATTCATCCAACGGCCATCATTCACCCCGGGGCGAAATTGAATCCCACGGTCCGGGTAGGGCCCTACGCCGTGATTGACGGAGGGGTCGAACTGGGGGCGGATTGTGTCATCGGGCCGCACGTTTATCTCACGGGGCTGACCACGATCGGTACCGGCAACCGTTTTCACGCCGGTTGTGTCATCGGCGACGCACCGCAGGACCTGAAATACAAGGACGAACCAACGCGCCTGCGCATCGGCGATCACAACGTCTTCCGCGAGCATTTTACCGCACATCGCTCGACGAAACCCGACGCGGAGACGGTCATCGGCTCGCACAATTTTCTCATGGCCAACACGCACGTGGCGCATAATTGTGTGGTTGGCAACCACGTGATTCTGGCCAATGGCGCGTTGCTGGGCGGACACGTCGAGGTGCAGGACCGCGCGTTTATTTCCGGCAACTGCTGTGTGCATCAGTTCTGCCGCGTCGGCACGCTGGCACTGATGCAGGGCAACTCGGTCATCAGCAAGGATTTGCCGCCGTTCACGGTGGCGTTGCGCGTGAACGAAATCTGCGGGTTGAACAGTGTCGGCTTGCGCCGTGCCGGATACACCGCGGAGCAACGTTTGGAATTGAAGCGGCTTTATCATCGGCTGTTTCGTGGCGGGAAAAATCTGCGCGCCGCGTTGGGCGAGGCGCGGGAAAATTTTTCCGGCGCCGTGGCGAAAATTCTGCTAGACTTTGTGGCGGGCGCCAAACGCGGTGTTTGCGCGGATTTGGGGCGCGTGACTGTCAAAGGCGAAGAGGAATAGATGAGCATGTATCAAATCGTCGGCGCGGACAGCCGGCAATACGGCCCGGTATCCGGGGAACAGTTGCGGCAATGGATTGCTGAAGGCCGCGCGAATGCCCAAACGCAAACGTTCGCGGAGGGCGCGACGGGATGGAGCCCGCTGGGCGGGTTGCCGGAATTCGCGGGCCATTTTGCGCCGCCAATTCCACCGACAATCCGACCACCGGTTTCCGGTCCGATCCGGAAAACCAATTCCTATGCGATGGCTGGACTGATTTTTGGCATCTTGGCGTTTTTTTGTTGCTGCAAATTCCTATTCGGCGCGCTCGGTATCATTTTCTCGCTCATCGGCCTTTCGCAAATCAACCGGCATCCTGAATTCTATGAAGGCCGCGGCCTGGCCATCACCGGGCTCGTCCTTTCCATTTTAAGCCTGTTGCTGGCCGTGGTTCTCATCATGATTGCCGTGGCAACCGGCAATTTTCATAATCTTTATCTCAACTGGAGCTTTAATCATTCCTGAGTCAGATGACGCGCGCCAATTCACAAACGGTTCCGCCCAAAATCCCAGCGCCACCCTCGTTGACCATGTTTGTGGTCGTCGTGACGAGTGTGACCATTGTGGGCGCGGGCGCGGTGCTGTATTTCTTTAATCCCAGCACACACGGGTTTTATCCCGTGTGCGAATTCCATCAACTGACCGGGCTGAACTGTCCGGGCTGCGGCGGGACGCGGGCGGCGTATCAATTGTTGCACGGGCACATTTTGCAGGCGCTGCACGACAACGCGCTGTTCGTGTTGTCGCTCGTGGCCCTGTCCGGGCGTGGCGCCTGGTTGGCGGCACGCAAGCTGCGCCAGCAACCCGCCGTGCCTTTCCTGTCGTCCAAAGCGTTGTGGGTGTTTCTGGCCATCGCCATGGTCTTCACCGTGTTGCGAAATCTGCCGGCTTTTTCCTGGCTTTCGCCCTAAGCCGGGGGAACTTTTTGGCTTTTGCCGACGCACGTTCTCGTGTTCAATCGTTGAACTATGAGTCTGACACATCCCTTAACCACCACGACCTTTGACCTGCCTGGCTATCGTGTAACCAAGTCGTTCGGTGTGGTGCGTGGCATCATGGTGCGATCACGCTCGGTCATCGGCAACCTCGGCGCGAGCATCCAGAGCATTTTTGGCGGGAACATCTCGCTTTACACCAATCTGTGCGAACGCGCGCGCGAAGACACCTTCAATCTGATGCTGACGCATGCCGGCGAGCTCGGTGCCAACGCGGTCATCGGCGTCCGCTACGACGCAACGGAAATTGCGCCGGGCATCACCGAGGTGCTGTGTTACGGCACGGCGGTTTACGTGGAACCGTCACATTAGTTTATATGGCTGGACACAGCAAATGGGCGAAGGTCAAGCATTTCAAGGGCGCCATCGATGCCAAGCGCGGGAAGATTTTTTCCAAATTGGGGCGGGAAATCACCATCGCGGCGAAAATCGGCGGCGGTGATCCGGACATGAATCCGCGTCTGCGCATGGTGCTGTGGAAGTGCCGCACCGCGAACATGCCGCGTGAAAACATCGAGCGCGCCATCAAAAAGGGCACCGGCGGCGGCGAAGGCTCCAATTTCGACGAATTGACCTACGAAATTTACGGGCCGCATGGGGTGGCGCTGCTGGTGGAAGTGAGCACGGACAATCGGAACCGCACGGCTTCGGACATTCGCAGCATCGTTACCAAAAGCGGCGGCAGTATTGCCACGCCGGGTTCGGTCAGCCGTTTGTTTCAACGCAAGGGACAGATCATTGTTTCCCGGGAAGCCGCGGGCGAGGACCAACTGATGGAACTGGCGTTGGAAGCCGGCGCGGAGGATTTCAAGGCTGAGCCGCAGGGGTATGAAATTCTGACCGAGCCGGCGAATTTTGAAGCCGTCCACAAACAAATCGAAGCCAAAGGCATCAAATACGAAGCGGCGGAAATCACGTCCTTACCCACCCTCCTGGCGCCGCTGATCGATGAAGCCGGGGTGACCGCCGTCAATAAATTGATCGAAACTCTGGAGGAGCATGATGATGTCCAAGAAGTCTTTTCCAACGCCGACTTTCCCAACGAGGCGGTGAAGGCATGAATCCCCGCCCGGCCTGAAGCATGAAGGCGTTAAGTGCTGATTCTGTTCTTGCGCGGCTGCTGGGCAAACTGACGGCGGCGATTTTTCGTCATCCCCGGTGGTTTATTTATTCGCAGCTGGCCCTGTTCGTGGTGTGCGTCCTTTACACCGCCGGGTTTTTAAAGGCGGACATGAACCGGGACAATCTGGTTGGTCCCAATCATAAGAACCACCAAAATTATCTTCGCCTGCAAAAGGAATTCCCCCAACAGGGCAACGATCTGGTGGTGGTGGTGGAAAGTGAAAACATCGAAAAAAACCGGCAGTTCGTCGAGCGCATCGCGGCGAAGATGGAGGCGGAAACCAATCTTTTTCGCGACGTTTTTTACCAGAAAGATCTGGCCGTGATGGGGGCGAAAGCGTTGTTGTTTGCGGACAAGGATGATCTGGTGGAACTGAAAAAAAGCCTCAACGATGATTTGCCATTCATCCTCCAGTTCACGCGAACCACGAACCTCGTTTCGTTTTTCGACCAGGTCAACACGGCCTTTCGTACGGCACCCCGCGAAACCAACGCCCAGACGGTATCGCTGGTCCAGGCGTTGCCGGCGCTGACGCGCATCGTGAACCAGGCCACCGCCGGCCTGCAAATGGCCGGAACACCACCCTCCCCCGGGGTCGCGTCGCTTTTTAACGCCGGCAGTGAAACGAATGTTTACATCAGTTACGATCGGGGCCGGATTTTCCTGGTGACGACGCACGCACCCACCGACGACCTCAGCAGCGACGCCATCGAACGCCTGCGCCAGCTGGTTGAGGAAACGCAAACCGAGGTGCCCGGTCTCAACGTGGGGTTGATCGGCGAACCGGTGCTGGACTATGACGAAATGAAGCAGTCGCAAAAGGACGTCACCCTGGCGAGCGTCGTGTCACTGGTTCTCTGTGGATTGATTTTCGTGTACGGTTACAACGAAACCGGGCGGCCGATCAAAGCGAACATCTGCCTGGTTGTCGGGCTGGCCTACACGCTGGCGTTCGCCACACTGACCATCGGGCATTTGAACGTTCTGACCATCACGTTTGTGCCGATGCTCATCGGTCTGGCGATTGATTTTGGCGTGCATCTCATCACGCGCTATGAGGAAGAACTGCGTCACGGGAAATCGGCGGAAGCCGCGATGACCAAGGCCATGGTCTTTACGGGCCAGGGAATTTTTACCGGCGCCTTGACCACGGCGGGAGCTTTTCTGGCCATGGTCTTCACCCACTTCCGGGGCATCCAGGAAATGGGCCTCATTTGCGGCGGCGGTTTGCTGCTTTGTTTCGTGCCGATGATGACCCTGTTGCCGGCCCTGTTGTTGCGTGGGAGGCAAAATGTCATTGACCACCAGACCCGCGAAGACGAAACCCGCGCGCGCGTCGAGAACATGTGGTTGCAGCGTCCCGTAATGGTAACGACGATCACCGTCGCCCTCTGTGCGTTGGCGCTGGTGCTGGCCCGGAAGGTTTATTTCGACTACAATTTGCAGAAATTGCAGAGCATCGGATTGTCATCCGTGGTCTTTGAGGACAAGCTGTTCGCCGCGGCGGATAAATCCCTGCTGTACGGCGCCGTCACGGCTGATTCATTGACCAATGCCATCGACCTGGAGGATAAATTAAGAAGGATGCCGACGGTGGCCGATGTGGAGCCCCCGGTCAGCCTGCTCGAAGACTTTCTCAACTTCCGCAACGCGGAGAAACTGGGATTGATCGGCGAAATCAAACAGGAGCTGGCACCGTTGAAGTTCGGCACCCCGGATATCAGTCCGGTGGACGTGCATGCGCTCAGCCGGACACTCTATTCACTGTATGGCTACCTGGGTGCGGCGTTGGATGCGGTGGGGAATAGTGACCCGGAACTGGCGAAGCAATTTGTCTTGTTGCGCGAGTCGATCGAAGAATTGCGCAAGGCGATGTTGCAAGGCAACCGTCAGGCATTGGTGGAGCACGCGGACAAATTGGCTCAATTCCAACAGGCGCTCTTCACCGACATGCGTGCGACGTTTCAGTTGTTGCAAAACCAGGATGATCGCACGCAGTTGCATGTGGACGATTTGCCCCAGGCCTTTCGCGATCAATTTGTGGGCGTGACCGGGAAATTCTTGCTGCAGGTATTTCCCAAAAATGACGTCTGGCAGCGC
>Ga0187859_10000877_pt1 | contig 19558 bp, 19 predicted proteins | sample June2016WEW_10_1_2_FD_133019 | JGI IMG/M metagenome (GOLD analysis project Ga0187859, IMG submission 133019) | Peatland microbial communities from SPRUCE experiment site at the Marcell Experimental Forest, Minnesota, USA - June2016WEW_10_10 | ecosystem: Environmental > Terrestrial > Soil >...
ATCAGCTCAGCGGCATCCTTCGGCGCGGTCGGCGACGCCAGCAGTTTGCCAATGGCCGCCTGTGGTTCGACCGCCTCGCCGCCCTTGGTCAGATAATGCCGGGCCGCGCTGTCCTGCATCGCCTTGATGCGATCAGCTCCAGCCGCCGCCGCATCTTCGACGGCCTTGCTCGCGGCCGCAGCGTCAGTGAATTTCTCCCGCAGCCCCGGCAGTTTGTCGAGTGCGGCCTTGTTCGTGTCGAGCCATCGCGCGGCTTTGGCGGGATCGATCAGCCCGTCGGTTTCTGCCGCGCGCCGGAACGCGAAGGCAGGATAGTCGCCCAGCAGATTGACTGCGGCCTCGGGCGAGCCGGTCGCTCGGATCAGACTGTCGGCCGCTTCGGCGCCGATGGGACCGCCGGCAAAGAGCTTTTTCGGCACCGCGCTTTCAGCCAAGCGGAAGCCAGTCGGCCCAACCGCGCTCGCCAGCACATCGCCGACGGCACCGCGGCGGAACGTATTCTTGTAGTCGGCATAGGCGCGATTTGCGGCACGCAGCGCGGCGCGATCCTCGGGAGAGAAGTTCGGCTCTAGAGTTGCTGCTTCAGCCGCCACCGGGCGATTTGCTGCAATAGTTCCTGATCCTGCCGGCGCCTCGCCCGCGCCTCCACCCACGCCAGGAACTCCAGCCATTCCGCCTGCGGGAGGGTTTCCAGCACCCACTGCACTTCGTCCTGCTGCGGCACGCTCTTGCCTCCACTGCTCCGCTTCGGCTGCCAGGGTCTTCCCGACAGTAGCGCGATTCGGATCGGTTGTCGCGGCCGCGGCGTCGTCTTTCGCCTCCTCGCCGGCACCTTCCGCCATCGCCTGATCGATCGCATCGCGCAGCGCCGTCACGCGCCGGAATGCCTGCGATTCCGCGCCGAGTTTCGGATCAGTCCTGATCGCCCGTTGCGCCGTCGAGAGGTTGCTGTCGAGCGCACGGAGATCGGAGAACAGTTCGACGTCGCGCATCCCGGCCGCCGCAGCGATCACGTCGCTTTCCGCCGGCGACAGAGCGCCGCCCATGCGGGTGTTCACCTCGCCCAGCATCTTGCGGGCCGCGTCGCGAACCGCGGTGACACGCAAAGCGAGCGTGCCTTCGGGATCGATTGCGTCATACAAGCGGGCCGCCGCGTTCTTGACCGGGATGCGCAGCGCTTCGAGCGCGGCACGGTGCGCGGCGCCGAGTTCCTGCTCGCCGGTCTCGGCTGGGTTGCCGCCAAGCTGATGCGTCACGCGGCGCGCGGTGTCGGCCGCTGACCGCTCGAGCGCATCCTCGAGCACGCGCAAATGCGCCAACCGCTCGGCAAAGAATTTCCCTGCGGCGTCGCCGGCGGCTTCCGGCCCAGCGAGACCCTGAAGCGCCCGCACGCGCGCCACGGAATTCGCTGCCTCAGCCTCGGTGAACGGCGTCCGGCTCAGATTGCGCTGCTGTCGCTCCAATCCGAGCACGCCCAGGTTGCCGGTGACCTGCCCCAACGACCCGCGCGAGCCGTGAACGAGCGCGGCCTCGCCAGCCGGTGGGATGGATGCTGCGAGCTCCGTCGGCGACTGCCCAGATGCCGCGACGATTTTCTGACCGGCCAGCGCCTGCTGTCCGGCCGTCGCCGTGGTCGGTGCGTTCGGGAACGGCTGCCCCGTCACCGGATCGACGAGTGGCTCGCGCGTGCCGATGTTCATCGGCTGCCGCATGGCGCGGTAGGAATTGGCGCCAACACGCCCGGCTGCGGTCAATGCCGCTTCGCCGCCAGCGGTCAGACTGCCGCCGACGATGTTGCCCAGCGTGTCGGCCAGCGGCGCATATTCCGGCGGGACGGATTTCGCCGCAGCGTAGCCGGTCACGCCGCCGCCGGCACCCGCCAGCATGCCGCCCAGCGTCGCGCCGGCAGCCAAGGCTGGCACCGCGGCGCCCGGAAGCGCGGCTGAGGCCGCCCCGCGCGCCGCAGCGCGTGCCAGCGCCTCGCCCGGGGTCGCGGACTGCACCTCCTGCGGGTTGGCTCCGATCAGGCCCATCGCCCGCTCAATGGACTGGCTGCCGCCGACGGGCTCTTGGATGGTCGGCAGGTTCGTCCCGGCGACGGCGTTGATCCCGCGCGGCACGAGGTTGGCGATGGCGGTCACGGTGTCCACCGGCAGCCCCAGCAGCCCCGCGACGGCCTCGGATGTGCCCGCGCCTATGTTGGCGATGTAGCCGCTGCGCTGCGGCGGCCCTGCGGCGGTCTGCGGCGGTTGGCCAGGAACCGCGCTTGGCTGCGGTGCGGCGGTCACGGGGATAGCTCCGACCGCCGCAAACGGGTCATGCGGCGCGGCCGAGACCGGTGCTGGCGTCGGCAGAGTGCGCGCCTGCCCTGGAGATGTGGGCGCCGTGACCGGCCGCGCGCCCGATACGTCGATGACGGCCTGATCCTGGTTTGCGACTGGAGCCGCGCCCTGCCCGATCGCATATTCGCCGTTGCCAACCGGGACCGAGCCGGCGACCTGCGGAAGCTGGATGCTGGCCGGTCCCACTCGCGGCGCGGCGGGCGCGGGCGCAGCGGCCGGGGAAACCGGAATGGCCCCGACAGCGGCGAACGGGTCGGTGGCGGCGTCGAGCGGCATTACTGCGTCGCCAGCGCGGGATTGCGATACTGCGCGCCGCCGGGACCGGTCAGTACTGCGGTCGGATCAGCGCGCCAGACGGTGCGGATCGCCTCCTGCTGCTGCGCCGGCGTCATCGCGTGCGCCCATTGCTCGAACGGCTTACCATTCAGCGCCGCGGCCGCGCCGACATAGACCTGCGGCGGGTTCGATTGCAGGAAGCCCTGGTCGTAATTCCCGAGCCGGTTGTACTGGCCGCCACCAGAAAACGCCTGGCTGTTGTTCAGGAAGTAACCATTCGCTCCGGTGCCGTAGTCGATGTCCCGCTGGTGTGCAACCAGCAACAGGTTGGTCATGTCCTTGATCGCGGTCGGCTGCATTTCGAGATTCGGGAATGACTTCTGGTAAAGCTGGATTGCCCCCAGCCCGCCGCGCGCGCCGAGCGTTTCCCGCTCCGCCATCCCGGCTTGTTGCAGCGTCAGCTTGACGAATTCCTGCGTCGCGCCGGCCTTCGATGGATCGATCTTGCCGGCTGTGATCGCCGCGGCGAACCGCTGCGCAGCGTCCGGGGCGAAGGTCGCGAGATAGTTCTGCACCGACTGCGACGCATTGGCCAGCGAACCGGTGTTGATGTCGGGGATCAGGCTGCGGACGTTGAGAAGCTGGCCCTGGGCCTTCTGTGCGGACTGCGCGGCGTTGATCGCGGCTTCGGCCGAGCCGGCGTCGGATTTGATCGCATCGGTGGTGACACCGAGCGCGGCGGTTCCCTGCGGCCCCAGCTTCGGCACGCCCGGCGCGGACCCGGGCGCGATCTGCGTCGGGGGCGCGGCGGCGCCGATCGGCTGATTCAGATCGACGTTGTTCAGGCCATAGGTCTGGAACGCCTGCGCCGACGCCTGCCCGGTCGTCATGCGCGCGAACTGCGGATTGGCCGCCATCACCTCCGGCGAGACGACCTTCGACAGCGGCGTGTCCGGCGGCGATCCCATGACCTTCGTCACGCCATCGGGGCCGAATTGATGCGCCAGGCCGAGTGTGAGGCTGTTCACCGGCAAGCCGGCTGCCGTGAGCTTCGGCGCATTCTGCTGGGCCAGCGCATAGGACATCTGCGCCGCCTTCTGCGGGTCGGCGCGCGCCGCGAGGATTTGCGCGTCGCTCATCCCCTGTGCCCACGGTGGTTTCGCCGCAGCGACAGTCGCCAGCCAAGTGCCGTCGGTAAACTGGCCGTTGCCGGCGGCGCTCGATAGCGGGTTCGTCGCGCCAGGCGGACCGCCTGCGTTTTCCCGCTGCGTCACCCGGGCGGCGTAGGCTGCCGGTCCGAGCGTGACGTTCCCGTTCGCGAGGTCGGCGGCGCTCGCCTGCCGCGCGCCGGGGTTCGCGCCCATATACGCCGGCAGCGCGGACTTCAGGACGGTGTCGGTGCGGAACTGGCCGGGATTGTCGGGGTCGGGGATGGTGACCTGCGTCGTCTCGGCCTGCCCGGCACCGAGGGCCCTTGCTGCGGCGAGCGGTTGCGCCAGCGTCAATTCGCCAGCGGACCTGCCGCCGGCCTCCGACGCCGCCACAGCACCCTTCGCCGCGATAGCCGTCGGGCTCAGCGCCAGGCCGCTAGGCGCGTTCGCGTCGGGCGTCATCCCCATGCCGGAGAATTTATCCAGCGCCGACATGTACGCATCCGGCGACGCGAGGCCCATCAGCGCCGCCTGCCGCATCTGCGGTTGTCCGACCATAGCCTGATAGTGCTGCGGGTCCATCCAGCCTTCCTGGTAGGCTTGCGTCACGCCCTGGGACCAATCCGGCTGGGACATCAGTTCCAGCAAGCGCTGGCGGCGCATTTCCATCGCCGACTTCAACGCCGCACTCGGATCGGCTGCCGACAGCACCGCCATCGTCTGACCGGCCGGCAGCGGCACGCCGTACATGGTCTGCACGGCACCGTAGGGCCCGATGGGCTGCCCGATGGGTTGGCCGGGCGGCGGCATGCCGGTGGAGTGCGTGGCGGCCGTTGGTGCCGCGGTAGCGCCGCCGCCCGCATCCCCGGCGGCAGGCGGCGGCGGCCCGAGCGGGGCGCTGGCGACGGGCGCAACCGGGGCCGCGCCTCCCTGCCCGGTCGGGAGGTAGCTCGTAGGGGCTGCCGCGCCGCCTGGGCCCGGCGGTGGTGCTCCCGCGCCGCCCGTCGCGCCGCCCGGCAGGAATGGCGCAACCATCGCCGTGCGCAGGCCGAGATTGAGCCGCGCAAGTTGATTCTGAAGTCCGGCGCCTTGGGCCTGTTGCCCGATCAGGCCGGTCTGGGCGTTCGTCTGCTGGACCTGCGCATTGCCCTGGTTGATCTGCGCCCATTTTTCGAGCGGCGTCAGGTAGTCGATCCCCATCGGCCTCGCGAGAATTTCTTCGAGGGCGCCGCTCATGAAAACGGCCCGAACTGCGCGGGCGCTATGGGTTCGGTCTGCGGCTGGGGAGCACTGCTTCCCGACCCGTTAAACAGGTTCGTGAGATAGCCGGTCGCCGTGCCGAAAGAACTATTCGGCCCAAAGGCAGAATTCGTTTGATTGATCGGCTGCCCAAGCGTTCCGATCGCGTTGCCGATGCCCTGGTTGATGCTGCTCTGGGCGCCGATGATGCTTGCCGCGTTGATACCCCCTATGTCTGCTTGGCCCTGAAGCTGCTGCGCTCCGACCCCGACACCGGTATTCGCGAGCCCCGTAATCGACTGCTGCCCGAGACCCGCGAGATTGGCGAGTTGCCCGATGTAGCTGTTGAAATTGGTCGAGGCATAGCCCTGACCGTACTGGGTCAGCGCCTTCGCCTGCGCGCCGGAGCCGGTCAATCCTTGCGCCGCAAGTCCGCGGTTCGCCGCAAGCTCGCCCTGGGCCAGCGGAAACTGATAGGCCGGCGTGTTGGTGAAATTCTGATACGCCTGCGCGGCGCCGTTGGCGGTCCCGGTCCCGCCGGCACCGCCTGGTGCGCCGGGCGCGCCAGGCAGCCCGTACAGGCTGGATAGGCTGTAGAGCGCATTCTGCCCCGTCGAGATGTAGGGACTGAGGCTGTTCTGCTCGGTGTTGTAGACGCCCTGGCTCCATTGCAGGGCGTTGTTGACCGATGCGGCGTTCGCCGCAGCCGCCGATTTCTGGGCGTTGGCGGACATGATGCCGCCGGCGACCGATCCGGCCGCAGCGACGGCGGCGCCAGCTACAGCGAAGGGTACGACACGTACTCCTAATTTTGCGTGGGCATGGCGAGAGGACGCCGCCGAATGTCACCCATGTGCTGTTCCCTCGGTTCTCATGGTCAGTATAAGCGCAATCCGCTCGGTCGTCCCACGGTTCTCGACCGAGTGCTCGACGTCGTTGCGGAACTGCCACGCCTCACCCGCGCGCATGACGAGGCTTTCATCGAGGCAGCGATTGATGCAGCGGTCGTTGGCCCTGAGGATCGCGTAGACCTTGGTCTGATTGAAGGCCGGGTGCCAACCCTCATCGACGTGGGGCAGGATCGAAGCGCCGGCCGGAATTTTCGTGATGAGGCAGCCCCCGAGATACACCGCCTCCATCGCCCGCATGACATCGAAGGCGATCGGATGCAGCGCCGGCAGCGCGTGCCACGCCGGATAGAATACCGCGAAGTGCGGCGCGGCGTAGTCGGCCGGCTCGTGCAGTTCGGCCGGATCGCGGAACCGCAGCCAGATGTCCTGAGACTGAGCGTGCGGCGAGTTCGGCGCCTGAACTCTTTCGGGATGCGCGCCCCAAAGCTCGGGATGCGCGTCGAGTTGCGCGACCGCCGGGGCCACATCGATGCCCGAGAAGATGCGGCGGAAATGTTTCATCAGGCCGCGACCATCTCGGGGAACACCGCGCGAATGCCGGCGATGTTATCGCGCGCGGCTTCCATCACCGCTGAAATATCCGCCTGGATGTTCCGATCCCTCCACATCGCCCAATGACCAGGCGGTGGCGCGGCCCCGTTGCAGAACTTGAAAACCATCTCGCACGTCGTTTGACCGACGAGCCGGTGAAAGGGCACCGAGAGGACGGGCGCGGCGCGACATAGCAAATCAAGCTCGTGGTTCAATCGACGCAGCGCAGCCGTTGCCGGCGGCAGCCCAGCCGCCGCGGCGCTTTCGATCACCTCTCCGAGCGGCCGGCGCACCACCACGATCCGCGCGCCCGGAGACTCGCGCCGGATGTCTCGCCAGCGGAAGGTGAGCGCGCTATCCGACGCTGCCAGATCGGGCGTGCGCAGCAACGCCAGCAAGTCGGCATGCGACCGCAGGGACCGGCTCGGCTCATGCTGGCACGGGCGCTCCCGCGTCGAGAGGAAGGCCGCCAGCCATGCGGTGCGCGACCGCGGCGTTCCCAGAACGAAATACGGCCGCGTCATGCGCCGGCTACCTGCGTGCCGCCGGCCGCGATCGTCAGCACGCTCGGCGCGTCCGCCAGCACGGAGATCGAATCGCCGGGGTTGAGGTAGTGGCCGTATTCGTTCGGGCTGTTCCAGGTCTGCCCCGGCCTCACCGTCTGGCCGTTGGTCGTCAGGTTCGACGCGCCGGCCGAGCCGCCGGAAGGCACGAGGTTGATGCTGATGAGGTGGGGTGAGCTATCGTTGTTCTGCACCGACAGCTTGTCGATCCGGGTCGTGGTGCCCGTGGGCGACGTATAGAGGACCGTCTGCGCGCTGGGCGCATACTGAGCCGGGACGATTTCCAGGACCGGCGACGCCACGGCATTGCACTCCGGGATGACTGCGGAGAGGCTATGCCTGGCCTCGCGGGCGCCACCTTAACGGCGCCGGCCCGGTTTGTCACGCCCTACGGGAAACTGGCCTTGAACACCCATGCCCGAGGCCGCGGCGCGGGCAGCAGGACGGCGTAGGCGACCAGCTTCGATACCTGAAGCGCCGGCAGCGCGACGGCGTACCCGGCGAGCTTGGAGACCTGAAGGGGGGGGATGGTGACCGCGTAGCCGACCAGCTTCGAAAGCTGCATCTGCGGCAGCACGACGGAATAGCCGACGACCTTAGAGGCCAGCGCCGCCGTCGCCGCCCACCACGTCGGGCTGGTGTCGGGCTCGTGATTGAGATTGCCGTTTTGCAGCGATTCGTAGGTGACGCCGCTATAGGTGACCCCGTCGTCCAGTGCATAGGTGACCGTGGGATCCCACGCCGCCATTACGCGAGGCTTTTAACGCCGAGGTTGAAGCCGGCCACGATGTCGCCGACCACCCAGGGGACGCTGGTGTGCGGATTTTCGGCCCAGATGAAATTGTTGAAGTTCGAGAACAGCGTCCCTGGCGCGTTCGAGGTGCCGCCGAGGTTATCGCTGCCGTCGGCGGTTCGCGCGTACCAGTCGAAGTGCTGCGGCCCCGACAGGCCGACCGCGACACGGGCTTCCTGGACGATGGACTGGATCAGCCACGCTCCGGTGGGGAAGGTGACTGGGGTCGTCCAGCCGGAGAGATCGTTGGCGGTGCCATCGGAGATGAACGAGGTATCGTCGATCACGGCCTTGTCGATATCGGCCACAACGCCGCTCCAGTTCTGCGTCACGCCGGCGGCGAGCGGCGGCAGCGTGAACAGCCCGGCGTTGATCGTGATGCTGTCGGACCCGAAGCACTCGCTCCAATTCAGGTTCGCGGCGGTGTCGATGCTGGAACACTCGACCTGCGCCACCGCCATGACGCCATCGGTGGTGACATCGCCGGAGAAGCTGCCGACGTTGATATCGTTCAACCACAGCGTCACCGACCCGGTCGTGCTATAATCGAGTTTCATGTCGAACGGGAAAGGCTCGAAGCCTGCCGTCGGAACCACGCCCGTGGCCGAGGTGAAAAGGTTGGTGAACACGCCGCCCGCGTCTCGCTTGTCTACCTTGATGGCACCGCTGGCCGCGCCCCGGACCACGATCCGCGCTGTGCCCCCGCTGTCGAGCACCCGCAGCATGGTCGCGTCCGTCGTCACCCCACCGCCGAGCGCCGCCCACGCGAACCGCCCGTGAATCCAGATGAGCGAAACCGACGCGAACTGCGGGAAAATGATCAGATCGGTCGGCGGGTCGCTCGTGGACCCCGGCACGTTCAGGGCCTCGCGGCACCAGGCTGTGCGATAGACGTTGCCGCCCTGAACGACCGTCACGGCACCCGTAAAGGTGATGCTGGTGTCCTCGCCGCCGGCGTAGATCGTCGTTCCCACGCTCATGGTCGCTCCTCAGTCATAGGTGCCGAAGGGCGCGAAGAACCCGCCATCCGAGATCGTGCCGGTCGGCGTTCCGAGCACGACCTGCAAGGTGTCGCCGGGGGATGCGCCGTTGAGCGCGGTCGCTGTCGCCGTGCCGGCGCCATTGTTCACCACCGCCGAGAGGCCGGCGATCGAGGTTCCGCTGATCTGGAAGTTCCCGTCGATGGTGCCCCCGCCGATCCCGTTGTCGTAGGCGACGCCGAGGACGTGGCACGCCGACTGAAAATCGCCCTCGATTTCGATCGTCCCCGTCTGCGCCACGGCACCGGCGCCCCACGCCACTGTGTAGCTGAACGGTGCCCCGCTGACGCCGCCTGGCGTCGATGCCATTGGCAGCGGCGGGATGAGACTGACCGCCTGGAACAACTCCGCGATCGCCTGTTGCGTCGAGCCGTCGGGTCCGAGCAGCACGAACTCGTCCGCCTCGTTCAGCATCTGCGTCAGGACCTGCGACACCGACATGCCGGCCCCTGGCGTTCCCGGCGGAGGCACCGGCCCCAGGAAGCTGATGAGCCGCGTCAGGAACTGCCCGGCCCACGGCGTCAGTTTGCCCGTGGTGGTGTCGACGAACGCCTGATCGAGGATGGTGAGCAGCGTCCGCGCCGGCGGCGTGACGCCGACGCCTCCCTTCCCGCTCATTGGTTGCCCGTCCCGCTACTGTAGCGCGAGGGCACCGTCACAAAGGCGCTTGGCCAACGAACCGGGAAATTGAATCCTTGCCCATAAACACCGCATGTGCCGCTCGGGACTCGGCGCACCAATGCCGAATGCGAAATAACAACCGCGTCGCCCGCAGGCGTCACGACTGCTGCGAACGGAGGCCGCGGATGGAGATGCGCTGCACACAGATAGCAGCCGCCGCTCGATCCGCACGGAGGCCAGCAAACTGCCATCAGCCCATGCCCTCTGTCACGTCGAGGTAGGTGCCGATGATAACCCGCCGCACCGGATCGGTCGATTGCAGGCGGAAAATCCACTGCCGAGATTGCCCGAGCCGCAACCAGCGCAGCCGCGTCAGGTATTCGCCGATGCGCCCCATGCTGCGGAAGGTCTGCAATTCGGAGAACGTCCGGCCGCCATCCTTCGACCAGTCCAGCATCCATACCGGGTCTTCGCCCTGGCCGACCGGCAGTCCGACGCCGCTTTCGACGTCGAGTTCGAACCGCTTCACGAACACCCGCTTGCGATCCTTGTGCACCGGCGGGCTGGCGATCTGGCCCCACATCGGATTGCCGTATTCGGTGAACGTGTCGAAGTTCAGCTTGCCGACGACGCCCGCGAAGGCGTCACCGATCAGCACCAGTCCGGCGTAGTTTATGCCGACCTGTCCTCGGTACTGGCCGAGCGATTGCGGGCGCGGCGGGATTGGTGCCGGCGTGGCGTATTTCGGTGCGTCGCCGGTCGCCAGGAAGCCGACGGCAGAGGAGCCGAGGAGCGGCATCAGTCGCCGGCCAGCCGCAGCGGCGGATGCGAGGATAGCCGCGAGCCTTCGCCGCGGAGCGCGCTTGACCAGTCCGCCGAGATGGTGCCGGCGAGCGGATACGAGCGCGTCATCCAGCCGAGATCGGCCCGGTCATCGTGCGGTTCGTACCAACCCTTCCCGCCGTGGATGTCCATCACCATCCGCCAGAATTCCTCGTACTGGTCGGCCGCCCGATCCATCGAGAAATTCGCCGCCGCCCAATCCCGGCACGCGCGCGGCGAGATGCGGTCGATGTTCCGCGCCGCCCAGGTGATGTGCTCGAAAGTCCGGCAGCGGAAGCCAGTTATTCCATGCAGGACGTTCTCTGTCGCCGCGCCCCAGTCGGTGGTTATGACCGGAGTGCCGGACAGCGCGGCCTCTATCATCACGCCGCCGAACGGCTCGACATACTGCGACAGGACGAACATCCCGCGCGCGCCGGCGATCAGCTTGCGGCGCGTCTCGACGTCGGCGAAGCCCACCCATTGGACGCAATCCGGAAGCGGCGGCTGGCCAGTTCCGGAGTACCCGATATCCGATGGATGGCCCTGGCCGGCGATCACCAGTTTCGCGCCGATCGCCTCGCACGCCTGGATGGCGATGTGCACGCCCTTGCCGACATTGATCCGGCCGAGGCAGAGGAAATAATCGCCCTTCTTTTCCTCATAGTCGAAGTCGGCCAGATCGAAGTAATTCGGAATGACGGCCTCGTAATTGCCGAGACGCCCGGCCTCGCCAACTGCTTTCAGGCCACCATAAGCATGCAGCAGCGCGTAGCTTTCGAAGACCTTAAAGGGCGCGAAATGGCCGCCAGCGTAGCCGATACCCGGCTCGACCACGATCATGTCCTGGTGCGCGTCGGCAACCGCCCGGTGGCCGTGGCCCCACATGCAGAGAAGGAAATCCTTCGGTTGCTTGCGCTTGAAAATCTCGCCGATGGCATTGCCGTAAAATTCCCGGTAGCAGGAGTCGTTCACGTCGAATTTGAACCCCTCCTGCTTCCACATCAATTCGCGCCACTCGCCCGATCCGTACGCCGCCGCGAGATCGGCATCGCGCGTCACCGTGACATGCTCATCGCACTCGACCTCGCTGCGCTCGTGGCCGAGATGGATCACGTAATGGCCGCGATCCTTGAGCATCTTGCATAGCTTCAGCACCTTCTGAGTGTAGGCGCAGGAACAGTATTCCTTGCTGGTGACTGTGTGGGGAATCCCGGGCACCATGAACCGCATCTTGCGCATCCCTAGAAGTTATAGCCGTTCGTGCCGTGCTGATTAGAGTTCAGGCTCGCCTGCGTTCCCGCCGAAAACACCGCGGAGTTCCATCCGACCTCGGCGATGCCGCCGGTCTGGAACTGCCCCGCGCCGCGATTGCAACCAAGGCTGATTACGCCGGTCTGCGAGACCGGGCCGCCCGGATTGACGGTGGAGGAAGTGCCGTCGATATAGATCGTCGAAGAGGTCCCGTTGATCGTGTTGTTGGCCGCGTGCCAGACGCTGTCCGTGGCCGATGCCGTCACGAGGCTCGTGACAAACAGGTATATCAAATTGGCGGCCGTGCTGAACCCGTTCGAAAAGCTGGAACTGGTGACTGGCCCAATGGTGGTGAATGCTCCGGTTCTTATGGCCACGAAGGAGATCGATCCGCTCGATGAGCCGGTCACGCTCGCCGCTGTCGTCAGGCCCTGCGACGCCGCCCCGGAGAAGTTAACGGTCGGATTGTTGCCGGGGCCGCCGGCCAGGAGAAGCTGCGGCTGCTGCGCCGTGGTCGAGTTGGAAGCATCCTTGCCGCCGCCGGCCTGATCGTACCATTTCGTGACGAACAGGCCCCAGCTCAGCGTCAGCGTGGTGCTGGCGACGGTCTGGCTTTTGTTCACTGTCCAGGCCGGGCTTGAGCCGGAAACGATGACCGTGCCGGGAAGCGTCGTGCCCCCGGTGACGACATCCCCGACATGGCCGCCGGTGAAAGTCAGCGCCGTGCCGGTGATCGCTCCGACGCCCGTCGCATCGGTGCCGGCGAACGATTGCGCGGTCGCCACATCGAGGACGCCGGTCTTCAATATCAGAATGTCGGAGGTCGTGTTGTCGGACGCGCGCCGGACGTTGACGGCCTTCTGCGTGGCACCAAGCGCCACGGATCGGCTGAAGGCGCGCAGCCCGAACCACACCTCCCAGCCCGAGGTGACATCGCCGGGGCCGGTATAGGTGCCGCTTCGATCGAGCATCCCGACCGGCAGCGGATTGAGATGCGGCAGCGATGCCATTAGCTGAACGTGCCCGGCTGAAGCACGGCGCTGACGGCGGCGGTTCCCGAGGCCACCGCGGTGAGATAATTCAATCCGGCGCCCAGCGTCGGCGGTGATGCGTTGCTGTACGGCGAGTTGAAGTTCCAGCCGGTCTGATAGGTCAGATTGAACGGCGTCGTGCCGGCGTTGATGACGATCAGCGTGGTTTGGTTGGCGCTGCCATTGCTCGGCGTGCCCAGGATGCGCGTGGCCCCGAGCGCGAGGGTATAGATGTTGCTGATGGAAAGATCGACCGCGATCGTCGCCGCATCGGTCAGCGTGCCGACCGCGACGAATGCAGGCCCGGTGGCACCCGTTGCCCCGACGCCGGTCGCCCCGGTCGCTCCCGTTGGCCCCGTGACGCCAGTCGGCCCCGTGACGCCGGTTGCGCCGGTCGGGCCGGTGACCCCCGTTGGCCCGGTTGGGCCTGTTGGCCCCGTCACCCCCGTGGGTCCCGTGACGCCCGTTGCGCCAGTGGCGCCCGTCGGTCCGGCCGCGCCCGCTGGCCCCGTCGCGCCAGTGGTGCCCGTGACCCCAGTTGGCCCCGTCGGACCCGTCGGGCCGGTCACGCCAGTAGGCCCCGTGACTCCGGTCGGTCCGGTCAGTCCGGTTGACCCAGTGGCACCGCTTGCCCCGGTCGGGCCGGGAACGCCCGTGGCCCCGGTCGCGCCAGACCCGCCACCGGCTCCTGTGGGACCTGTGGGGCCGGTTGGTCCAACGACGCCGGTTGCGCCGCTGGCACCCACCCCGGTGGGGCCTGTCGGGCCGGTGGCACCCGTCACCCCGGCAGGTCCCGTGGGACCTGCAACGCCGGTTGCGCCGGTGGCTCCGCCGACCGCCGCTGGACCCGTCGCACCGGTGGCACCAAGGCCGGTGGCCCCTGTTGCGCCGGCCACTCCTGTGGCACCGGTCGCCCCCGTCAGTCCCGCGAAATCTTCCGCCAGCAGTGCCGCATACACCTGCGCCACCGCCGTGACGCTGATCGCGGTATTCGCGCCCGACGATCCCCACAGCGGCGTCCGGGTCAGCGTCGGGCCGGTGGAGGAATAAACGCCGGTTCCGATCTCCCAGGCGTTGTTCGCATCGGCGATGCCGTACGTGTAGGTGCCACCATTCGTCGCCCCCGCGGCCGCCCAGGTCTGATAGCCGGGCACCGCGGCGTTCAGCGTGATCGGTCCCGTTCCCGGCGTTCCGGTCACCGTCATGCGGGCCATGTCGAGCAGCGATCCGCTCATCGTTCAATTCCCTTTCGACGCCGTCTATACCACGCCGCGCCGGTCATGAATTGGCCGTCAGCGCATCGACGAAAAAGACGCTGCCATTGGTGATCGGGTCCGCCGAGCCGGCCGTCGCATCGGCTTGCACCACCGACACGCGCTGGATGTAGACGCCCATCGTCACTTCGCCGAACAGGCCACCGGTGATACCGTCCTCCCAGGTCCACGAGGCCGGCGTTACCTGGAGCGGCGGCGGCGGCAGCCACAGGGCATTGTCGCCGACGGTGACGAAGTAGAGCAGGTCGTCCGGGTTCGCGGTGGAGAAAATCGCCGTGGCTGGCGGCGCGCCAGTCGTGACAACAGGAAGCGCTGGGTTGGGGTCATACGGCGCATCGATGACGCCGCCTCGGATCACCGTCCAGATCGCAATGATGCCGTCTGCTTCGGCCGCCGCGTTCGCGGTGACGAAAAATCCCGTGCCGCCGGCATCGATCGGCGAGTCCCAGACCGACATCGTGCAATGCTGCGATCCGACGAGGCTCTGGCCGCCGCCGCGTCTGGTAAAAGTGAAGCCGGCACCAGAAAATCCGGTGATTTCGATCGCGCTGTCGGTGGCGATAGATATGCGAAGCAGGTCGCCGGCCTCGACGACAACGAAGGAATTTCCGACGATCAAGCTGTCCGCGGTGAATGCCGACGCTCCGCCGGACTGAACGATGAACGGCGGCGGCTCGGGGGTTGGCGGAGGGGGCGGCGTAGGCTGCGGCGGCGCAGGCCCGGCAACCCATGGATTGCCCCAACTGATCCGCTCATGCCACAGCGGCTCTTCGAGGCCCGAGGAGATGTCGTAGCACCAGGTCGCCGGCCCGCTCGGGAAGGTCAGGAAGATGAATTTGTGGCCCTCGATGGTGACCACGAAGGCCGTCGCATCGGCAATCGTCGGATATTGCGCCCATGCACGCTCGGTCGCGAACGTGCTGATCCGCTGCGGCGTGTAGTAATTCAGCCGGTAGAAAATGCCGTCCTCGCCAAGCCAGAAGACGGTGTTGTCCTCTTTGACGATGGCCAGCGGTGCCGCAATCCCGCGCTGGATGAAGGCGCCATCGTACCGCTGGAACGGGAAGTTTGCCGCGCCGGCATCGTACCAAACCTCGATGTGCTTCTGGCTGAAGATCAGCAGTTGCTCGTGGTAATTGCAGATCGCCAGCACGAGGTCCGGGCCCGCCTGCGCGGAGGCGAAATCCAGGCCGTTGTACTGGGTGCCGTCGCCGAGGTTGGAGAGGAAGAACTCATTCGTGCCGACGCGGTCGAAGATGAAGTAGTCGTCGAAATACACCACGGTGTTCGACGGGTAGAACGCCGGCGCGGTAATCTGCCCGAGGGTCACGGCAGGGTCGATCGCGATGGCGCCAGCCGACGCCTGCGAGGGTAATGCTGCGGCGAGCGTGATCGTCAGCGCCCCCGGAACCCCGGTTGGGGTGCCGCTGATCGTCGTCGCGAACACCGCGCCGCTGTCGAGCGTGATGCTGATGACATCGCCGTTCGCGGGGATGCCAGTCTGCGCCACCATGATCGCGGTTGCGCCGGTGAGTGCGGTTGCCGTGAGGACCTGATTGAGGCCGCCGACCTGATAAATCCAGCCGACATCACCATCGACCATGACAAGCTGCGTGCCGTTGTCGTCCATCGAGCAGATCGAACCGAGGTTCGTCGTGCCGATGAGCGTCGCGAGGCCGTCGAGGTCGATCGAGAAAAGCTGCGACCCCGAGACGGCGTAGAGCACGTCCGCCATGACGTGCAGGCCATTGATCGGGCCGGTGCCGAGGAACGAAAAGGCGTCGAGGCCCGGCGCCATGAAGATCGGAACGATGTCCTTGGCGTCCTTGGGGGAGCGCTCGACGAACATGTTGACCGATCTCATGGCGGCCAACGGGAGCGAGCGCGCCCTATATGACTGAGCCGCGAATTGGAAGGGCGGCATCGGTCAGTCCGCTGCGTCGCGGAACAGATCGCCCTGCGATGCGGCCGCTTCGATTTTCCTGCAGGCTATGTCGAAGAACGGCTCATGTATCTCAATCCCGGCAAACGGAATGCCGAGCTTGACGCAGGCAGCCCCGGTTGTGCCGCCGCCCATCATCGGATCGCACACCGTCTCGCCTGCGTCCGCACACCACGATACCAGCCAGTCAAAATGAATCTGTGGGCGGCACATTGGGTGGTCGGCACCCGTCTTAAACCCGGGTTGCGCTAGCGGCCCGCGCCCCGGCACTACCATGCGTCCTTTTGCTGTTTTGATGACGCTGCCGAACCAGTAAGCGATTTCGTCGCCCCCAAGTGCGCGGCCGAGGTAGCCAGGAATCACGTAGGGGAGCCACATCGCTCGGAAGAATGCGCCCGGCGTCGGCGCCAAAAACCGTGGATCACAATCCGCCCGCATGACGACGATAGTCCGACCGTGCTCTGGCATCGCCGCGCATGTTTCCGCCCAGAGTTCATACGGGCGGTCGCTGCCTGGGATCGTCTGCGCGGGGCAGCGCGGCCAAACCGGATCGGTCAGGATCACGTCGACGCTCTGCAGCGTCGGCAGGATTTCCCGGCAATCGCCCAGATAGAGCGTGGCCGAGCCGATCCGCTCGATTCTCATCGGACTCAGGTCCGGTAAGCAGGCTCGAAGGCGACCCCGAACAGCACGCTTTCCGGCTCCTTGTCCCAAGCCGAGGCGCGAAGGAACCACATGTCCGCCTGGGCTTTCAGCCGATCGAATCTATCGGCAGGCACGTCATACTCGGGTGCGATCTCCACGGCAAGGTTCCAGCGCAGCGCCGCCAGCCACTCGGCCGGAAAGTCGGGGATGTTCGCCAGCGTCGCGAAATCCTGGATCGGCCGCTGCCCCACGAACCGCATGGCGTTGGTGTAATCGACCGGCGACGGCCACACGTTCATGAAGCTGACCGCGTTGGTGTAGGCCCCGTCGCCCGTGTGCGGATCGTAGAAATACTGCGTGATGACCCCGGTGTTGTACGGGTTCGGCAGGTAGTCGTAATCCAGCCGCGCCATGACGATCAGCGGCGTCTGGATTTGGCTGCTGTAAAGGAACCGCCGGCCCTCGGGCACCCGCAGCGGGCGCATGAGCGGCGTCACGTAGGAGAACGAGATCGCCCCGCTGGTGACCTGGCTGGGCAGCGGCGATGTCAGCGTGACCACGTTGCCGGCCGGCGCGCCGCTGATCGTGGTCCAGAAGTTCGTCCCGGCGTCGAGTTGGATGCCAATATACGCGCCGGCGGTCAGGTTCGCCGCGTTCGCCAGGGTGACGCTGGTCGCGCCGCTCGCCGCCGTGACGGTCAGCGCGGACTGCGAATAGTCCCGATACAGGCACGCATTGTCCGGCGAGCCGACGCCAAGCTGGTACTGCGCCTGGTTCGGCTGCAAAAACAGGATGCACTCTTCCTCGCACCACACATGGATGCCCGACGCGCTCCAGCCCTTCACCATCGCGTTGAGGCTGTCCATCGTGTTTTCCGCCTGCGCCGAGGTCGGCGTTTCCTCGTCCGCGATCACGCCGCACAGCCGCAGCGACCCGCACATGATTTTGTAGACCGATTGCGTGTAGGTATAGGTGCCGCTGGTGATCGGGGCGGCCATCACTCGGCTCGCGCGCTCGGCGGCTTCATCGCTGGCGATCCCGGAAGGTCGATGTAATGGCAGGCGTCGCCATCCTGACACGGGCAGTAGGGATCGCCGAACGGGCACGCCATTTGGCGCGGGACCGTGACGCTGCTGGACGGCGTGCTGCTGGGGGTGGCGCTCATTCCAGTGCCCAGAATGTGTCGCCGGATCCCCGCGCGCGGCAGTACTCGACCTTCACATCCCGCCACCGGAACGTCTCGCCGGGGTGATCACTGTGCCGGATGACGGCGGTCTGCGCCGCTCGATCCACTGCAATCACGCTGCCGCCGCTCGGTCCCTTCTCGGTCTGGCGGTCGCTGCGGAACTCTACGCGATCGCCAACGCGGGGGATGAACGCCGCGCCGTGCATAAGGTCGGACCCGCCGATCAGTTCTGGCATCACTTCGCTTTCCTCTGCTTCTCGCGCTCGATCTTCTGCGCGGCGCCGCCCATCAGGCGCCTCCGACGCTGCTCAGGTCCACGACAGCGTTCTCGATCGGGCTGCCGTAGAGCACGCCCACCGTAGCGGGAAGGCCGGTGCCAGTCCACGACAGAACATTGCCGGCGTAGCTGGCGAGCGTGAACTGGAACGGCATGCCGGTGTCGAGCATGACCTGCACGAGATCGCCTACGTTGAAGCCGACCGTTTGCTCGACGGTGATCGAGGTCGCGCCGCGCGCCGCTGGGGCAACCACCGAGGTGCCGACGATGGTGAACTGGTTCTTCTGACGGGGGAGCGGCAGCGGAACGGATTGGTCGTCGCGAACTCCAATGACGAAGTCCTGCGGCTGCCTCGGACTGAAACTCGGGGGGATAGTGACGATCCGGTCCCACTGCACGCGGGTGCGCGACGCGCGCACCTTGTAGCCGCGGATTTGGTCGATCTGATAATAGTCGCCCGGGACGTAGTGCTTGTCGTCGGCCATTTTCAGGACTGCGGAATGCCCAGCGTCATCGTGAGGATGATCGTATAGGTCGCGTTCGCCACCGCCGCGATCGTGGTGAACGCCAGCGACCCCGTCGCGCCGGCCGGCAGCGGATTGGCGATGCCGCCGATGTCCTCCATGTCGAACTCGCCGTAGCCGTTCAGCACCAGCATGTCCTCGTTGGTGGTCGCGACCCATTGAATGCGCAGGCCCATGCCGGCGACGTCATATTGGCATTTCGTCACCTTCAGGTGCGTGCCCGGGTAGATCGTGTTCCCCTGCACGACGATCCCGTTGGCCGAGGTCGCGTTCACCTTGACGACGTCGGACTCGCCGGTCCCGTCGCTCACGTTCGTGAACCGCATGACGAGGTGCCGCGGGCCGGAGAAAAGCACCTGACTGGTGACGACGTCGGCCATGCTTCATCCCCACTGAATCGCGTCGCCGGATTCCCATAGCCAGACGCCGGCGCCGTCCTCAAGCTCGATCAGCACGTCCTCGGCCGCAGCGCCGGGGATCCCCTTCGTCATCCAGAGATCGACCGAGTAGCTGTCCCCACTCTCCGCGCCGACCGTGGTGAACAGGATCGAGCCGGTGGCACCTGGCAGCGCCACGGGGCCGGGATTCTGGATAACGCCGATGTCGTCGAACTCGAGCGTATTGAAGCCCCCCAGCACCAGCACGTCTTCGGGTGCCGTCGCCTGCCATTGCATCCGCAGCTTCATGCCACGGCAGGCATACGCCACCTTGGTGATCTTCAGGCTGGTGCCGGGGACGAGCGTTTGCCCCTGAACCACCCAGCCGTTCGCCGGATCGGTGGCGTCCACCTTGAGCACGCCGCTTTCGCCAGTGCCGTCCGACACGTCGGTGAAGCGCATGACCAGGAACCGCGCCGCGTTCGCGAGCGTCTGGACCGTGACGATATCCGCCATGCGAGTCTCCGCGGCCGCGCCGCTTAGGTGGCGACCTCAAGCGCCAGGCCCATCTGCGCGGCCACCGGCAGGGCCACCGAGCCGTAGAGCGTGCCGGATGCGCTGGTTTCCCAATGCGTCGCGCCGAAGCCGTTGGTGCTGCCCTTGAGCATCACCACGCCGCCGGCGGACCCGGACAAGTTCATGATCTGCGCCATCGTGGAGCCGGATGAAAGGATGTCCGCGACAAAATCGCAATCCTCG
>Ga0187859_10000879_pt1 | contig 19546 bp, 19 predicted proteins | sample June2016WEW_10_1_2_FD_133019 | JGI IMG/M metagenome (GOLD analysis project Ga0187859, IMG submission 133019) | Peatland microbial communities from SPRUCE experiment site at the Marcell Experimental Forest, Minnesota, USA - June2016WEW_10_10 | ecosystem: Environmental > Terrestrial > Soil >...
GCCAGTAGCGACGAGGCGCAGGCGCCATCGACGGTATAGCCAGTGCCTTTCAGGTCGAAGTAATTGCAGATGCGTCCCGCGATGGTGTTGGACAAACCGCCGGCCAGCGACTCTTCGTTGATCGCGGGGAACGGCGCTTTGTAGTTGTCTTCTAGAGCATCCAGAAAAGTCTTGCGACGTTGCGCATCCCAGCCTTCGTGGGATAGAGCTTCTTGTAGCAAGCGCGAAACGTATGGCCAACGCAAACGAAGCAGATTCGCACGCGAGATTTCCCCGGTCAGGGTGTTGCCAACCAATACGCCGGTAGTTTCACGCGGCAAACCATCGCCATCCGGGAAACCGGCATCTTCCAGTGCATCGGAAGCCACATCGAGCGCCAGCCAATGAGCGATATCTACAGCGCGGTACGTGCTGCCTGAGATTCGGAAGCGCACCCGATCGAATTCATAGCCTTCGAGAACCGCTGCCTGCAAAGAGTAGACCCGATCCGGAGCGGAGTGATCTGAGGAGAAATAATCGCCGAGCCGCAGCCGCAGCGAGGGAATTCGGCGGAAGGCGCGCCGCTGCGCGAGTGCGTTCTCCCACAATTCCGCGGGAGTATTTGCGTCGGGATAGCGGCACGCCATACCTACGATTGCAATCGGTTCCATCAGATCTCCCTCATTCTTCGCGAAGCGAACGGATTGGTAAGGTGCTACTGGCCGCCGACGCCGGATCTGCACGTCACGAACACTGGAACTTGTTAGGAGCTATTTGCGATCGATGAAGGAAGATCACTTCTTCGTCTCGTAAATCGTGATTAGCTTGATGATTCCCTCATTGGTTCCTTTTTGCAGGTCTCGAATTTCACTTGAGACCATGATTTGCTGGTCGAGAGTACGAGTGATGGTCTGCGCTAAAATTTGGAGAATCAGGTCCCGCATCTGTTCGCGCCAGAATTCAATGGACTGCTCCCCCGCGGTCGGCTTTCCATTTTTTTTTGACTTCAGGAAATTGAATACTTCGCGCAGAACCAGAAGTGCGAGGAGACCCCCAATCCCAACGTCTTTCCATTCAGGCACTGGAGTCCTCCCGACGACGCGTCACGACAACGACGATATACATTCCATCGGTGGTGATCATTGGGCCAAAGGTAATATCGGCGAGAAATTCCTTGCCGTTTTTCTTCCTGGCGCTCAATTGCAGGCCGGAGCCCATTACGCGGGTGTGAGGTTCTTCCACGTAGTCGGCGCGGTGTTTGACGTGTATCTCGCGAAGCGTCTCGGCGATGAGAATTTCCACCGGTTGTCCGATCAGTTCGCTTTCGTCGTAGCCAAACAGAAGCTCGGTTTGGCGATTGATCAGGTAGATGATGCCCTTTTCGTCCGCGATGATAAAAGCGACCGGAAGGCACTCGACAAACTTGGCGAGAATTTCGGCTTTCAGCGCGGCTCGCTCGGTAACCACTCCCAAGATGTTCATAGCTTTGCACGGCGGCAAATCACGGCTGTTTTACTGTGATGATGCGATTGCAACGTCTCCTGCCCGGCCGCCATGCATCCAGCCGCTAGCCTCCATCAGACGCTCGAACCGTCTTCACTTCGGCGCACGACCATTACCACGATGTAGAGACCGTCGGTGGTCACCAAAGGGCCCAGGCTGATTTCCACTGGGAACTCGACGCCACTTTTCTTTCGGGCGCTCAGCTGCAAGCCTGCGCCCATGGGCCGTACATGTGGTTCATCAAGGTAAACAGCGCGAGACTTGATGTGGGCGTCGCGCAAGGCGTCGGGAACCAGGATTTCGACCTGGTGCCCGACCAGTTCGGTCTGGTCGTACCCGAACAAGAGTTCAGTTTGACGGTTCACCATGTAGATAACGCCCCTCCCGTCTGCCACGATAAACGCGACGGGAATGGCGTCGATGAACTTGGCGAGCACCTCCGCTTTTAGCGTGGCTCGTTCGGTAATTTGTCCCAGGCTGTTCATAATTAGTTTCGCGGATGCCGCGATCTCAAGGGCCGACTCCATGCTCCGCAGCTCGTGCGACACGGCTTCGGCCGTGCCTTCCCCCGAGTGATCATGGAATCAGCCCTAGAGATATCGATGCTAGTCAGCGCTGCTCACTCTGACTTCTCCTCGCTTGCGTGCTTTTTCTCGCTTCTTTTGCGAGACGTGGGATTTCAGTCTGCCGCGACTTCGGCTGGCGCCGCGGCAGGGGATGATCGAAGCAGACCTCGCATCGCCAACAGGTAAAGACCGGCTCCGCGGAGCGTGCACACGACCACGAGCGCAATGAACAGACCAAAGACTATGTGCAACATCTGCAGGCTCCCGTACACAAACGCTACGGCCACTCCGAAAAGGACTTGGCGCTTGGGATTCAGCGGCGTTGTTGCGGGATCTGGGACCATGTACAGAGTGAAAACGATGAATGCCGCGCTGGTCATGGGTACGAGCGGGACGTACCAGGGATTGCCGTAGAACCAACTGCGGAACAGTCCCTGCAGTAAGAAGCCTCCGATCCAGCCGAGGCAGAGCGGAAGTCGTCCGGTGAATCGAGAGTGAATCACGATGCCGGAAAGAAGAATGATGGCAGGAACAACCCAGTTCCATTGTCCCGTCAGATTGCGGGTAAAGTGATACGGCGGAGCGAATCCGACCCACGGAAAGAGCAACAAGGTGAGGGTGACTCCGAGGTTCGACGGATTGTAGAAGTGCTGCGTGCGCCCGTTGCCGAGAGGGGCACGAAACAAAACCTTGGACCCGATCGCAACCGCAGTTGCAAAAACGAATGGTGACACGCGCTCGCCTGGATAGAGGAGCATGGTGCAGGCCAGACCTGTGATGACGACGGGGGGAACGAAATCAGCCCATGCACGCCATCCCGCGAGAAAGCGAGGTTTTCGTCCATGGCTGCGCGCATCAACCCAATCGAGCGCCATCTGAAAGAAGAGAGCGGAGCCAACCCCAATCAGAGGATGCGCCCACGCCTGCTCAAACCCCAGCACCGTATGGCCCAAGATATTCCAAATGGTCAACAGCCCCGCGAAGTACCAAAGCGCGAATAGGCGGGAGGCGGGATTGTGGCGCGGATAGAACAGCAGGGTTGTATTTTCGCGTGTGCTCATCAGTTCAACTCCTCGGCGCAACCCAACAGCACGGTGTGCCATCCCGGCGTAAGCGCGAGCGCGGTTCGGCAAATGCGTCCGTTGTGGGCGCGCCATTTCAGATCGACGGGGATCTTCGTGCCTCGGGTGATATTGCCGAGACCAAAGTGGATTTCATGCGAGCGCTTCCCCGAGTGTCCGCTGCCGCCGTCGACTTGCGCGACCATCAAACGACCGTCCGGCAAGTGCAGAAGCGCTTGTGCGCCGATCGCAGGACGGCCCGGCGAATCGGGGCCGGGATGGCCTGCACGTTCTGTCACTTTGGCGGCAGGTTGCAGAGAAAGCAGCAGATGGAGGCCGAGGAAAGCGCCGGGACGAGGACTCTCGTTGTGCACGAAATAAGATTGTCCCCATTGATTCGCCAACACAAAATCGAGCAGACCATCGCCATCCACGTCGGCCACCGCGATGCCTCGCGTAACCATTGGCTCTCCGAGGCCCACTTCGCTTCCGAGGTCAAAGTACCGGCCAGACTCTGAGCGAACAAAAAAGGCATCGTGCTCGTGTCCACTCAGATCATCGCCGGGTTGGAATCGAGGCCAGAAGCCCGGATCGTGCATGATTCTGCTGTTCGCAGTGCCCAGTGCCTGAAGCTCTGGCCAACGATTGATCTTTCCGCGGAGGAACCCGACGGCTTGCAGCGCTTCCAGCGTGCCATGGTCATCGAAGTCAGCGAGGCGCGCATCCCAACCCCACCCGCTGTGCGAGAGACCCATCTTGTCGCTCGCCTGCACGTATGGAGCAATGCCTTCTTGCATATCGCCGACGTGCCCCGTGCTAGCCCACAGGAAGTGGCTTTCTTGCAATCCCCATTGGCTGGTGATGTTGCTGACGAAAATGTCCAACCATCCATCGCCGTTCACGTCGGCAAAATCGACGCCCATTCCTTTAAATGAATCGTGACCAAGCACGAAGGACGCCGGAGTGAATGCCGTTCTCTTCCCCTCCAGCGGAACAAAATGAAGATGACCTGGCGTGGACAGATTGTGCAGCAAACGATCGGGGCCGAAATCGTTAGCTAGGTACACTTCGGGCAACATGTCGCCGTCGAGATCGGCAGCTCCCACAGCGAGAGTCCAGCCGTGATCGATTCTCGGACTTAGACCGGCGTCCACCTCGTGGAACTGGACGCTCGGTTGCGCACCTGCCGTCGAACCGGTCCACAAGAAGAAATGCTTGCGCCCTCCGTTGTAGGCTGCACCCTTGTTTTCGTCCATGCTTTCGGTTCCGGAGGCGTGCGCGTCCAGAATGTGAGCGCCGTCCTGAAAATAGTTTGCAATCAGAAGATCGACATGGCCATCGCCATCAAAATCGGCTGAGGTGACTGCGTTCGTGTACCAACGCTGAATGGGGGAGACGAGTTCTACCGGAAGAAAATCGTTCGCAGAAATTCCGTGCGCTTCGAAGGGGGGCACATTATGTTTGCGGAGAAATAAAACCGGCGAGCGGCCCCAATAATAGACAAGAATGTCCATCAGACCGTCTTCGTTGAAATCGCCGAACAGGCATCCCATCGGTGCCATAGTCGCGGGATCATACGGGAGCGGATCCGGCGACAGCGCGAATGGTTCGTATCGACTTCCTGTTCCCGGCACTGGCATGATGGTGACGGAATCAAACCGAGGATCCACATGGCAAAGGTCGTTGGGCAAGCCGTCGCCGTCCAGATCGGCGAGTGCGGCCGAGGCGCCTAAAGTCGAAATCCAACCGGAGATGCGCTTCAGACTAGGATGAACCGCGCGCACGTAATGCGCCGGTTGAGTGGAGCTGACTGGAATCGGTATCTTTCGAAACGCAAACCTCGAAGCAAGGCTGGCTCGCTCGCCGGAGGACAGACTAGGCTGGCCGGCAAGAAGGAAACTAGCGAAGATAAACAGAAGCGCAACTCCGGTTGGTGCGTATTGACGAAGAGATGATTTTTCCATGATTGGCCTCAAAATTTTTCGCAGTGGTTGGCTTACGAAGTTCGCGGTGAGCATTGGCTCAGTCCAACAAGTACTTTCGAATGCAAACACGCCACCGCTCATAGGCCGGCTCTGGTCCCTCACCAACCTTGCTGAGCATCAGGTCCGAAAGCGCGGCTGCTTCGATCGCCGGTAGACCTGTGAGCAGCCGGCAGGCTTGGTCGGTGTGCTCAGTGGGATTTTCAGCGCGTTCTCTCGCTTTGGCGGCGAATACAGATCCCTGCGCGAGATGCGGCCACCACGATTCCGCTGCGCCCCGAAGTTGGATTATTTCTTCCGGCTCTGCGCCGCCCGCATAGGTGCAGGCGAGGCCAATGCCACTCCACAAATCTCCGCGGCGGGAATCTGGAAATCCTACTACGCAGCTCCGAATGGCTTCTGGGTCAGCGCCGCCGATAAACCACATGCTCCGTCCCAAGCCCTGATCGAAGACGCGCAGGGCATAGCCACTCAGTTTGCGCGGATATGCGTTTCCCCCTGCATAGCGCGGCCAATGAAAATACCCTTCGTGAAACCCCCAACCGTCAAAGGCCAGCCACCGCAGCAGTGGATCCAGATGGGACAATCTGCGGGCTAATCCGAGACTCAAGCGCGCCATGGACCAGCCGATTCCAACAATCGCCATGTATGTGTGAGGCTCAGCCGGACCCGATAGAAACTGGGGCACGCGCGGTGGTTTCCACGGTGTGAGATGATCAAGCAAATCCAGAGCCATCGCCGCGCCTTCATATCCAAAGCCTCGAAACTCTAGATCGATGGTTTCCAGGCGCGTGACGAGAACTTCCATTGCACAGTCGGAGAGTGCGGCGTGATAGCCCTGCAAAAAAATTTCACCAATATGTTCAAGGCGAGCGCGCACGACTTTGCCCGGAACACGAAATCCGCGGCGGGCCAGGCAGACCTCTGCGGGTTGAATACGCAATAACGTTTCCATGACGGAGGACATTAGGAGTTCCGCGGCAAGTTAAGAATGATTAGCCGTTGCGTTGGCCGGGGACATGATTTCCGTCATCAGTCGTGCGTTTCTCGTCAGCTCGCGTAACTGTGTTGGGATCGTCCAGTCCACTTTCCCGCAAGGTGCTCGCGCCTTCGGTTGCTGCCAGAGAATGTGAGTACTCGGCTTGGGCCGCCTGCGTGCATTCAGCGCCGCCAAAGGTAAGAGCGAGGAACAGCGTGACGGCGCCATCCGAGTCCCGCGCCAGGTAGCAGCGGCAATTTCCACTTTCGAGTTTTTGCCGCTCCGGTTCCTGGAGAAAGCGCAGGCCGGCATGGGATTCGAGCGCATTCGTTTCCAGTCTCAACAATTGACGCATCACAGTCGCTCTCCCCCGTTTTCTTCATCGATTCTTCCCACGCACCGATAAGTCCCACGAAAGTAGAGCAACGGATCACCTCCGCCGGTCATGATTTCTTCGACGCGTGCAAGGAAAATCGTGTGATCACCGGCAACGTGCATTTCATCCACGCGGCATTCAAGGAATGCAAGTGATCCCTCAAGCACTGGAGTACCGCGCTCGCTTCGGAAAAACAATCCGGCATATTTAATTTCAGCGGACCGGACACTGCAAGGGAGAGCGAAATGTTCGGAGACTGGCCGCTGTTTGTCGGTGAGTATGTTGGCGCCGAAACGTTGCGTCGCATGCAGACACTCGTGTGTGCGGCTTTGGCGCTTAACACACACCAGCACGAGCGGAGGGTCGAGCGACACGGAAGTGAATGCGTTCGCCGTCATGCCATGAACTTGCCCGTCGATCTCCACGGTGATGACCGCGACTCCGGTCGCGAAGCACCCGAGGGCTTTGCGAAAGCCAGCCGGAGTAACGGCCATCACGTCGTGGTCCGGAGTAACCCCTGAAAGTGACATCGGTTCTTTGCTTCTTAAACTGACTCAGCCTTTCGGACTGTGGCAGGCACGGGTGAAGCAGGGACGGTGGTTGAATAAGCCGGCACGAGACCGCGAACATACAATGCGACGCCGCGCACGGCGGATACGAGGGTCAGCGCAAAGAAAAAGCCGAACACGACGTGCAGAGTGACGAGCAGGCCGTAGACCGCCGCTACTGCCAATCCGAAGAAGAGTTGTCCCCGGTTCTGGAACGGCGTGGTTGCAGGATCGGTAATCATGTAGAAAGTGAACAGAACGAATGCCACGCCCGTCATTGGATTGAGCGCTGCGACGAATGAGGATCCAAAGACGAGGTTGCGCACCACCGCCTGCGCGAGAAATCCTCCGCACCAGCCCAGAATGACCGCTGTGCGTCCAGTGAAACGCAAGTTCACCATGGTGCCGGAGATACAAATGATGAGCGGCAGAATCCAGTATCCGGGGGCTGGCAGATTTTCCGTGAAGTGATAAGGAGGAGCAATGCCCACCCACGGAAACATCAGCAGTGTGACGGTAATTCCAAAGTTGGACGGATTGAAAACGTGTCGCGCATGGCCGTTCACGACGTGTCGAATGGTTGCCTTCGAGGCCACTGCCACGGCTGAGGCAAACATCACCGGCAAAAGTCTGTCGCTGGAATAGAGCAACATAGCCACGGCCAGACCCGTGATATGCGTGGGCAACAGGCAGTTCACCAATTCTGGGATGCTTTGCAGAAAGCGCGCTCTGCGTCCCGCGGCTCTGGCATCCATCCACTCGACGAGCAGTTCGCACGAATAAGCCGTAGCTAACGATGCCAATGGTTGCGCCCATGACTGCTCGAAGCCGAATAGGGTGTGTCCAAGTATGTTGAAGACGGTAATGGCCAGGGCGAACCGCCGCAAGCCGCCCAGTCGCCGTGTGTGAGCCCAGGAGTCAGTGGTTTTCATCGGCCTGATTCTCCGAGAAAAACAGTGTGCCATCCCGGTTTGAGAGCGGTTTCGTAGTGTCGAACTTGTCCGCCGCGGTCGCGCCAGTCGAAAGAAACTGGCAAGTCAATCTGTCCAACTAGGCCGAGACCAAAATGTAGGTCCGGACTACTCTTACCGGAATGCCCGTTGCCGCCGTCCACTTGTTTCACCAGTTTGCGTCCATCGGGAAGCATGACCGTTGCGCGCGCCCCCAGTGCTGGCGAGCCACGGACGCCACTGGGCGGATGACCATCCAGAATAGTGGTTGGCATGGAACGAACCGGGATAAGAATGTGCAGCCCCAGAAAATCTCCAGTTGCCGTGCCCACATTGTGAAAGAAAAAAGAGTCGCCCCACTGGTTGGCGAGAGCGAAATCCAATCGACCATCGCCATCCACGTCCGCTACGGCAACACCCCGCGTTACTTGAGGCTGTCCTAATCCGATATCGGTGGCCACGTCGAAATATCTTCCGGTACGGGCACGCACAAAAAAGTGGTTCTGGTTTTGACCGCTGATATCGGTACCAGGAGCGAACCTCGGCCAGTGTGCGGGATTTCGCACCATCAAGTCGTTTCCCATCGCCAACTCGTGCAGTTCCGGCCAGCGGTTGATTGTTCCCTTCACAAATCCGTTCGCCTGAATAATTTCCGGCACTCCGTCGTTATCGAAGTCGCCGAAGCGCACATCCCAGGACCAGCCGCTTCTGGCGAGTCCAAGGCTCTCGCCCACTTCACGGTACGGGGCTACGCCGGATTGCATGGAGGTCGTGCTTCCAGTGCTCACAAAAACGAGGTTGCCTTCTTCTAGAGCGTAAGGATCAGAAATGTCGCTGACCATGAAATCCGGAATGCCATCGCCATTCAAATCGGCGCAATCCACACCCATGCCTTTGAATGAGTCCTGTCCCAGCACCTTGGACTTCGGGGTATTCAACCCTCGATGACCACGTAGCTGTTGGAACTGCACGTGGCCGGGTTTCGAAAGATTGTGCAGCAACTTGTCAGGGCCGAAGTCGTTGGCGATATAAATGTCGGGCAAGAGGTCGCCATCGATATCGCAAGCGGCCATCGCGAGAGTCCAGCCTGTACCCATTACGCTGTCTATGTCGGTGGCGCGCTCAAAGTGAACCTGAGGAGCATCACCGTTACTTGCCGACTTCCAAAGGAGAATGGGTTTGCTTCCACCGTTGCCCGCGCGCGACATTGAAGATTGCATCTCAACTGACCCGTCGCGTCCTAACACTGCGGAGCCATCAGCAAAATAATTCCCGAATAAAAGATCGATGTGCCCGTCGCCGTCTATATCAGCGGCCAATCCAGCGTTGGTATACCAGCGTTCGCCTCCCGGAACTAATTCCTGAACAACAAAACTAGCTGCGGAAAGCGCAACAGGACGCGTGCTTTGCCTTCGCAAGAATGCCACCGGGGTGCGGCCCCAGTAGTAGACAACCAGATCCTGCAAGCCATCTTCATTAAGGTCGACTATCAGGCAACCCATGGGAGCCATGGTCGAAGAGTCGTATGCGAGCGATGCCGGATCGAGCACAAAGGGAAGGTACCGTTGGCCTGTTCCGGGCACAGGAGTCACCGTCACACTATCGTTGCGAGGATCGACGAGGCATGCATCGTTTGGGAGTCCGTCCCCGTCAAGATCACCAAGCGCGATTCCGGCGCCGACCGAAGACACCCATGCTGCTACCCCCAGCAATTTCGGGTTGACGGCACGATAGGTGCGGGTCGGATACTTCAATTGGTAAAAAGGAGCCGACTCAAAATGAAAACGTCCGGCAATCGTGGAGAGCTCCGCCTTTGATAACCGAGGTAGCTGGGCGTACCAGCCCAAGATTGCAACAATTCCCCATACAACAATCGGCTTAATACTTAGTTTCACGAATCGGCTCGGCATCGCGGTATTGAACTTTATAAGTGATACGAGCAGGTTGATGCGGACTCACCTTCCACTTGGCGCAGCAGTGGACAGGCTGCCGCCATGTCAGCCCCATGTGTTGATAACTCCCACAGCTGAAACGGCGTAGGCGCAGTATTACGCTCGCATTCATGAACGGACAATCCTCCACGAGTTCAAAAACGGGCTATCTGCTTACAAGATCGACAGCGGATCGCGGTTTTCAGAAATTCCAACACTTGAGCGCGGCGGTTCAGTTTCGCTACAGCAATTCGTTGTTTGACCATGGCAGTGGGCATGTTGCAGCGCCCCATTGTGCCTTCGCCGGGCGCCGCAGTCGGGCGCTTACCAGTACAGGCGTCTAGTAACTGACTCCCAGCCGTGATTCTTGCATGAATCCAAAGGTGGATTGATTGCCGTCCGGGGGTTTAAGTATAGGTAATAAAGCGTTGACCCATACTTGACATGTTCGATACACATACAGACCAATGGTTTGCTATTCACGTACGGCCTAACTCTGAGCACGCTGTCTTAGCAGGGTTACGGTGCAAAGACTACGATGTGTATCTGCCTACTTATCGTGTAGTCCGCCGTTGGTCTGACCGATCGAAGATACTCCAGTCGCCGTTGTTTGCCGGTTATCTGTTTTGCCGATTCAGTTCGGCCGCGTCTGGATCGATAGTCACCACACCGGGAGTTATTCGGATTCTTGGCGTGGGAAACACCCCGGTAGCGATTGACGACAGCGAAATTACGGCTTTACAAGCGATCGAGTCGTGTAACGGTCTGCGCCTGTATCCTTGGCCCAGATTGGAAATCGGCGCTAAGGTATGCATTTGCGACGGTCCATTGCGAGGCGTGGTGGGTGTGCTCCGCCTAGTCAAGAATCAAAGTACTTTCATCGTCGCGGTGCCGATGCTGCAGCGGTCGGTCGCAATTGAGGTCCCAGCGGTATGGATTGGACCCACAACGCCGACTCGCGGTCCGGAAGGAATCGATGCTGTTCCTCTGGGTACGGAGCACAGTGCGGTGTCGAAAATGCGCGATAACGTCGAAATATGTTCGGATTTCGTAAAAAAAAGCGGGCATTTGCCGACACCTACCCGCGCGGGTAGTTGAGCAGGTGAGCACTGCCTTCATACTATTCTCAACCACTAAGTTCGCAATATCGGGTTCTGTTGCTTGAGGCCAGCTGATGGAGTTAGTTTTTAACCCGTTGATTGTTGCCGGGCTTGACCGTCTGTACCACGAGATCGTGGCGACCGCCCTGGAAAGTCACGGCTGGCAGGTGATCGACTTGGATACAAAGAAACTCGGCAACCCGGAAGACTTGGCAAGGATTGCGCTGATTTTCTCTTCAGGCGCGGTCGAGACAATTGTGGGAGCCATTTATCGCGCACGTGCCAAATGGCCGGGTGCCAACGTCGTCCTTCTCACCCAGGATAGTCTTGATTCGGACATCGTTCGCTTCATCGAAGCAGGGGTCAGTGCGTGCGTTACCAGCAGTCAGTCGATGGCAGAGTTGGTCGGCACACTTCAAATGGTTAGCAAGGATGAAGCTCCGGCCTCGGGCCGCGTGACAGAGTTGGTGCTTAATAACATCGGCCGGATAACCAGGCAATATGGCGAAAATCCAGACGCCAGCTTGACGCCGAGAGAGACTGAGATATTGCGACTGATCAGTTCAGGCTTGAGTAACAAGGAAATTGCCGATCATTTGCATATCGCTCCTAACACGGTGAAAAATCATGTTCATCATTTGTTAGAGAAACTCAAAGTGGGAAACCGGCATGAGGCGTCATGGCTGAAGTCGCGCCTGCCTCGCGGCTTTCCATTGGCCGGCTAAGGCGAACTGTGCGGAGGCAGCACCCGGCAATGTACGAATCAAAGTTTGGTTCTGAGATTTATCGTGACCATCGAATCCACTGCGATCATCGGTGTCCTCTCCGGATGCCAATACCGGGCCGAGTCGCTGGCGCTCGCCCTCAATACGCAGCCCGGTCTGCATGCAGAGGCTGCGCCTGATCAGCGTGCAGACGCTCTGGCCGCGTTCGGAACCATACTGATCGACCTCGACCGGGGTATTGATGCCGCTCTACAACTGACGCGAACTGTCACTACGTTACGACCCGAAATCAAAGTGGCATTCCTCGGACTTACCGAGTCCACCGAAAATGTACGCAAGCTGGCAACGGTGGGGGCAGCCGGTTATGTTTCCTCCGGCGCAAGCCTCGACGATCTCTGTTCTGTCGTGCGATCGCTGCAAAAGGGCGAGTTTGTATGCCCGCCGCGAATCACTTATGCGCTGTTCTCGCAATTAACGCAGTTGGCGCAAATCAACGTCACGAGCCCCGTCGAGACCGTCATTCTAACCGCCCGCGAACGGCAAGTGATGGATCTGCTGTCACAACAGCTCAGCAATAAAGAAATTGCCGACCGCTTGTGCCTCTCCGGCCATACGGTCAAGAATCACGTGCATCGCATCCTGGGGAAGCTTGGCATTAGCAATCGAAGGCTTGTGGCCCGATTGTCTTCGCACTCACCCGCCCTCGACGTGCCACATACGCCGTTCACGACAAGAGGCAGGCAGCGACTGCTGTATCCATCGGCGTCTGGTGGTCCCTTTTTGAATCGAGGTAGGATTGCCCGCCTCTGCGGCGGCGAGTAAAGCTAGGAACCTCTGAGCGAATCTGGCACGAGGCTGAGACATGAGTAGAAGACACTCCTTAGTCTTTCTGCAAGGAATTCGCCAGGGCGCGGGAGATGAACCATGCTCAATGCAGAAGGACAAAAGCCCAAGCGGCCGTATACACTCGAACTTCATTCTCGCGCTGTGGAAAGGGTGATCAGCTCGATCCGTGGGCGGCTGGACGAGAGCATCTCGCTTACACAAATGGCAGCAATCGCCTACATGAGCCCCTACCACTTCAATCGGACCTTTCGGCAAGTCACTGGCGTACCTCCGCGTCGCTTTCTGAGTGCCTTGCGTGTCGAAGCCGCCACCCGCATGCTCCTGAACACCGACAATTCAGTTACTGACATTTGTCTGGATGTGGGTTATAGCAGCTTGGGTACGTTTATTCGCCGCTTTTCGGGAGTATTGGGTATTTCACCGTTGAAACTCCGCATGGTCCGCCGGCTGGCGGCGAACAACCTGCTCGAGCGAGTTGAGGGAGACATCAGTGAGGATGGGGTCTCCATACAAGGAGCGGTCCACGGCCTCGTTCAGGCCCCCGCGTCGTTCTCGGGGCCGATCTTTATCGGTCTCTTCTCGAGCGCAATTCCGGAAGGCATACCGGTGGCGTGTTCAATTAATTTGCAATCAGGCGCTTATTCAATCGCACCGGTTCAGCCCGGCCGCTACTCCGTTCTAGCTCTAGGATTGCCTTGGCCGGATACGATGAATGATTACTTTCGGTACGAGCTTGCGTTACGAGGGGGAGGAGAATGTATAAGCGTTGGCGGCGGCCAAGTGGAGTGTGCGGAAATCCACCTCAGAAACGCGATTCCAACCGATCCTCCAATACTGCTTAATCTGCCCGGACTTCTGAGCAAACATCGCGACATCGTCGAACACGCACGAACTGCAGTCCACTAGACTGAACCTCTGCTGACTCATGGCATGTACTTATTCCACTCGAGCCTGTACTTATTCCCCAACTTACCTTGTACTTATTACTGCTCGCGCGATATTGAAAACTTCTCCGGCATGAGAGATGCTTTAATCAGATGACTCGCTGTTGAGCCCTCCTCATAGCTCCCCCAAAAAGCTGAGAATATATGGAGCAAATCGCCGTTGGCTTGGCCCAACAGAATCCCCTCGCAATCCCAACCCTCGAACGACTGCTGCGCCAAAACAACATAATTGTGCATTCGAACGAAGGCGTACTGCTTCGCAAGGCCGCCGCCGGAGTGGCGGTCTCGGTCGTCATCCTGGATGTTGGAGCCCTCTCAGTGCCGCTGCGCGGGTACATCCAGAATCTGAGGCATCTGCAGCCAGGTTCCAAGATACTGCTGCTGGGTAACAACCCGACGGATTCTTCCCTATTGCTGATGCTGGAATTCGGCGTCCACGGTTTCGTGCGCTACGTCGACGCGAAGCGTTCCCTCCTGAAGGCTATTTATGTAATCGTTCGGAACGAACTCTGGTTCCCCGCAAAAATCGTGAATCAATTCACGGCAGGGGCGAAGCAACCCAAAGAACGTTGGAAATCCTTGACCGCCCGGGAGCGACTGATCGTACGTCTTTTAGAAAAGCGACTGTCGAATAAGGAAATTGCAGTCTTACTGAACGTCAGCGAGAATACGATTAAGTTTCACCTGGCTAATCTGTTTCGGAAACTGGAAGTTCACGACCGTCAGTCGGTCATAATCGCCGCCTTCTCCAGAAAGTTGCGCGGAGAATTTAACCATCAAACGGGGGAGACTAGTCCCTTGACCCTCCCGTCGCATTCCTACGGCGTGCAATTCGGGCATCGACGGCGTTCGCCTGATTGAAGACTGAACTGCGAACTCGAACGCGAACTTCAAAAGCTGAGCCCGGTGCGGAACACGTTCACCGCGTAGAAGTACAACTCGGCATCCAGCGCTCGCTTGATGTGTTCTGCTTTGCGAAATCCGTGTTGCTCACCGGAAAAAAGCAGGTATCCAACGGGAATTCCTCTCCGACGCAGGGCCTCTACCATCAATTCAGACTGGCTCGGTGGGACGATGGCGTCCTCCTCGCCCTGCAGGAAGATAACCGGTTTCGAGAGTTGCCCGACGTGATAGATGGGCGAGCGCTCCTGGTATCGCGCCTTCTGCTCGGGATAGCGACCGATCAGCCAGTCCATGTACCGCGATTCAAACTTGTGCGTGTCCCTGGCGAGAGCTGCGATGTCGCTCACACCGTAGTGACTGGCGCCGCCGCTGAAGTACGAACGAAAAGCAAGGGCGGCCAGCGCGGTGTAACCGCCGGCGCTGCCGCCAGTAATCACGCAGCGGCTTTCATCTGCGAGATCTTGTTGGACCAAAAACTTGGCGCCATTCACACAGTCGTCCAGATCTACTACTCCCCAGTTCAGATGAAGACGCTCACGGAATTCTCTACCGAAACCGGTACTGCCCCCATAGTTCACATCAAGGAACGCGATTCCGCGGCTGGTCCAGTATTGAACGCGCAGATCGAGCGTGCTGAAGGCGGCGCCTGTGGGGCCACCGTGGCAACGAACCAGCAGCGGCGGCTTGTCCCCCTCAGGCGGGGCGTAGTCGGGATTGAATGGCGGATAGTACAGGCCGAACGCCGTCTTTCCATTCTCGGTCGGATATTCGATTGTCTGCGCCGGTGTGAAGTACTTATTCAGCCCTGCGTCGACAACTACCAGGGTGGACTTCTTCAGAATCTCACTCTTCCCGGAATCGAGGTCCAGAAGAACAATCGACCAGGGAATGGCCGCTGCGCCACCACGAAACATCACCTTCCTGTTTTTTGCGCGGACGGAGAAAAAATTGTTGAACGGCGTATCAATAGTTGACAGCTTACCCGAAGTCGAATTAAGCAAAGCCAATGCGCCCTGACCTTTGCTCGTATACGAGCAAACCAGGTGTTCAGCGTCGAGGATTGAGTAAGTCGACATCCCGAAGAGCCATTGCGGCTGGCCAAACTCCGCCGACATCGGGGCTAGAGATTTCAATTCAAAAGTCGTGAGGTCGTAACGGTAAAGATTCCACCACCCGGTTCGGTCGGAGGCGAAAAATAGTGATGAACCATCCAGCGACCATTCCGGCTGAAAGATCGACTCGCTATTGCCTCCGGCCACAACCGTGGGCTCGCCAGGCACGCCTGACTCATCCAGACTTGCCAGGTACAACGTTGTACCCATCCACGGCATGTTCGGATGATCCCACGCGAGCCAAGCCAGCATACTTGCGTCGGGCGACAATCTTGGCGACGAAAAGAAGTTGTGCCCAGCCGCGAGCACACGCCCGGCACCGAGACCGGGATTGTTGGTGCTCACAGCCACAATCGAGTTAACCGGCTCGACGTTTGGATCTGTGTGATCCTCGCGAACCCCGATCCATTGGGCGCGCCGGTGATCGATTACTCCGTCGGCGTAGCGCCACGCGCCTTCTGGCGTGAGCGCCACCGGGTGTTGCGTGTCGCTGTCCAGGCGATACAGACGGCGGTCGCTGTCGTGAGAAAAGTAAAGCGTGCCGTTCGACACGGTCCAGGCGCCGCCGCCGTATTCGTGCACGCGCGTGCGGACGTTAAAGGGAGCCGGCGTAACGTCTTGGTTAACACCGCCGGGACGCCCACGCGCGACCACGTTCCGCCCTCCTTCGGAGGGGCGAGACTCAAGCCAGTAGAAATCTTCGCCATCAAGGCAGACCTCGGCCAATCCGATTGACTCAGCCGCAATAAGATCGGATGTAATGGGTGATTTCCAGCTCCCGTATGGAGCGGCTTTTGGAGCGTCAGCGCACATTCAAAGCATCTCCCTGTCTTGGTTTCTGTAGGGGAATCGGAGCAGGCTTTTATAATGCCTCACTCACACTAGACATGTTGAAGTCGGAAATCCGCAGTGGCGGCATCGCGGTCCCCATGAACTTGACTTCTTCTCGTGGCAGTGTGCGCTCAGTTATTCCGACCTCGCTGATGCGACCCAGCAAGTCCACAGGGCTCTCATTGAAGCGGAAGTTGTTTACCGCGCCTACAATTTCTCCTCGTTCGATCAGGAATACTCCGTCGCGCGTGAGCCCGGTAAGAAGAAGTGTTCGCGGATCCGCCTCGCGGATATACCACAGCGAGCTTACCAGTAATCCGCGCGCGGTATTCGCGATCATTTCGTCGAGTGCGTGCCCCATGCCGAGGGGTCCCTCTAGAATCAAATTATCGATTCGCGGCGTAACCGGCAAACCCGTGAGCGATGCGGAAAGTCGAGTCTGCACGAGCGCGGAGAGCGTGCCATCGCTGATCCAATTCGTCGAGAGCAGAGGCAACCCATTATCGAAGATCGACGAAGTGTCACCCGAAGCGTACGCCACAACAAAAGGGTTACATTGCAGCCCCGGTGTCGCGGGGTCGCTGCGCAGGCTCATCGATACAGGACTGATCCGCTCGCCGATGCGCGTACCGTCGCCATACTTGCTAAACACAGTGCCGCCGTCGTGGGCGTTCCGCGCACCGGCCGATGAGTATAGCCAAAGCATTAGGTCGGCAACCGGCGATGGAAGTAAGAGAGTCTCGTAGCGACCAGCTGGCAGTTTCAGGCGTCGACGCGCCCAACCCAGTCGACGCGTGAGGTACAGCTCGAGTTCCTCCACATCTATGTCGGCAACAGTGGTACCGACAGTGCCTCCCCAAACCGAGGCGTAATGATCACAGGATTTCGCGTTCATCTCTACACGCCCGGCTGGCTGGTCATGACGCAATCGCAGGCCCGTGGACGATGCCAGGTAGGTGGATCGTGACGCGTGCTCAGCGTACCCAAATAAAAGTCTGCCTTCGCATCTGGCGCGTGAAAGCGCTCCGCCCATCGCCGGCACGAAGCGGCTTAACACCTCGACCGATGTCTCGGGTGACGGCTCGTCCCAGTTGGGGGATGTTCTGCCAGTCAGTAAGGGCTGCGCGTCTTTGGCGGGAACCGTTGCTCGGGCTATGCCTTCAGCTTTCCGTACTAACGTTTCCAGGGACTCGCATGTAACCCCGCTTGCCAAAACTACTCCGGTTGAAGTTCCTTCCGCGCTGTTCAAGATCGAGATGATCGTCAGTTGCCGACTGCGGGAAAAGCCGTTGCTGGTTAGCTCGTTATTTGCCCACCGAATGTTCAGGCAGTTTGTCTCATCGGCGATCACGATACAAGCATCCGCCCTCGATAGCTGGAGCGCTTTCTCGATCAACTCTTGCGTGGCGATCATGTCAGTGTGCTTCTAACGACTCTCACCGCTCGGCTTCCTGCGACATGTTAAGAACGCGGATGTTGCGGAAGAGGACAGAAGGAGACCCATGACTGACTGCGGCTAGCTGCAGCGGCTGAGACTTGCCGCAGCGATCCGCACCGTACAGAACATAAGTGGCCGGACCACCCACGGCTTCCGCTGATCCCCAAAAATCCGTGGTCGTCGACTGGTACGCGACATCTCGCAGTTGGCCTGCCAGGCGGCCGTTCTCGATCTTGTAAAATCGCTGGCCAGTGAACTGAAAGTTGTAGCGCTGCATGTCGATCGACCAACTCTTGTCCCCGACCACATAAATGCCCCGCTTGGTCGCGGCAATCAAGTTTTCGGTCGAGGGCCCGCCGATAGCTGGCTTTAGAGATATGTTGGCCATGCGCTGGATCGCCATACAACTCGCGGAATCGCCGGAGGCACAACCGTTTGACCGCGCAAAGCCTCTGAGGCGCGCGGTGCGCCGGTCAAGCTGATAGCCGAACAGAACGCCGTCGCGAATGATGTCCCAACACTGCGCTGCTACTCCCTCATCGTCATAGCCGATAGTTGCCAAGCCGTGCTCGGCGATGCGGTCGGCGGTTACATTGACCACTGGCGAGCCATATTTTAGAATCCCGAACTTGTCGAACGTGGCGAACGAAGTACCCGCGTAAGCTGCTTCGTACCCGAGCACCCGGTCGAGTTCCGTGGCATGTCCGATCGATTCGTGAATCGTGAGCCAGAGATTGGATGGATCTATTACCAGGTCATACGTACCAGCCTCGACCGAAGGGGCGCGCATCTTCTCAGCTAACAATTCCGGGAGGCACGCGAGTTCGGCGTCCCAGTCCCACTCCGCTCTCGTTAAATACTCCCACCCCTGAGACACGGGCGGGGCCAGCGTCCGCATAGTTTCGAAAGACCCGTTCGCGGCATCGATGGATATTGCTATGAACTGCGGGTGAATTCTTACACGCTCTTGTGTGGTCACAGTGCCGGCTAGGTCCGCGTAAAACTTGTTCTCTTGCACCGCTTGCAGTTTCGCGTAGACGTGATTGACACCTTTGCCAGCCATGATTCCACGGCTCCAGTCGTCGAGCAAGGCCAACTTGTCCGAGTCAGGCACATCGAATGGATTCATCTCATACGACGATATCCAGGTGACATTGGAGTGAACTGGCTCCGCGGCAAGCTCCACACGTTCACTGCACAGCGGGCGAGTGATCTTGGCCATCTCCATGGCGCGAGCAGCAGTTTGCGCGGCTCCATCTGTTGTCAGCTCCGTGCAGGAGGCGAAGCCCCACGCACCGTCGAGTACGACACGGACCCCAAGCGCGGAGGCGATGCTGCTGTGTGCTCCGTCCAAGGCGCAGTCGCGCAAAGAGAGTTGGGCATCCTTGATCCACTCGCAGCGAAAATCGGCGTGCGCGGCCCCCGCGGCGCAGGCCCGGCCCAATGCCGCATCCGCCAACTCACGCAGCGGAAGAGCCAGAAACATGGGGTCAATTTCAGACGGCACGATTGGCCTCGGCAGCAGAATGCCGCGACAAGTGTGGACCGCTTTCCCGGCTCTCGACTTCTCTTACTTTGCTAAATTCCATGCCGCTCGAAACTGGTTTGAAGAACGCAGCCGCGAAACCGGCTCCCTAATTTCTGAAACTGCGCTCAAAGGGAACGGGCAATTGGGGAGAAGACAGAAAGAGATAGGGTGCCGTAAGAGTGGAGGAGCAAGTGAAGGAAGAACAAGATGCGGTGAAGCCCACTTGCAATCGCGTACAAGGAGA